>OJOD01000457.1_pt1 | contig 27534 bp, 19 predicted proteins | sample 1598221 | NCBI WGS metagenome assembly OJOD01 (sample SAMN03922464, study PRJEB24848) | human gut metagenome | isolation source: stool sample | host: Homo sapiens | place: Germany | collected 2010-11 | reverse complement strand
TGATCTTGAAGGCCTTCAGCGCCTTGGTGTAGGTCAGGTGGGGTCCGATGCACATATCCACGTACTCGCCCTGCTGGAAGAAGCTGAACTCGGTCTCATCGGTCAGATCAGCCATGTGCTCGATCTTGTAGTTCTCTTTGCGCTCTTCCATCAGCTTCACGGCCTCGGCGCGGGGCAGGATGAAGGGCTTGATGGGCAGGTTCTCCTTGACGATCTTGCGCATCTCTTTTTCGATGTTGGCCAGATCCTCGTCGCTCAGCTTCTGGTCGCCCAGATCGACGTCGTAGTAGAAGCCGTTCTCGGTGGCAGGGCCGAAGGCAAAATCAGCCTGCGGATACAGGCGCTTGATGGCCTGTGCCATAACGTGAGCAGCGGTGTGACGGATAACGTGCAGCTCCTGATCCTGCGGGCACTCGTCCACATGACCGTCCTTGTAGATGATCTTCATAGTAGATTCTCCTTTGACAATGTGGTGTTGAACAAAAATAAAAAGCGCTTCACCCCGTAAAACTCACGGGATGAAGCGCCGATCAAATGTCTGCGTTCCACGGTTCCACCCGAATTGCGCGCTCCCCGGCGGGGAAACGCGCCCCTCGCAGTGCTGTAACGGGCACGCCCGGCAGAGGTTCGCCTCTGCACTCTGCGGTGGTAGAAGCCGGGGTCATGGCAGGCTGCTTGCAGCACCCGGAAACCCGGGGCAGCCCTCTCTGCGGCATGAAAAGCGGGGCTTCAGTTTGTCCGCATCAATGTTTTGGACAGGATGAAACTACGCTGATTGTAGCACGCCGGAACAAAAAAATCAAGAGATAACGGCGGAAATATACTTTTTTATGCGCCCTGCTTCTCCACGCTGCGCACAGCCAGCGCCTTGGCGGGCTTCATCAGCAGCACGCAGACACCGTTAAAGAGCACAGAGCCCACGATGAAGGTGATAAAGAACTGCGGCAGATGGGCGGTCAGGGCAGGGATATCGATGCAGGCCACGGTCAGGTAGGCAAAGCCCACGTTGTTCAGCACCTTGGGTGCGTAGGGGTGCAGGATGATGAGGATGAACAGCACCACGGCCAGCGGCAGGATAAAGCCGAGGAAATCGCCCAGAACAGGGGTCAGGGCACTGATGGACAGCAGCGCCGCCACAGTGAACACCAGACCCACAAGGTCGCCCAGCTCCACAGTGACAAGGCGATCCTTCACATCGCCTTCCAGCGTGAACATCATGATGTTGCTCAGGAAGATCAGCCAGCTGTACTCCATGCCGGTCAGGTGGATGATGGCGTTTGCGATCAGGATCCAGACCAGCAGCATCAGGCGGAAGTAAAGCAGGAAACGTTTGGTTACGGCCTCGTTCATAGGGGGTGTCCTCTCTTTCTCGTCTGTATTGACAAGTGTTTCTTTTCAATTATTCGGATATTTTGGCAAGTAACACTTGCATTGAACAAGACGAGTATACAATACTTTCCAGAAAAAGACAATAGTTTGGCAACTAAAAATTGCACTATACGTAAATTGGGTATGGCAGGGGAGTCGGGGATGCAGACCGAAGGGATACTTACCTGAGAGGGTTCTGTTCCTCGTCAAAACCGCAAAACTGTATTTTATACAAGTACAATTTTCAGGGCAGTTTTGCAAAAGCTCACAAAAAACGCGGGTTTTGGCTGTAAAATGCCCGAAAACACTTTCTCTTTTTTGCCGTATATGCTATAATGACAACTGTTCTCGTACAAGAAACAGGAAAATGTACGCGCTAGGCGTACAGTGTAAGAGGAGTGTTACGATATGAAAACCTTGAAAGCGGTTGTAGCAAAATACAACCAGACCAGCCTGATCCTGCGCATCCTGATCGGCCTGGCAGTCGGTTCGGTGCTGGCGCTTGTTGCGCCGGGCGCAGGTTGGGTCGGCGAGCTGGGCAGCCTGTTCGTCGGTGCGCTGAAGGGCATTGCCCCGGTGCTGGTGTTCGTCATTGTGGCAAGCGCACTGGCACAGGGCTCGTCCAAGCTGGACCGCCGCTTTGGCACCGTGATCTGGCTGTATATGCTCACCACCTTTCTGGCAGCGGCCATTGCGGTCATCACCAGCTTTATGTTCCCGGTCAAGGTGGTACTGGCCGATGCGGCACAGTCTGATGTGATCCCGCAGGGCTTGGGCGAGGTGCTGAGCACCCTGCTGACCAACTTTGTGGCCAACCCCGTCAGCGCCCTGATGAACGGCAACTACATTGGCATTCTGTTCTGGGCCTGCATGTTCGGCATTGCCATGAAGAACATCGGCGCAGAGAGCACCAAGGTCTTTCTGGCAAACACCGCCGATGCTGTTTCCCAGATCGTGCGCTGGATCATCAATCTGGCCCCCTTCGGCATCATGGGTCTGGTGTACACCAACGTTTCCGGCAACGGTCTGGCCATCTTTACCCAGTACGGCAAGCTGCTGGCGCTGCTGGTGGGCACCATGCTGTTCATGGCGCTGATCGTTTCCCCCTTTATCATGTTCGTTTACCTGCGCCGCAACCCGTACCCGCTGGTATTCCGCTGCCTGAAGGAGTCCGGCCTGACCGCTTTCTTCACCCGCAGTTCTGCCGCCAACATCCCTGTGAATATGTCCCTGTGTGAAAAGCTGGGTCTGGACAAGGATATGTATTCCGTGTCCATCCCGCTGGGCGCTACCATCAACATGGACGGTGCCGCCATCACCATTACCATCATGACGCTGGCAGCGGCTAACACCTTGGGCATTCAGGTGTCCCTGCCCGCCGCCATCGTGCTGAGCGCCATGAGCGCTCTGGGTGCCTGCGGCGCTTCCGGCGTGGCCGGCGGCTCCCTGCTGCTGATCCCCATGGCCTGCTCGCTGTTCGGCATCTCCAACGACATCGCCATGCAGATGGTAGGCGTGGGCTTCATCATCGGCGTGGTGCAGGACTCGGTGGAAACTGCGCTGAACTCTGCCGGTGACGTGGAATTTGCCGCCACCGCCGAGTATCACCAGTGGCTCAAGGAGGGCAAGCCCCTGCCGGCTTTCCTGAAGGGCTGATAACCTAATATAAACAAAGCAGCCGCTGCACTTTCTCGTGCAGCGGCTGCTTTGCTTATGTTGTAATGAAATTTACCCAAACAGCACCACGGCGTAGCTTACGCCGTCCTTTACCACATAGGCAACGCCCAGTTTGGTCTTGCCCTTTGCGGCTTTGGTCATGGCTTCGGGGTAAGTGCCGTCCTTCGGCAGAACAAAGATGATGTCCGAAGTGCTGTTGGGGTCCGGCTTGATGTCAAAGCCCGGCGTAAAGTCATCTGCGCCCATACCGCCGCCGATGCCCTTGCCAATGCCCATGCTGTCAAAGGCAGAAGCGTAGTAACCCTGGTTCAGGTAGGTTTTTGCAACGTTGTCTACACTGTTCTTCCGGGAAAGCTCCGTCTTTTCCTTATTAACAGAGCAGGACGGCGAGGTGCCGGCGACCCAGTAGGCAACATAGTAAGCTTTTTCGCTCAGGTCCTCGTTGTAAGTCATTTCCACGTTGTAAGTCATTTTGAATTTATCGCACAGCGCCTTTACGCTTGCACTTTCGGCGTTCGAGTGCTCAGGGCCCATGGGTGCGCCAACGCTGGCATCGCAGGCGGTGAACACGGTCAGCGCCATCAGGCCGACCAGCAGGCAGGCCAGTAATTTCTTCCAGTTTTTCATAGAACGATGCTCCTTTCCGTTCCGGGGTCGTTGCGGGTCTGCGTCCGCACGGACACAGTTCTTTTTGCTTTCTTCTGCATCCATGATACCTTTTTTTAACAGGAAATGCAATCGTTTTGGCGCAAAAAAACAGGCTGCCGTGCAAAAAACACGGCAGCCTGCGGAAAAAGCTTTATTTTGCGTACTCCACAGCGCGGCTCTCGCGGATGACGTTGACCTTGATCTGGCCGGGGTAATCCAGCGTATCCTCGATCTTTTTGGCGATGGCGCGTGCCAGCAGGATGACCTGATCGTCGCTGATGACGTCGGGCTTGACCAGAATACGCACCTCGCGGCCTGCCTGTACGGCAAAGGCCTGCTCCACGCCCTCGAAGCTGGAGGAGATCTCCTCCAGATTTTCCAGACGCTTGACGTAGCTTTCCACGTTCTCGCGGCGGGCACCCGGGCGGGCGGCGCTGATGGCGTCGGCAGCCTGAATGATGAAGGCCAGCGGGGTCTTGGGCTCCACGTCGCCGTGGTGTGCCTCAATGGCGTGGATGATCTGGGTGTTCTCCTTGTACTTGCGGCAGATGTCCACGCCGATCTGGACGTGGCTGCCCTCGATCTCGTGATCCAGTGCCTTGCCGATATCATGCAGCAGACCGGCGCGGCGTGCCATGGTAACGTTCACACCCATCTCGCCTGCCAGCAGACCGGCCACCCAAGCCACTTCCATGCTGTGGGTCAGGGCGTTCTGGCCAAAGCTGGTGCGGTACTTCAGTCGGCCGATCAGCTTGATCAGGTCGGGGTGCAGGCCGTGGATGCCCAGCTCCATCACCGCACGCTCGCCCTCGCGCTTCATCTGCAGCTCCAGCTCGTGGCGGCACTTTTCCACCGTCTCCTCGATGCGGGCGGGGTGGATGCGGCCATCACCGATCAGGCGTTCCAGCGTCATGCGGGCCACCTCGCGGCGGGTCTGGTCGAAGGAGGACAGGGTAATGGCCTCCGGGGTATCATCGATGATCAGATCCACGCCGGTAGCGGTCTCCAGTGCGCGGATATTGCGGCCCTCGCGGCCGATGATGCGGCCCTTCATCTCATCGCTGGGCAGCGGCACCACACTGACGGTGGTCTCGCTGCAATGGTCGGCAGCGCAGCGGCTGACGGCCTGCCCGATGAGGTTGCGGGCGATGTTATCGCAGTTTTCCTTCAGGTCGGTCTCGTAGGCGGCAACGCGCACGGCCTTTTCGTGGGTCAGCTCCTCGTCCACCTTATGCAGCAGCACCTCGCGGGCGTCCTCCTGGCTCAGACCGGCCAGCGTTTCCAGACGCTCCATCTCCTTGGCGCGCAGAGCGTCGATCTCTGCCAGACGCTCCTCGGCCTCGGCAGCGCGCTTTTTCAGCTCTTCTTCCTTCTTTTCCAGCGCTTCGGTCTTGCGGTCCAGCGCTGTTTCCTTCTGGTCGATGCGGTTCTCCTGACGGCTGATCTCCGCACGGCGCTGCTTGATCTCCTTGTCGGCCTCTGCCTTCTGGGCATCGACCTCGGCTTTCAGACGGAAAGCCTCGTCCTTTGCTTCCAGAACCGCTTCCTTGCGCTTCTGGTCGGCGGTCTTGATCGCCTCGTTCACCAGCCGGGTAGCCTCGGCCTCGGCGCTGCCGATCTGGGCTTCGGCGGTCTTTTTACGGTTGTTGTAACCAATAAAATAGCCCGCAGCCACACCGACAACAGCAACGATCAAGGCCACGATCACTCCGATCGCGGTCATTGCGTTCACTCTCCTTTGTTTCAATTCAATGCAAAATTAAAAGCAGGAGACGCTGCGCAGCAGGACACGGGCAATGATATAGAAAGAGCTTTCAATGCAAAAAGTGACACCAAAACCATACGCACCACCCAAAACCGGCGGCACGGGCAAAAGCATACGGCTTTTCTCTTTACGGTTCCATTTTATATCAAACAGGCACGCTTTGCCTGAAACGGGTACAGGGTCACACTGAAACCTGCGTACAGCGTCTTTGATTCCATACTACTAAATATAGTACGAAACATTTGCCCGCTTGTCAAGAGGAAAACCCTGCCCGCAGAACATTTTGTGCAGAAAAACAAAAATAAGATGGCTGCGGCAGGCACCCTCTCAGTCATCGCTGCGCGATGACTGAGAGGGTTCTCTCCCCAAACCAAAAAGGCTGCCCCGGAGAACGGAGCAGCCCTTCTGGTTTATGATGAAGAGAAGAAAATGAAGGAGAATAGCTTATTATTTGGCGGCTTTTTCGCCCTCCGGGAAGATGATCTTATTCACAAAGAAGAAGATCACCATGGAGATGCCGCCGTTGAGCACGGTGGTGCCGATGTTGTAGATGAAGTCCGGTACCAGCAGCCCTGCCACCGCCACCCAGATGCAGTTGATGGAGTTGACGATGCAGGTGATGACGCAGAAGGCCAGCACATACCAGCCGATCTGTTTTGCCAGATTGCCCTTGCTGCGGAACACAAAATTGCGCTGGATGGGGAAGTTGATGCACTCGCCGATGACCATGGCGATCATGTAGGCGCAGAAGTAGGGCAGGCCGCCGTGGGCGGCATCGTAGCCGAGGATGTTCCACTTGAAGGTCTCGCCGAACAGGGTAATGTCGATGCCCGGCCAGCCGAAATCCACCACCGGCAGGCTTGCAAAGGCCTTGGGCAGGAACTGCAGCAGCAGGTACTTGAACACGGTGATGAGGTTGGACACGATGACGAATAGGCCGCCCTCGCGCACCCACTTGGCAGCGGCGGGGTGCTTTGCCGCAAAGTTATTCCAGAAATTCATAGCCTGCTTCCTTTCAGCTGTTTTTCAAGCGCTCTTCCATGCGGCTGTTCAGCACGAGGTTCTTCACGGCCTCCACGATCACCCGCACAAGGCCGATGATCCAGAAGCCCTGCAGCTCCATCACGATGCCGTCCACCATGCCCATGCTGATAGCGCCGTTGGTCATTTTGGACAGCGCACGCAGAGGCATATTGTACTGGAACAGGATGTTCAGGTCGGGCTTGCCCTTTTTGATGCTGCGGCGCAGCAGGGTGCCCAGCACGGCAGCCGCCAGCCAGCCGATGGGGCTGCGTCCGTGCCCCATCTCGCCCAGCGTCATGTTGCGGTCGATGTGCACCTTGTTCTCCGGGATGGGACGGCCCAGCAGCGCTTCAAACTCCGCGTCCGGCACCTTCTGCACCTGCGCAGTGCGGTAATGCTCCAGATTTTTGCCCGCATAGGGGTCGGGTGCGCCGGTGCCTGCCACCGTGACGGCGGCAGTCAAGCGGATATCGGCGCTGGAAGCGCCCACCAGCAGCTGATAGCTGCCGCCCTCCACCTCCCAGCGGTCGGTCTTGATGTTCCAGTAGCGGAACGCCTTGTCATCCAGCGGGATGGTGACGGTCTTGCTCTCTCCGGCTTCCAGCTGCACCTTGGTAAAGCCCTTCAGCTCCTTGACGGGGCGGAAAACTTTTGCATCCGGCTTTGCCACATACAGCTGCACCACCTCGGCACCGGCACAGCTGCCGGTGTTGGTGACAGTCAGGGTCACGCCGGTTTCGTCTGCTTTCAGGTCACTGTATGCAAAGCTGGTGTAGCTCAGGCCGTAGCCGAAGGGGAAGGCGGTGGGCACACCGGCGGTGTCATAGTAGCGGTAGCCCACATACAGACCCTCGCGGTACTCCACAGTGGGGCCGTCGCCGCCGAAATGCGCTTTTGCGGGGGTGTCGGCGTAGCTGCGCGCCCAAGTCTCCGCCAGCTTACCGCAGGGGTTCTGCGCGCCGGTGAGCACCTCGACCAGTGCGCCCGCACCGGCCTGACCGCCCAGGCAGCCGTAGATCAGCGCCTTGCAGTCCTTGACCCAATCGCTTTCCAGCGAGGAGCCTGCACTCAGCAGCACCACCACGTTGGGGTTTGCCGCCGCCACAGCGGCCAGCAGTTCCAGCTGGTTTTCGGCCAGCTTCATGTCGGCGCGGTCGATGCCCTCGCTCTCCTTGATCTCGTCCAGACCCATGCACAGCAGCACTACATCGGCGTTCTTTGCCAGCAGCACCGCCTCGGCTTTCAGTGCCTCATCGGGCTTGCCCTGCCGGTCAAAGCCCTTGGCGTAGCCGACGCTGTTCAGGCCGCTTTCGGCAAGGCAGTCCAGAAAGGAATCCACCTTGATGGAGTTGACGGCGCTGGAGCCTGCACCCTGATAGCGGGGCGTCTGGGCAAAGTCGCCGATGACCGCCACCTTTTCCCCCTTTGCAAGGGGCAGCAGGCTGTTTTCGTTCTTCAGCAGCACGATGCTCTGGGCAGCAGCCCGGCGTGCCAGCGCGTGGTGGGCATCGGCATCGAACTTGCCGGGTGCGGCGTCCACCGCCGCCTTGGTGGTAAACACCAGTTCCAGCAGCTCCTCCAGCCGGGCGTCCACGTCTGTCTCGGTGATCTTGCCGGTCTGCACCGCCTTCATCAGCTCCCGGATGGCGTCCCCGCCGGGGGCGGGCATTTCCAGCGTAGAGCCGTTCTTTACGCCGAGGGCGTGGTCGTTGCTGCCGCCCCAGTCGGTGACCACTGCACCGTCAAAGCCCCAGTCCCTGCGCAGGATATCCATGAGCAGGTGGGTGTTCTCGTTGGCGTAGGTGCCGTTGACAAGGTTATAGGCGGACATGATGGTCTTGGGCTGCGCCTCCTTGACCACCATCTCGAAGCCGGTCAGGTAGATCTCCCGCAGGGTGCGCTCGTCCACGACGGAATCCGAGGCCATGCGGCGCAGCTCCTGACTGTTCACGGCAAAGTGCTTGGGGCAGGCGGCAATGCCGTTTTTCTGGATGCCGCGAACGTAGGCCGCCGCCATCTTACCGGCAAGGTAGGGATCCTCCGAGAAATACTCGAAGTTGCGGCCGCACAGGGGGCTGCGCTTGATGTTCAGGCCGGGGCCCAGCAGCACCGACACGCCCTGTGCCGCTGCTTCCTCGCCCATGGCTGCGCCCACAGCCTCGCCAAGCTCCGGGTCCCAGCTGTTGGCCACGGTGGCCGAGGTGGGGAAGCAGGTGGCGGGCACACTGGGGTTCAGGCCCAGATGGTCAGCCGCACCGGCCTGCTTACGCACGCCGTTGGGGCCGTCCGACAGGGTAATGGCCGGGATGCCCTTGCCCGGCAGCGCCCGGGTGGTGAACACCGTACCGCCGCTCAGCAGGGCGCATTTCTGTTCCAGGCTCAGTGTTTGAATGATGTCTGCGTGTTTCATAGCTTGGCTCCTGACGATGAACAAAGAAAAGGGGCGGGCGGATACCCGCCGCCCCCTTGCGTGTTAGAATTTATCCGTTAGGCGTTGATGTTTTTGGATGGCTTATAATTTTCAGGGTGCATCTGCTCGTCCTTATTGCGGCGGACCATCCAGTAAATGCAGCCCACTGCCAAAACTGCGACAACGGCATCCAGCGTGTACATCCACTTCATCCAGAGCGGCGTGATATTGACCAGCTTAGAAGTCTCAGACAGACCGTTCATAGCGACACTGTGGCTGACCGTATAGCAGATATCGTGCGCGGCGTTCCGCAGATAGGTCATGATCTGCGGGTCATTCTTATAATCTCCCAGATCAAAAGAAGTTTCGTTGGTGTTCATCCACATATCGGTACCAGCCTGCAAGCCAGCCTTGATATCCATATAATCCGGCAGACCAGCAAAGTCCGTGATCACGATGCCATGGAAGCCCCACTCGTTCCGCAGAACATCCGTCAGGAGTTCATAGTTTGCACCGCACCATTTCGTGCCGATGCGGTTGAATGCGTTCATCACGCCCAGCGTTTCACCGCTCTTGACACTCTCTTCAAACGGTGCGAGGTATAGCTCACGCAGTGCCTGTTCGTTCAGGAATGCGGAAATGCCGTCCTTCGAACCCTTGATGTTCATGTTTTCATCGATCACACCCTCGGTATCGTTGACTGCAAAGTGCTTGATGTAGCAGAACAGGCCCTTGCTCTGAGCGCCTTCCACCGTGGAAGCACCCATCTTACCGCTGATGAAACCATCCTCCGCGTAATACTCGAAGTTACGGCCGCTGTACGGAGTTCGATGGATATTCATAGCCGGTGCATACCAGCCCTGAATTCCTGCGAACATTGCATCATTGCCAACCGCAACACCCATCTCATAGGCCAGATCCGTATTCCATGTGGAACCAATCACAACTTCCGTGGGATATGCCATTCCCTGCGTACCACCGATCAGCGTTGCAGAGATACCGGCAGGGCCATCCTTTTCCTTGGTGGCGGGCTTCAGGATATAGTTCAGGCTCGGCGTACCATAGCCGCCCATGCGGACCATGTAAGCCAGATCATCGGCAGATATCACATTCAGGATGTCGTTCCACGAATCATCATCGAACATCGTATCACGGTAATGCGCAAGCGTCAGATTTTCCGTGTTCTCCTCACCCGTGACAGGCATCGTATAGGCATCCTTGTCCTCCGTATACTGGGGATACAGTGCATCAATGATCTCCTGCGGGAAAGTAATGTACTTTTCGCCGGTGGTCTCGTCCACGCGCGTGCAGAATGCAGTCGGGAACGTGCCGACCCAGTCATTACGGGTCAGGTACTTGGTATCAGAATATTCGTCGTAATTTGCAATGTTGGCGTAATCGAACTTATTGGAGATTTCCGTACCCGTGGTGCTGTCCACAGCATACGTCTTGGTATCCAGAGCGGCATTGTTCCACTCTGCGGTCATCGTGCTGTCGCCTTCTGCGGTCATGCCATCCGCAACCGTCTTGCCCTTTGCGGCTAGAATGTTGTTCAGGGCATCATGTGCATCATGGCCCACTGCAAAGTAGTAATCGCCTGCATCCAGAATATAGGTCTTTGCATTGGTATAGTCATAGGACTTCAGGCTTTCCTTGTCCACCTGAATCTCCACGACCTGAGATTCGCCCGGCTTCAGCACGTCCGTCTTTGCGAAACCAACCAGCTCCACAGAGGCTTTTTCCACATTGTTCTCGCGGTCATAATCGGTATACGGAGACTGTGCATAAAGCTGAACGACCTCCTTTCCGGAGTAAGTATCGCCAGTATTGGTAACTTTCACTTTTGCGGTGAAGGTATCCCCGTTCTGGGTCAGAGAGAAATCGCTGTAATCAAAGGTGGTATAGCTCAGACCGTAGCCAAAGGGATAGATGACTTCGCTTGCATAGTCGTAATCGCCCGCGTTACCCTGACCCAGAACCACATCTTCGTAACGGGTCTCGTAGTAGCGGTAGCCGACATAGATGCCTTCCTCGTACACAATGTACTGGTCGGATTCATTGGAGAAGCCGTTCTCGATCCAGAAGTTTGTGCCGGCATTCTGTGCGGCGGGAGAGCTGTTGGCATCTGCGGCATAAGTATCCACCAAACGACCGGAAGGAACCACATCGCCAACCAGTGCGTCAGCAATGGCATACAGACCCGTTTGACCGACACCGCCGGCCCAGATCGCCGCCTTGATGTTAGGATACTGGCTCAGCCAGCCCAGCTCCATGGCATTATTGGCATTCAGCACAACCACCACATCATCAAACTGGTCATTGACCGCCTTCAGCATATCCGCCTCTTCGGTGCTCAGTTCCAGATAGTTGCCGGAGTTGTCCGCAACGCCTGCGGTCTCTGCAAAATTCACAGCAGTCAGGTCGGAACCTTCGCCGCCAGAACGAGAGATCACAACGATCGCGGCATCGCTGTACTCATCAAAAGAGGACTGCGCCGCAGATGCAACATCTGCCCAAGGCACTTCATTGATCGAAAACTTACCGCCGCGCCAGTTCGGTGCACTACGCTGATATCCGTCCTCACTCTTCTTGGTGTAGAAATCCCACAGGGTCGGATTCACACTCAGTCCGGACTTTTCCAACGCCGTCTTGAGCGTCGGTGCCGTGGAAGTATCCACAGAACCGGAACCGGCACCACCATAGACGATGTTCACAGACGAAACCGAGAACACGCTGACTTTGTCACCTTTATTCAGCGGCAGACCGCCGTTGTTTTCCAAAAGCACGAGGCCCTCGCTCTCGATATTCTGAGCGACCTGACCATTGTGCTCATTCAGTTCTTCTTCACTGCTGAAATCGCACGGGAAGTAGTTGCTGTCTACATCCTCTCCGGTTTCAACGATTTTAAACGTATCGTGGTTAAAGTGCGTGGAAATCAGTCCACGGTACGAATACGCAGCAACATTGCCAACGATCAGTGCCGCAAGAACCACCGCCATGACGGGAATCGTGATTCTCCGAAACGTCTTGTTGGACATCCGTTTCTTCTTCATCCGTAGTGTCCTCCTACTTCTTTCAAGTCAAATAATCTGATTTTGGATGCGGCCGCATCTCTGACGATGGTTATAGTATAGCATATTCATTTTCTTTTCACATGTTTCCAGCATAACCTGTCATTTCAACTGCACAATTTGCAAAAGTTACAATAAGGTTTCAAATTTTATTGTGCTAATACACAAATATTGCAACATTGTATTTGTGCACCCTGCCAGACAAAAAAACGGCAGGGGATACCTGCCGTAAAAATATTATTGCTTTTGGGGCAGCGGAAATAAGATCCGCAGGGTGCACCAGTTGTTTTCCCAGTGCATCGTCATGCTGCCGCCGTGCTGCCCGACGGTGGTGCGGACGCTTTTCAGGTCCGACCCCTGCTTCGGCAGACCGTCCGCATCCAGTGCGGGGGCGGCCTCTGTATAATGCTCGAACCGCAGCATGGCAAAGCCGCCCTGACTGTACACCGCCACCTTGATGAGCCGCTTTTCGGGGTCCGGCTCGGCGCGCACGGCGGCAATGGCGTTGTCCAGCGCCACGCCCACGATGGTGCACAGCTCCCGGATGGTGAGAAAGCCCAGCATCCTGCCGTCCGCCACGCTGGTGATGGTGATATTCTCCTGCTGGCATTCCATGGTCTTGGCGGTGAGCAGGGTATCCAGCACCGGGTTGCCGGTCTTGTTCTCGGCCTCGTACTGGCGGATATTCTGCTCCATGGCGGCAATGGCAGCGTTCTGCTTGGTCTGGTCCTGCTCCTCCCGGATGCGGGCGAGCTGGACTTTCAGCTCATGATACCGCCGATTGATGAGGTTGATGCCCTCCTTGCTGCGCTTGTACTGCTCGTACTGGCGGTGCAGTACCTCGTCCATGGCGGCAAGCTCGCTGTGCAAAGCGTTCTCCTGCAGCTGCTCGTGCTGCACAGATAAGATCAGCACGCCGGAAAAATCCACCAGAGTGCGGATGGAAAAAATGCTCATGTTGATCTCGCTGCCGGGCAGAAAGCCCAGATTGCTTACCGCAAAGGCAGTCAGCGCCAGCATGACCGCCGTCAGGGCGGCGCTGCCGCCGATCTGTAAGTGCCCGGCGGGCTGGGGACGGCGGTGCTGCAGATAGCACATGATGCCGAACAGCGTCCCATACACCAGTGCCAGCAACAGCAAAGAAAGCGGCTCCCATGGGCCGCGGGCGGGCCAGAGGGCGCAGTGCAGCTGCCACTCCACGCTGGCGGCAAGCTCTGCCAGAATAAACGCCCGTGCGCAGTGATACCCGGCTTCCAGCAGAGTGATGTTCCACATGCCCCATAGATATAGGTAGGAAAACCCGATGGCCGCTGCCATGCAGGGGATCCAGAGCCCGCCGGGCACATCGCCCGTCAGCCCCAGAAAGGCCGACAGCACCGCCGCCCACAGCAGGGTGACACCCCCGGTGACCGCTCTGGAAAAGCGGGGCGCAAGCGCCGGGGTGAACAGCAGCACCGCAAGACACTCGGCAAGGGCGGTGTACAGCCGGGGGATATCCGGCAGCGCGGTCATGAGCCTTCACCTCCGATGTAATCGGTCAGTGCGGCAAGAAAAGCCTTACGCTTGGGGCGGCTGACCTGCAGCTCGCAGGGGCCCACCTGCACGGTGCTCTGCCGCAGCTCCCGCACCTGTGCCAGATTGACAAGATAGCCGCTGTTGCAGCGGGCAAAGGGGCAGTCTGCCAGCTTTTCCTCAAAGGCCTTGAGGGTGCCGGGGGCGGAAAAATCGCCCTCATCGGTATAAAAATGCACCCGGTGCCCCTCGCTTTCCAGATAATAGATGCTTGCGGTGTCCAGCCGGCGCAGCCCGCCCTCCACCGGCACGGTCAGGTAGTGCTTTGCCCGCTTTTCCAGCCGGGCAACCGCCTTGAGCAGCTGCTGCGAAAAGGCAAAGTAGGGCACCGGCTTCAGCACATAGTCCAGCGCTCCCACCGAGTAGCCCCGGATGGCGTACTGCGCCATATTGGTGATGAAGATCAGGATGACGTCTGCATCCATCTGCCGGATGCGCTCGGCCGTGGTCATGCCGTCCAGATGCTTCATCTCCACATCCAGAAAAATAATGTCGTAGACCGCGCGGTAATCCTCCAGAATATCCACGCCGTCCGCAAAGACCGTCACTTCAAACTCTGTCCCGTACTGCCGGGTATACCGCCGGACATACTCCTGCAATACCCCCTGTACCTCCGCGTCGTCCTCTACGATCGCCACCCGGATCATGACCGCACCTCCCTTACCACACCTTTGTGGAACTGTTACGGCTCTATTATAGCGCAATCCCGTCCGGTTTGCCAAGGGGCACTCCGCAACAAAGGGCAGGGCAGCCCACAGCTGACCACCGTGGACGTCAACCCCTACCAGCTGGGCATGGAGGCTGCCAGCCAGACCATCAACCACATCGAGAACCCGAACCTTCTGGCCACAAAGATCATCGTGCCGCACAAGCTCATCCCCCGGGAGAGCTGCTGCCCGCCGGAGGAGCAGCGCTAGAAAGTGCTTTTTCAGCAATACAGTGTCCGCTTCCGGGAGCTGCCGCGCAGCGCTTGCTATCCTGCCCCCAGAGTAGACAGCGTAAAAAACGCTGCATCCTCCGGGGGTATTTTTATGTCCAAAAAGGCACAAAAGAATGCCCGCCCACCTGTGGAAAACCACGGTGAGCGGGCATTCTGCGTTTTATTGTTCGTGCCGCTGTAAAAGCGTTCAGAGAGCGGTGGGCTGGGGTACCAGCCGGAAGAGCATTACGGGCAGCGCGCTGTTTGCAAAATCCAGCGTAAGGATGATCGTTCCGCGCTCTGTTTCAAAAGGCATCTCCGTCTGTGTGCCGTCCGGGGCAATGCACACAAGCTTTTTGCCTTCCAGCAATCCGGCGGGCAGCGCAAGCCTTACCCGGCCGGTGGGCTGCGTCAGGCTGCCTGCGGTTTCAAATGCCACACTCAGGTATTCCCCGTTCGTCCGTGCGGTCACATCCTCCGCAGAAAGGCTGCCGCTGTTAGCCCACGCCGTTGCGGCTTCGATCTTTTCCAGCTGCGCGGCGTTTTCTGCCTGCCCGCACACGGGGCAGAAGGTCAGGGTTTCGCCTTCCGCAGTGCGGAAAGTAAACTTCCGGCAATCCGTGCTGCCAGTGTGCGCACAGCCCTGCCGCAGACAATCGGCGCTCTGAGAGCCGGTTCCGTTCGGGGACCATGCACCGAACTGGTGTCCCAGCTTATCGGTCGGGTTTGCGGTGTAGCTGTCTTTGCAGCGGGAGCAGGTAAAAACAGTATAGCCGTCTGTTTCACAGGTAGGCTCTACGGTAACAGCCTGATAATCATGGTTCAATGCGGGCTGCTCCGCGTAGGTGGTATAGTTGCAGCGGGAGCAGGTGTCGTAGGCATCCCAGCCGATTTCCGTACAGGTGGGGGCTTGCGCTTCATGCTGCACCAGAGCATGATTCAGTGCGGGCTGCTCCGCATAGGTGTTATAGTTGCAGCGGGAGCAGGTTTCGTAGGCGTTCCAACCCTTTTCCGTACAGGTGGCAGCTTTTGCTGCGTGCTGCTCCAAATCATGGTTCAGCGCGGGCAGCTCCGCGTAGGTGGTATAGTCACAACGGGAGCAGGTGTCGTAGGCGTTCCAGCCGATTTCCGTACAGGTGGGAGCTTGCGCTTCGTGCTGCTCCAGAGCATGGTTCAGTGCGGGCAGCTCTTTGCGGGTGGTATAGTCGCAGCGGGAACAGGTTTCGTAAGCATCCCAGCCGATTTCCGTACAGGTGGGGGCTTGCGCGTCGTGATTCACCAGATCATGCTGTGCGGGCTGCTCCGCATAGGTGGTATAGTCGCAGCGGGAACAGGTTTCGTAAGCATCCCAGCCGATTTCCGTACAGGTGGGGGCTTGCGCGTCGTGATTCACCAGATCATGCTGTGCGGGCTGCTCCGCATAGGTGGTATAGTCGCAGCGGGAACAGGTTTCGTAAGCATCCCAGCCGATTTCCGTACAGGTGGGGGCTTGCGCGTCGTGATTCACCAGATCATGCTGTGCGGGCTGCTCCGCATAGGTGGTATAGTCGCAGCGGGAACAGGTTTCGTAAGCATCCCAGCCGATTTCCGTACAGGTGGGGGCTTGCGCGTCGTGATTCACCAGATCATGCTGTGCGGGCTGCTCCGCATAGGTGGTATAGTCGCAGCGGGAACAGGTTTCGTAAGCATCCCAGCCGATTTCCGTACAGGTGGGGGCTTGCGCTTCATGCTGCACAAAATCATGGTTCAGCGCGGGTATCTCTTTGCGGGTGGTATAATCGCAGCGGGAGCAGGTGTCGTAAGCATCCCAGCCCTTTTCCGTGCAGGTGGGGGCTTTTGCTGCGTGCTGCTCTAAATCATGTTTTAGCGCGGGGATTGCTCGAAAAGTGGTATAGTAGCAGCGGGGACAGGTGTCGAAAGCGTCCCAGCCGGGTTTCGTACAGGTGGGGGCTTGCGCATCATAATGCACCAGAGCATGATTATTTAGGTTTCTTTTGCCGTATTTCCCACCACACGCCTCACAGACCGCTTTGGTGGTGCAGGTTGCTGTGCCACCGGTACAGCTTGCGGTACCATTTAAGCCGCAGCGCAAGCAAATGATGCGGTGCGTGCCGTTGCCAAGGGAGGCGTTCGCCGGAGTTTTCCATTTGTGACCGAGAATGCCGTATTCCGCGCCGCATTTTTCACAGGTTTTGCCTGTGGTGCAGGTGGGCGTTTCGGTGCCGCCGGTATGGTCCGAAAGATCTCCATAAACAATGCTGTTCTTCCTGCCGCAGACTGAGCATTTTATATGGATCCTATGCTTGGTTGAATCAACTTTTGTATATCCGAGGATCTCATAGTTTCTTTGTTGCATACAGACGAAGCAGTACGTATAGATAGAATCTGCCGCTTTAACGTTTAACACGATCCCCGGTATCAGGCACACCATTGCCAGCACCGTCAAACACCAGATCAGCCATTTTTTCATGTTACTCCCTCCTTGTCATCAAACCTTGTTATCCTTTCAGATCAAACTGCACGGACAGCGATGCAAGCACGGCATCTACCACCTTCCGCGCCTCGGCAAGCATATCGATCTCCGCCACAAACGCGATGACCTGCTCGCGCTCCTGCGCGGGGACCTGCAGCGCACTCAGGCTCATGCTCAGGAACCGCCGTATTTTGCGCTCCAGCGTAAAGTAGGGGTCGCACCGCCGTGCCATGTAGCCGCGCATCATGCCAGCCGTGCCCAGCTCCATCTCGTAGAAATCGCACTCGGCGCACCCGGGCAGATACGCGCTGAACGCCGCCTGCAGCTCTGCCGTGGTACTGCGGTGGATGATCTCCGCCGTGGCGGGGAAGGTGTACGCTTCCACATAGATATCCCGCAGATTTTCGCTCAGCTCGGTCATCGCCAGCTGCAAAGCCGTTTCCACCGCGTAGAGGTACACCGGCGAGGGGGCGTTTGCCGCCAGCGGCCTTACCGCGCCGAATTGCCTGCTGAACATCATGCCGATCAGCTCGGTCAGCACACCGTCCTTGGTGCGGAAAATATTCTGGAACGACCCGGCGGAAACATCTGCTTCCTTTAAAATTTCTGCAACCTTGGTGTTCGTGTAGCCTTTTTCCAGAAAAAGCCGGACACAGGCGGTCAGGATCCGCCGTTTTGCTTCCTTGCTGTCGTATCTGCGCGCCATTGGGAATCATCCTTTTCTATGATTGGTTTCTGACCCAATTATATATTGATTTGAGAATTGCGTCAAGTAAACTTTTAAGGGCGTATTTTGGGCAGTTTGACGAGGGAGAGCTTTCTGCGGGTGCGCATCCGGGCAAAACAAAGCGCAATGGACATTGCTGTTATCCGCTGCCGCAGCCAGACAGTTCGCGGCAGCAAAAAAGAGGCCACCGATCGGGGTGACCTCTTTTCAGCGTATTTTCAGCGTAAATCCCGCAGCAGGCGAACCCACCATCTCCATGACGGCTCTTTTGGAGTTGCTCTTTGCGTAAGATTGCAAGATAAATCTTATTTCTGACAGAAAGAGCCGAACCCGTGCAACGAGTCCGGCCCTTTCTGTGCTTTGGTTGGATCTTAAGCAAAGTTATGGTAAATGAAGAAGTTGGCTTTGGGAGTTTACAGCAGGCTCAGTGCTTCCTCGTCTGCCACAAGGATGCAGTCCGGATGCAGCTGCAGGATGCTGCCGGGGCAGGCAGGGGTCACAGGGCCGGTCACGGCGTCCTTGACGGCCTGTGCCTTGGCTTTACCGTTGGCTACCACCAGCACCTTGCGTGCCTGCATGATGGTCTTGATGCCCATGGTGTATGCCTGTTTGGGGACAAGGGCCTCGTTGCCGTCAAAGAAGCGCTTGTTGGCTTCGATGGTGGTGGGCGCAAGGTCGATGCAGTGGGTCTCCAGCTCAAAGGCTTCGCCCGGCTCATTGAAGCCGATATGACCGTTGGGGCCGATGCCCAGCAGCTGCAGGTCGATGCCGCCCAGCTTGTGGATGATACCGTTGTAACGGGCACACTCGGCGGCAGTGTCCAGATTGGTGCCGTCCGGCAGGTTGGTCTTGGCCGGGTCGATATTCACCTTGCTGAACAGGTTCTCGTTCATGAAATACCAGTAGCTCTGGGGGTGCTCCTTGGGCAGGCCGCGGTACTCATCCAGATTGACAGTAGTGACCTCGGAGAAATCCAAATCGCCTTTGTTGTACCAGTCCACCAGTTGGGCATAAGTGCCCACCGGGGTGCCGCCGGTGGCAAGACCCAGTACACAGTCCGGCTTCATGATGACCTGTGCGGAGATGATATTTGCCGCCTTGCGGGACATATCCTGATAATCTTTTGCGCGGATGATCTTCATAATAATACTCCTTTTATAGTACCGTTACGCCTGCGTTCCGGCAGGCCTGTAAAAATTCTACGGGCAGCTTTCCGTCCGAGATCACAATATCAATATCGGACAGCTCGCAGATGTGGAACGTGCTTTTCAGTCCGATCTTGGAGGAATCCAGCAGCACGGCTTTCTGCTCACAGCGGCGGAGCACGGTCTGCTTGAGCCGTGCTTCATCCTCCACGCCGCAGGTAAAACCGGTTTCCGGGCTGTAACTGGTCACGCCCAGCAGCAGCAGATCAAAGTTGATGCCCTCCATCGTCTGGATGCTCTGTGCACCGCAGACGCTCATGCTGAACCGGTTCAGGCTGCCGCCCGGCAGGGACACATGGGGCTTTTCCAGCTTTGCCAGCTCCATGGCGCAGCTCAGGCCGCTGGTGTAGATGAGCATGGGCTGATCCGGGATGCACCGGGCCACTGCTGTGGCGGTGCTGCCGGAATCCAGAAACAGGGTGGTGTTGGGGCGCAGCAGCGCAGTGGCTTTTTCGGCAATGATCTGCTTTGCTTCGGCATTGCGGGCGGAACGGCGGCTCAGCAGGTCGTCTGTACCTACCACCTGCTCCACCGACTTGACACCGCCATGCACCCGCACCACACGGCGGGCTTCATCCAGTGCTTTCAGGTCGGTGCGCAGGGTCATTTCCGAAACGGAAGGGAAAGCTTCCTTGAGCTGGGCAAAGCTAATGCTGCCTTTGCGGTTCACCAGCTCCACGATTTGATTGCGGCGTTGTTCCATGGGGGATTCCTCCTGTCTGCGTTTGTCCTGTCCCATGGCACGTTCCGCTTAGTCCTCCGGGTTGAAGTTTGCCAGCAGATATTCCTCTGCTTCCGGGCACCACAGGCCGTTGTGGGCATCCACGATGTCAGCCAGTGCGGTATAGCGGAGGTCGTTGTCCTGTTCGCCCTTGGCACGCAGATCGGTCAGGGCGATGAGGGGCATGGTCAGGTGGGTGTAGATCAGCTTTTTGCCGCCGGGGATCTTGGGCAGGTTGAGGGTGGTCTCGGCAGCGGCGTTCAGACCGCCGATGTGGGTGACCATCACAGCCGGATCGATGCGCTTAGCGGCGGTCAGTTCCAGCGACTCGATCATGTCGGCGGTATTACCGCCGGTGGTGCCCATGACATGGGTAGAATTGTAGTGCACATCGTAGAAGTTCATCTTGGCGCTGAACTGCTTGTCGGTGGGGCCTGCAAAGAAGTTCAGGCAGCCGTCACGACCCAGCACAGCACTGGACAGCTCCACCACCGGCGCGATGGGGGCGTAGCAGAACACATCATCAAAGCCGGTACCGCCGGTCAGCTCCCGCAGCTCGGCAGCGGGGTCTGCCATGTTGGCGGTGTTGACGAAGTACAGGTCGATGCCGTCCTTCTCCTTGACCTCCTTCGGGGGGAAGAGGGACTCCGCACGGGCCAGACGATCCTCGTTGATATCGGTGACCACCACCATGCCGGGGCGCACATCACGGTGCAGTGCGTAGGTCAGAGCACCCAGACCCATGGGGCCTGCACCGGCCAGAATCGCCAGCTTGCCACCCTTCTTGATGCCCATATCGTGATGGTACACCCCCATCTTGGTGTGGTAGGCGGCGTTGAAAGCACCGATGGAGCAGCTCATAGGCTCGGCCAGAGAAGCCTCGTAGTAAGCACGGCCCTTGTACTCCAGCAGGCAGCCCAGTTCCATGACCTCGGCAGGGATGATGCAGTAGGTGGCGTCGCCGCCGAAGAACTCGTAGGAGTAGCCGGGGCTCCACATGGTGCCCTTGTAGTTCAGGGCGGGCTGCAGGGTGAACTTCATGCCGGGCTTGAACTTGTCCTGATGCGCCTTGCCCACCTTGACGATATCACCGGCGAACTCGTGACCCATGATGGCGGGGTGCTCGGCTACATCCGGATGCACACGCTTGTGAGCAGTGCCGAGGATGGCGCACTTGTAAGTAGACATGCAGATGCTATCGGAAACGACCTTGACCAAGATCTCATCGTCCTTGATCTCCGGCAGTTCAAAAGTATCCAGACGCAGATCGTTGGCGGCGTGCAGACGAACAGCTTTGACTTTCATAATGAAACTCTCCTTTTATTATAACAGTTACCGTTGTGTTTTCAAGAAGTTTTACAGATGCTGGAAGGTGACCAGCGGCAGCAGTTCTTCGATCTGGCTGCGCTCTGCGGCCTGTGTGCCGCTGCACATCACATTGGCGGCTCCTGTGGCGATGGACAAGCGAACGGTGTTTTCTTCGCTAAGCCCTTCCGCTTCGGCGTAGGCGAGAGCGGCGACCACGCTGTCGCCGGCACCCACCGTGCTGCCCACTTTGACCTTCAGTGCCGGAGCGTAGATCACGCTGTCCTTGCGGAGATACAGCGCACCCCGACCGCCCATGGACACCACCACATGTTCGATGCCCCTGCGGATGAGCGCCTGACCGGCATCGGCCAGTTCATCCAGCGTTTTCAGCTCCCGGCCCATCATGCGGGAAAGCTCGTCGTTGTTGGGTTTGACCAGATAGGGAGCAGCCTTCAGCCCCTCTGCCAGCAGCTCGCCGTCTGCATCCAGAAAGACCTTTGCCCCTGCCTTTTTACAGGATTCCACCCATGTGTAGTAGGTGTCCTTGGGGGCACCCTTCGGCAGGCTGCCTGCCAGCACCACGATATCCCCCTGTTTCAGTTCCTTCAGCAGGTCGTACAGCAGGGCGGTCAGCTCCGGGGCATCCACCTCGATGCCCGGCTCGTTGATGTCGGTGTTGGTGTGGTTTTCCGGGTCGATGACCTTCAGGTTCGTGCGGGTCTCGCCGGGCACGAAACGGAAGTTGTGGGCAAGCCCTTCACCGTCCAATGCGTCCTGAATGGCTTTGCCGCTGTTACCGGCCAGAATGCCGATAGCCTTGCTGGTCCCACCCAGCTTTGCGATCACCTTGCTGACGTTGATGCCCTTGCCACCGGGATCGGTACGCATCTTGGTGATCCGGTTTACGGTGTCCAGCGCAAGGTTCGGGATCTCAACGGTCTTGTCCAGCGCCGGATTCAATGTTACGGTGTAGATCATGGGAACAACAGCCTCCTTCACGATTGTTGTTATGAAACTCGAAACTGTTGAAACGAAAGCTCTGGCATTATAATACCAACAGTTCTCGCCCCTGTCAAGCTGTTGTTTCAACAAATCGCACTGCGTGTTTTTGGTGCTTTTCGCCAACTTTCTGGGATACATGATTTTTGATTCAAAAGTTCTCTAATAGGTATCTTGTTACAACAACAAAAAACTCCCGGCTCTGCCCAAAAAGGCAAAAGCCGGGAGTTCGTTTTCAGTTCATTTTGTGTGCGGCGGTTTGCAGTCCGCAAAAAAGCCACGGTCAAAGCCCTGTTCCAACAGGTCTGCAGCTTCCTGCTGCTGGCCGGTGCGCAGTGCCTCCATCAGCCGGGGCGCTTCGATCAGCTGCCCGCTGACATTCTGCATGACCTCCACCGGGACGCCGTTCCCGTCATCCGGAGCCAGCAGCACCAGTGCCCCCAGCACGATGCGCCCCGGCTCATAGACCGGCGGCTGTGCTTGCAAATAACCCAAGCGGCAGTCCTTTACCGCACTTGTCCTGCAATGGAGCAGCAGGGCATACAGGGGTTTGATGTAGGTATCGCCCAGCGTTTCACGGCGGCGAAGCTGCTGCTCCACCAGCCGGGCGTCCGCTTCCTGCGGGCAGAACAGCTGCGCCGCTGCATGGATGAGGGCAGCGCGGCTGCCGGGAGCCTTGACGGGCTGGATGGTCAGATGTTCCAGCAGCCCGGTCATGGACCGGGTCAAGCGTGCATAATACTGCAGCTTGGAGCCTGCGTGCGGTGCATCCTGCACAGGCTGCACCGCCGGTTCCGGTTCTGCGCGGTTCTGGCTGTACCGCGCGATAGCGTCCTTCAGCACGGCACGGTCTGGCTCCAGCAGGGAAGGGCTGATGCACACCGCCGGGTAATCCAGTTCCAGTGGCACGGTAGAGATAATGAAGTCGATTTTTCTCCGACGCAGGTCGGCAGTGTTCAGCTCCCGCACCGAGCAGCACCCCTCTACCTGCAAAGAGGGAAACTCGTTTCCCAGCCGGGAAGCCAGAAAGCGGCTGGAGCCCATGCCCAGCGGACAGGCCACTACCACCCGCAGCCGCAGCCGGAACATGGCATTCTGTTCCAGCGCTGCGCCAAAGTGCATAGCAAGGTACGCCGCTTCGTCGTCCGAGATGGCGGGCAGGACGAATTGCTGCTGCACCGCATCACAGGCGGCGCGGGTGGCTTTCCACAGGCCGGGGTAGTCGGTGCGGATGGTGTCCAGCTGGGGGTTTTCGGTACGAATGTTCTGCTCCACCCGCAGCAGCATGGGGCGCAGGTGGCAGTACAGGTCATCCCGCAGAGAGGTGTAACCGGAAAGGTCTGTGTGCAGCGCCTTTTCCATTTCCCGGATAAGGGCGGCTTCCAGATTCCGCAACTCCATCTCCTGTGCGCTGCCCCAAGGGTCCTCTGCGCCCAGATAGGCGGAGAGATACAGTTCCAGATACTGCGCTTCCTCAGACGGCAGGGTCAGCCCGAAGGCGCGGTTCAGCGCCGCCACCAGCCGGGCAGCATGATTGCCCGCCGGGCGCAGCCCTCTGGGGGCGCTGCCCTTGTCGCCGCCCTGCCGCAGCTGCTGAATGGTCAGGGTGCAATGGATAGCCAGCGCCAGAAAGCCTGCATCCGGCAGATGGAGCTGTTCTTCCTGTTCAAACTGCTGCAAAGCCGCCCAGACCTTTTCGGCCGTTTTTGTATCCAGCAGGGTCGAGAAGATCTCGTTTTCCGGCATCCGTCCGCAGAGCACCTCTGCCAGTTCCTTTTCCGGCATACTGCTGCGCAACAGGGCAGACACCACCCTCCGGTAGGAAGAAGCATCCCCCTGCAGCCAGACCCCCACGCCGGGGCGGCGGAACATCTCCACCCGGTAGGGGTGTAGCTTGGTCTCAAGTTCATCCAAGTCTGCAGACAGCGTGCTTTCCGAAACGCCAAGCGCCCGTGCCAGTACCGCTGTTTTGCAGGGCTCCTGCTCGCTGAGCAGCCTTGTCAAAAGCTGCTGCCGCCGCTCTGCGCGGGAAAGTTCTTTCCTGTCGCCGCTGTTCAGCTGGGTGCGCAGTGCGTCTCGCCGCTCCGGCGCTTCATCCAGCAGCAGACCCTTGCCGGGATTCCGCACAAAATGCGCCCCGGCAGCCTGCATCCACTGCTCCACAGCGGGCAGCTCCCGCAGCACGGTGCGGCGGCTGACCCCGATGCTTTCAGCCAGCGCCGCCGCCGTCACCCAGCCCTGCGGAAGGCTGAGCAGCTGCTCGATCAGCTTCCGTGCATTTGCCGACAGTTCCTCACGATACACCGCACCCATGTTGCTTCTCTCCTTTTCCCAAAAGTTACCCATTGCTTCTATTGTAGCATAGTGCCACCCCGTCTGCCAGCCCCCAACGCAGAAAAGAAGTTGTGTGTTTTTTGTCACCATTGCCCGGTGACAAAAGCTTCCTTGTTCCCGTCTTGTATCCCGGCGCATCAGCAAATATGCACAAATCACCCGCGCATCCATTGGAAATGTTGCCGTATCAGCCCACTGGTGTCACCATCCTCCGGTGACAACCCCACCGCTTGTCACCATTGAAATCCGGCGCAGTATCGGCTAGAATAGTGCCAGAACGAAACGAAAGCTCCTCCGAACAACCGTCCGCAGGCCGCAGCTCCCATGCCACAGGAGCTGCACCGCCTGCCTTTCAAGTGAAAAAGGAGAGCTACAAATGAAAAACGCTGTTTCCCGCTTTGGCAAGTTCCTCAGCGGCATGGTCATGCCGAATATCGGCGCATTCATCGCGTGGGGCTTCCTCACTGCTCTGTTCATTGAAGCGGGCTGGTTCCCCAACGAAAAGCTGGCCAGCATGGTCTCCCCGATGCTGACCTACCTGCTGCCCATCCTCATTGCAGGGCAGGGCGGCAAGATGATTGCAGGCGACCGCGGCCGTGTCATCGCCGCCATCGCCGTGGTGGGCTGCATCTGCGGCTCGGACTACACCATGCTGATGGGCGCCATGGTCATGGGCCCTCTGGCCGGCTGGGTCATCAAGCAGTTCGATAAGAAGGTGGAAGGCCATATCCCCGCCGGTTTCGAGATGCTGATCAACAACTTCTCCATCGGCATTCTGGGTATGCTGCTGGCCATCCTCGGCTACTACGTCATCGGCCCGTTCATGACCGCCATCCTCACTGTGCTGACCGCCGGTGTGGACTTCCTTGTGGCACACAGCCTGCTGCCGCTGGTGTCCATCTTTATTGAGCCTGCCAAGGTATTGTTCCTGAACAACGCCATCAACCACGGCATCTTCAGCCCCATCGGTGCAAGTCAGGCTGCTGAGACCGGTCGTTCCATCATGTATATGCTGGAAGCCAACCCCGGTCCCGGTCTTGGTGTCCTGCTGGCCTACTGCTTCTTCTGCAAGGACGACACCACCCGCCAGTCCGCTCCCGGTGCTGTCATCATCCACCTGCTGGGCGGCATCCACGAGATCTACTTCCCCTACATCCTGATGAATCCCGTGATCATCATCGCCCCCATCGTGGGCAACTTCTGTGCCATCCTGTTCTACTCTATGACCGGTGCAGGTCTGTCCGGTCCTGCTTCTCCCGGTTCCATCATCGCCTACATGGCAATGGCTCCCCGGGATTCCATTCTCACCGTTCTGCTGGGCGTTGTCATCGCCGGTGCAGTCTCCTTTATCCTGTCCTCGGTCATTCTGAAAGCGACCTCCGGTCACACCAAGAGCCTGACCGATGCCCAGAATGAAATGAAGGAGATGAAGGCACAGGCTAAGGGCGAGATTCCTGAGCCTACTGCCGTAAATGTCGGTCAGATCCGCAAGATCGTCTTTGCCTGCGATGCCGGTATGGGTTCCAGCGCCATGGGTGCTACCAAGTTCCACAACCGCATTAAGGCGGAGCGCCCCGACTTGACCGTGACCAACTCCAGCGTGGATACCATCCCCGCCGACGCGGACGTGGTGGTCTGCCAGCGCGTTCTGGCTGACCGTGCCGCCAAGTGCGCCCCGCAGGCACAGCTTGTTACATTGGATAACTTCCTTGCAGATCCGCATCTGGACGCATTGTACAATGCACTGACCTCCACTACCCCGGCACTGGATGCCAAGGCCGAAGCTGCCGCCAATGAGGAGATCGTATCCGACCTGCGCAATGCAGCCGTAGCCCCTCTGGCGGCTGCCGTGACCGAGGCTTCCAAAGCCAACGGTTCCGTGATGAAGATCCAGGCGGAGGACATCCAGCTGGGTCTGCCCTCCGTCACCAAGGAGGAGGCCATCCGTGCCGCCGGTGCGCTGCTGGCAAAGCGCGGCTATGTGGATGACAGTTACGCCGATGCCATGGTGGAGCGCGAAAAGCTGGTGAGCACCTACATGGGCATGGGCGTAGCCATTCCCCACGGCACCAGCCAGAAGAAGGGCACCGTTAAAAAGTCCGGCGTTGTCCTGCTGCAATATCCGCAGGGCGTGGACTTCGGCGATGAAAAAGCCTACCTCGTGTTCGGCATTGCCGGTGTCGGCAACGACCATCTCGACCTGCTGGGCAATGTCTGCGAGATTTTGGAAGACGAGGATGCGCTGGAACAGCTCAAGACCACTTCCGATATGAACTATGTGCTGGAGCACTTACAATAACGATTCCAAAAAGGAGAGATTTTTTATGAAGAGCATCGATATCACCATTCAGGACAAAGAAGGTCTGCACGCCCGTCCCGCCGGTATCCTGAGCAAAGCTGCCAAAGGCTTTGAGAGCAAAGTCACTATGACTAAGAACGGCAAAGTCGCCGACATGAAGAAGATCTTTGCCGTAATGGGTCTGGCCGTGAAGTGCGGCGAGACCGTGACCATCGCCGCCGATGGCCCGGACGAGGATGCCGCCATCGAAGAATTGACCAAGCTGTGCAAGGACGCATGACTTCTCCCTCCGTCTATGACCGTTCTGCATAAATACTGCTGACGCAAAACCGCTCCGGGCAGAACGCTCGGAGCGGTTTTACTGTCAGTATGCGTTTTTCATCACCGTGTTTTCCAGAAAGCTGAAAAACACATCGTATTCATTTGGGGTCAGCATTTTGGGAGAACGCATGATCACAAGATCATGCCCGTGGTTCCCCACATGATAGGGTGGATGAGTGTGAGAATAGGGATTTTCCAAAACCCTCTTGACGAATTTCACATACAGTGGTATTTTTCCTGTAAATCCCACCGTCTTTGTGGATTGGTTTGAAACCACCCACAAAATGTGGTCGTGTTCATTTTGAACACAGGCACAGAAAGTGGTTGGTTATCACCGTGAGACCCACCACTTCCGTGAGGAAAAGTCCACGAAAGAACTTACCTTCCCGCAACACACCCGATTCATTTTGCCGCTTACTTCACCCGACAAAATCCATCGCTGCGCTGCGTGGGCGGTATTTTTCTTTTATGGTCACTTGTCGGGGCGGAGGCCCCTCCATCTTGCTAACGCAAGACCGTTCGGTCGCTCAAAAGCCCCACTGGGGCTTTCATTGCTGCGCAACCGCGGCATTTTGCTTTCCAAAGAACACAAAAAATCCGAACCCTTCTCCTATCGAGAAAAGGTTCGGATTTTCATTGTTTGGTGCGATGGAAGGGACTCGAACCCCCGGCCTACTGATTCGTAGTCAGTCAC
>OJOD01000439.1_pt1 | contig 28427 bp, 33 predicted proteins | sample 1598221 | NCBI WGS metagenome assembly OJOD01 (sample SAMN03922464, study PRJEB24848) | human gut metagenome | isolation source: stool sample | host: Homo sapiens | place: Germany | collected 2010-11 | reverse complement strand
AATAGTAACACATTTATTAGTTTGTAAATGTGTCTACCTATATCAGGATAAGACACTTTATTTTTATCTTGATGGCATGCTCATTATTGAGTATAACTACTGTTGTGCATGCACAGCATATTGACAAGCAAACATATATTTTTGCCATCAAAAAGGTTGATACTCTGAAACTGGACAAGTATGTAATGATTGATCAAATACAAGGGACACAATCAAAGCCCGTCATTCTTTTTGCATTTGGGGGAGGTTTCAAAGGCGGGAGAAGAGATAATCCCGATTACATTTCTTATTTTCATTTTTTGGCACGAGCCGGCTATGTGGTAGTATCAACAGATTACCGTACCCAATTAAAGGATATAGATAAATCGGAGTATTCGGACTTGCAAGGATTCTCTTCTGCCCTGCAACAAGCAATCACTTGTGCTGTAGAAGATTTTGGTGATGCTACAAATTATATAATTGAGCATAGTGTAGAATGGCAAATAAATCCTGCACAAATTATAGCTTGCGGTTCAAGTGCAGGTGCGATAACTGCCCTTCAAGCAGAGTATGAGATTTGCAATCAAACGGCTTTTGCGGACAGATTACCTGCCAATTTCAATTATGCAGGGGTCATTTCCTTTTCTGGAGCAATCTGTGCCAATGGTATTCCAAAATGGATAATGTCCCCTTGTCCTCTTATGTTGTTCCATGGTGATGCCGACAGCACGGTTCCTTTTACTAAGGCAGTAGTAGAAGAGGAAATGGGGCTATGGGGCTCAAACTTTATCTGTATGCAACTGAAAGAAAAAGAGACAGCATACTATATAGCGGAAGGTATAGGACATTCCCTATCCTATTCTCCTATGAAGGATAATCGTCATGACATCCTGAGCTTCCTAAACCGGTTGGTACTTGGTAAAGAAAAACGTTGCATTACGACTGTAGAGAAGAATCCGGAAATATCTAGATATAAGAGTGATTTTACAATAGAAGATTATATCCGTGAAAATATGCGTTAATTCCTATCTTTATATCCTTTCCAGAGTTTTTGTTTCTCCACCAATCAATTATCTTTGCACATTATTATTCCATAAAAACAAATCTTTAATTCTATAAATTATGTTGGTACGTATTATCAGTATGGTCATAGCCGGAGTTATTATAGTATATCTAGTCCGTTGGATTGATAATTTTTTCTCCAGGTATCGCAAATAAATCTTGCCTGCAATGTAAACCAAATACTCCAATTTGTTTCCCATTACAACCTATGCTGACAAAATGCGGACATTTTCTAATTCTAAAACAAGAAAACCGCAAAAGCTTTTTTTAGCCATTTGCGGTTTTTTCCTTGTGATTCCGTTGCGATTCGGAATGTAAAATACTATAAAACCAATACATATAACATTATATTAAAAATCAGAGTAATATAAAAATATTATATTGCATGCCATTGCATTATGTTGTGCAATATTTGAACTGAGTTGTGCAATTTATGTATATTTGCACAACCGATATAACAGAGAATATATGACTACAGTAAAAGCATTTATAAGAACTGGGAAGAAAGATAAAGAAGTAAATGTCAGATTTCGATTATCTGATGGACGCAATGTACAGTTATTCCACAAATCAGATATTATGGTCTCTCCTACTCTTTGGGATGCCAAGACTGAAAAATATAAGGCTAAAAGTATTATAAAGTTAGACATAAGAACATCATTTAACACATCTATTGAAGAACGGAAGAATCTAATTTTATCCATTTATGGGAGCAACAAAGAATTAACCAGTGAAAAACTGGAAATCTTAATAGACCAGCACTTACATCCTGAAAAATATAACATCAGCAGTGAAGAGGAATCCATGTGTAGTATGTTCCAACGCTATGTTGACGGATGGCTAAATGCAGGTGTAATAGGTCCCGGCAGAAAGAAACATTACGATGTAGTGATAAGGGAACTGACTCGATTCCTTATTATCAATGGCATTGACGGGTTGCCGGTCAATGAATTCAATAAGGAACATATTCTAAATTTTCGTGATTTTCTACGCAAAGAATACACTCTGGTTGAAAAATTTCCAGAACTGTACGCAGAAATGAATAAGCGGAATATACCATCAAAGGAAAGAAGCCAGAATACAATTGCTGAGAAACTTTTATTGTTACAAGCATTTATGGTGGAGCTTGAAAGTAATGATGTTATTCCCGTATCTCCTTTCCGCAAGATAGGAAAAGAAAAAGAGTCCATTATGAAGCAACAATATGACGAGCCTTTCTTTCTCACCAAAACAGAATTCAATGAAGTTGTCCACAAAGAATGTCCCGAAACATTGCAGCGAGTAAAAGATGTATTCGTTGTTCAATGTTGTTTCGGTTGCCGTATAGGTGATTTCAGACGATTCACTTTTGATAATATCAGCATTGAAGAAGGAATACCTTACATTCATTATTTACCTCAAAAAACACACAAGGATGGACTTATACGCACTGAGATAAAAACTCCCATCATTCGTATTGCTTATGATATTATTATGAAGTATAAAGGTAGGCTACCAAGCAATGCTTTGTTACCTTATTATCCTGATGGCAATGGTGAAACCGGGTACAATTATCAAATAAAAAAACTACTTGAATACTGTGAGATTAGCCGGAAAGTGGCAATGTTTAGTGCGGCATTGGGAACAAATGAATACAAATCCATATATGAGATTGCAAGCAGTAAACTTGCCCGTAAAACTCATGTAGATTTAATGAATAAAGTTCAGATAGATAAATACGCAGCAGGCCTTCATGCAAAAGGCAGTGGAGCCGTAGACAGATATACTGGATTAGGTATAAAAGAACGTTTTATTTTAATGTGTGCGGCTTTTGGCTGTAATCAGTATGAAGTTGACGATGATTTATCTGTAATGGAATAGGCTCACTTAGTATCTCATATTGATACTCTGTTATTTGACACCATCCCCGTAGTTGAGCCGCTACGGGGATTTTTACTGAAAAAGAAGCGATTCATTCAACTGCCTTTTCCACAATCTCCATCACTACATGGCTTGACTCCAACCAGAACCAATACCACAACCAAAGCATAATCCCACCCAACCAAACAAAAGCCACATCAATATAGTACAAATTTAATATCCTGCTAACCAATACACATAAGAGTTCTCCGCAAAGCACATAGGCAGCAACCATAGTAACAAGCTGGTCATTGGCAACAGTTATCAAAACCAGAATGCCTATAACGGGAAGAAGGGAAATACAATCAATTAGAAGTTGTTGTTTGTCATTCATAATACAATAGGGATTAGAATACAAATATAAACATTATTTTGTATAAAACAACCCTCTATAATAGGAATTTCTGACAAAAAAGAAACGAACTATTATTACAATATAAACAAAAAGAGCGACTATTCAGCCGCCCCTTTCGCATTAACGAGATAGACATAAAAGTATCTCAAATCATCTCTGTAGATGGATGCCGAACCACTACAGAGTTTCCATTCATTCTACAGTTTCTCCTTTTTCATTCAGAAGTACCGTCACTTCTTCAGTGGATTGATTTTCCTTGGTGATGGTCAACACAACCTTATAAATCTTACCGGTTTCTTTCTCGGAAATGAAAGCCTCCTTTATTACAGCCCCCTCATAGTCCTTAGCCAAGACATTCATAACTGCCTGAGGCAAGTCTTTTACTTCCACTTTTGTGAACTCATCCTGAGGATTTTGCTGAGTTTGCTCTACAGACTGTGTTCCAGAAACCACGTAAGCAAATGCTACTGAACTGCCTAATCCCATAACCATTGCTAATGCTACCAATACTTTTTTCATAATCGTAAGTTTTAAGTAAATAAATATAGTTTTTGTATTAACTATAGGACAAACGATATGCCATGATGTACATCAGTACATAATACATTATACATCAGCATATTATAAAAACAAGAAGGAATAATTATGTGTGGAAATATGTGGAACTGAGTACCACACATGGGGAATAATTACACAATATGGATTACTTAATTCCTGGGAAATGGAACAAGGCAGCTTATTCAGCTGCCTTGTTTAAAGTTGCTCAAAAAAAAATATTAATCTTTTGATAAAATTCTTTAGTGGACATTTGTTGCTTTCAAATTAATTATCCACCTTTGTATAAATTTAATCTTATATTAATTATGGGGAAAGATAGTCTTTTATCATACAATCGTTTCAGAGAAAGCTCTGCTTGGATAATTCTTATCTTAGGAATGCTTCTTTATTATATATCTTATTTCCACATTGAGCAACCAAGTGTATGGAAAGAAATCCTGATAAAAATAGGAGATGTTTTAGTTATTGGTGTAATTCTTGGTTATTTATCAAATGCTGCCCAGTTTTTAGGAATCTTCAAGCAAGATTTACAAGACATAGTCTATGGCAAGGAATTTTTGGCAAAACGGAATGACATAGATTCCCTTTGGGAGACAGTTACTAAAATTCTTTTTAAATCAAAATTTCCAGCTATAAATAAAGATTTATTATCTTTGATACAAAAAACTTATTTGCCAGTTGACAATATAACATATTACAATGATTACAACTCATCAATAAAGATAGAGTGGGCAGATAAAAATAGAAAAATAATTGTTGTTAGAAATCATATTACATTTGAGCTAATTGCTGAGACGACTAAAAGATTTGAATTTCCTTTAAGAAGTTGGATTGATGTTGAAGGATTAGAAGAAGGAGATTACTATGTGAACGTTTCTAATTATTTAGTAAACGGTAATCCAGCCCAAATAGTGAGTACTAAAGATGAGATTAAAAATGGATGCAGTGAATTTGAACTAGTTATAGCATTAGAAGGCGAAACAAAATATGAGATATCGAAACTAATAGAAAAAAAATACTCCATAGAAAAAGATTTTACAATTTGTTTTAGAGCTTTGTTTATAATTAGCAAATTCACATTAAACTTTACATGCCCAGACGACATTAATAGTAAGTTTTATAGTAGAGGAACTGTTAATGAATTTAAGCCATTTGGCGAAAATAAATCTAATTCTTTTACAAGAAAACACAAAGGTTTGATTTTACCTAATCAAGGATATGTTATTGCGCTAAAAGAAATATAAAATTGCGTGTAAAGTATTGTTTTATTCATTAAAACATATATCTTTGCACACAGAAACCTAATAGAAAAGAGAATGAAAGTAATTAGAATTATTGAAGACGACACTCAAGGATAGTGCCCTTCGATATTTTTGTGTATTTTATGCAATTTTTGTTAGTGTCATAAGTATACTAAGTAAGTTTATAACCCAATATTAGCAGAGTAACGCTCTGCTTCTTTTATTTATAAAGATAATTAAGAGAAAAAGCAATAATAAGGCAGCTTATTGGGCTGCCTTTTAATTAATATCCTCTTAACCGATACCCGGTCAATCGCCAAGTTATAGAGTGCTGTTTAATGTTGCAGATATTGGCGTGGACGTACTATCTCAATGCGTATGCTCTTTTATAAAACATTTTATTCTTCCCGATTGTCTCAACTAAGTCTATCGCATAAATGACCTTTTTTAGTTCCGTCTCGTTCTTTACGACTTTAATAGCCTTCGCAAAGTCAGCATAAGTGAATCGTAAACAATGACAATAAAAAGAACCGTCTATAATAAAAGGTACGTCAGAATCAGTTCTTTCACCAGATTTATAAGCATCATGCATTAGCTTGACAATACTCCGTTCAAAATCCCATTGATATGAATGCGCTCTTTTATCAGTATCAATAACTCCTTGCTCACGTAAATAAGCGAAAACATCACTTACAGAAATGTACTTCACTCCATCGCTTTCGATATACCCGATTTTCTTTATCATAATTCCTAATTTTAAATGTTACGCAAACATACTCATTCTCTATTTCTATTAGGAATCTAGTTGGCGTAAATAAGTTAATTTAAACTATAAATACATATTTTGCACACTGTCACGTGCTACATTAAGAAGCCCCGACGGAAGCCGGGGCAAATTCACTAATAATCGGTTGATAATAAATTCCATCCGCCATAATGCTTCACGAAAGTCACTGTAACTTTTCCACCAATATTATCATTAATTGTTGTTGACCAATAATTGCCAATAACTTGATTTTGTTTGGGAAGTCTTTCTGTTGCTTCACCAATGATTTGAGATAAATACTTTCTCATAATTATTTTATTTTTTAAAATTTCACATTGGTGTTTTGACAAAAAAATATCGCAACACCATTAATAATCTCGGTGTTACGACTTAAAAGTTCTACTGTAACGATTGCAAAGATATTAAGTTTTTCTTAATAACCAAACTTTTAGAAATATAAATTTGCTTACCACATAAATATATTATAATTCACCCCAGCCCCAACATACCATCCACCCGGATAGCCATATCCAGCCTGCAAGCCAAATCCCCACCGCTTTTTCTTCGGTTTGACAATCACCGGATGGTATATATCATTCGTCACCGTCTGATACACCGTCTTCGGATACACCACCATACTATCCAGCCTTGGGTCAACATACCCGCTCACCACTGCCCGGTAGCTGCTATCGGCATACACCACCTCCTTGCGATGTAGCAGCGTGTCCCTTATATATATGGTGTCATCAGCGACCCAACGCCAGAACACAGCCATCGGAGCGGAGATAAGCTGTGTGTCAACCTTGACAACCGTCTTTATCTTCGTCTCTACACGAACTTCAGCCGGAGGCTGCTCATGCGGACGGAACCAAACCACTATACAAGCAATTGCCAGCAGTACAATTAATATCCACGGTAACTTTTTCATTCCTCGAATCTCAAATCATTAATCCGATTCATCCAACCTCTCTTAAATTTATTGTTCGCCGGACGTTTTTTGCATATATCCTCGATGAAATCGAACCGTGCAATCTTGATCTGGTCGAACAACTCACGCGGGTTCCTGGCATTCACCGCAGCAATGGTCTTAGGACCTACTATTCCATCCACAGTAACACCAAGCAAACGTTGAGGAATCTTTATTCCGTGTGCACCGGATGCCCACACCCAATCGACAAGGATATTAGCAACTGATTGCGATTTAATATCGTCAGCTTTCCATCTGTCCCAATAATGCGGCTTGAGCACCCGTTTAACGACATCCTCACGGGTAAGCAGATGCAGGTCATCTACGTCTATATCACCGTCGCCGTCCTTGTCATAGCCGCATGACTTCCACGTACCGATAGTCACACCCATATTTGTAGCACCTCCAAGGTCTGCCGGATCATTCACGAAACCGCCTTCCCATTTTAGGATAAACGGTGCAAGTTGATTCACATTCGCCATTTCAATTTTCCTCCTTATTCAATTAATACCCATTTTGCGGTTCTCTATCACCGCACTTCTTTCTCTCACACCGTTTCAGTGCCAGTTCCAGTTTCAAGTCAGAATTAGCCTCCTTCAGTGTAAATAACTCATCCTGCACCTTACGGAGCCGGTCTGTCTGCTCCACAAACCGCTGTTCCTTCACCGAAAGCTGCTTCTGCAGGAACTCGTTGTACTCCCGTAATGCCTTGAACTCCTCGACATCAGCATGTGCGTCCTCAATACGCGCATTGGTCTTGCGCGACATCCACCACTTAATAAGCTGCTTGATGCCCTCGATGCCACCGAGGGCGGTCACCAGCATAACCCAATCATTCATATCCATTTCACCAATTCATTTAATAATCTACTAATAACCATTTTTTGTCCGACACCGCACAAATGTACATCAGGCAAAATCAAACAAGTTGTTGAATTACAATTTTCCACTGACATTCCGTGACAGCAAAAGTAATTGCTTCCACAACCTTGAAAAAGGACATAAAAAAAGAGCTCGATGACAACGTAAGTTGCCACTAAGCTCTTGGTATTTATATACATTTCTACAAGCAAATATAGGAATTTATATTTGAAATCCGATTACTTATTGCATCCTTTTTAAATGGTCATCCAATGTTTTAGGGTTACATTTAAGCTTACGACATATGGCTGCCTTTGAATAACCATATTCGAGCATAGTTCTAATGAGAGGTTCCTTTCCTGTAAGCTTGTAATGCGTGTTTTTATCCCCCTTTTTCCGACCAAGTCGTATTCCTGCAGCTTTTCTGTAAGCAAGGGCCTCCTTGGTTCGCTGACTGATCAAATCACGTTCAATCTCAGCGGATAAACCGAAAGCGAATGCCAATACCTTACTGTTGATGTTATTACCTAATTCGTAACGTTCCTTGACAGTAAGAACGCAAGTCTCCTTAATCATACAGAGGTGAAGCATTGACATAATACCCATCAGGTTTCTTCCTAATCGGCTGATTTCTGTTATGATTAGAGTGTCGCCTTTCTTCATCCTCTTGAGAAGTGGACCTAATTTCCTATCATTAGCAATTTTGGTACCGGAAACCTTCTCGGACACCCATTTATCTATTACAAGTCCTTTTTCCGTTGCAAATTTCTGGACTTCGAACCTTTGGTTCTCGACAGTCTGTTTGTCTGTCGACACACGAATATATGCGTAAACCATTTTTGCGGTGAAGGTAGTCTTATTCAACAGCCTAACCAAAAAGGGTATTCTAATGACCCTCAAAAGTACAAGGGATATGATAGAGAAGGTAAACATAAGTCAAGCAATGAACCAGTATCAGATAGTGACTGATACAAACTATGTGTATGTGGAACTGGCAGATGGTAGTCAAGGGAAAATAAAGAAGAGTGATTTGGTGGAGGTTATTAGAACTGCGATGCCAGTAGCTACACAAGACTCTAAAGGGCTTATGTCAAATAATGGATTTTTTCAAGGAAACACAATCGAAAATATTACTGATTACAATAATTCTATTGGTGCTGGTACTTATTCCCATACAGTTGATATAGGAAATGGTAATCCTACAGGTATTTTATTTGTTATTCATGGAAAAAGGTATTCCTCTCATGTGGATATTCCGACTGGAAATGGGAAATTAGCAATTAAAACTATTCGCCCAACGGGAGAACTTTTAAGAGATTGGAGGACAATAGATTTTACCAAAGATTAACCCTAATTTGTTTCATGCTATTTCTTGCTCTATCTTCTGACCCTCAAAAGTACAAGGGATATGATAGAGAAGGTTCTGATAACAGACACAAACGTGATAAATGCCATCACAAGGCAGCTCAATATAAAGAATATCAGGAATGAGATGTTCCCTACCTGGAGACTGACATTGCAACCGGGGGAGGAATACGATTTGAAGACATCCTATTATGGAATGTACATGGTTCGATGGGCTGATGCTGGGGCGACAGCCCTGATAATGATCGGCGCCGGAGTATCGGCCAATATATTGTTGAATAATGGTGCGAGTATTTCCACGGACTTCACAGAGGTCGGCAAGATTATTTTGAATAAGAAGGCTGTCAATGGCACTGTATTTGTTAAGAACAACGGAAATAAAGAAACGGGAATAAATGTCATGCAGATAACTAATTATTAGCAGGGGTTATTCCCCTGCCTTCCTTACTCGTTCTCGATATAAATTGCTCAGTAACTTTTACTTTTATTGTGCTCATTGTTGTTTATTACTTATTTCCGTCATATCCTTTGACCCTCAAAAGTACAAGGGATATGATAGAGAAAGTAAACATAAGTCAAGCAATGAACCAGTGTCAGATAGTGACTGATACAAACTATGTGTATGTGGAACTGGCAGATGGTAGTCAGGGGAAAATAAAGAAAAGTGATTTGGCAAATGTGATGAATACATTAATAGGAGGCTTATTTCCAAAGTTATTTTCCACTCCTTCAGCTGGAAATGTAAAAGGCTTTATAATTAGAACAGCAATAAGTACGGCACAATATCGTGCCATAAGGTTGCAATGCTCTATAGGTTTTAACCAAAACAATATGAGTAATGAGAATTTCTCTGTTAATATAAAGTATTGGGAGAACAAATTCGCAGACAGTCGTCTATCCAAAGAAAATTACAGTTCAACAATATGTAACTATATCGTATGCTACGTTGATAATGACAATACTTTCAGTTTTTATTTAAACAGTAAATACCCAAACCATTCTGGCGGCTATCTTATGTTGTATGCCATATCAAATGTTAATGGAAACAAGAACCAAATTCTCTCCATGGAAGCGGTAACATCGGAATATGTTATTGGCTCTCATTCCAAGGAAAATAAAATTACCATTTCATAAGTCTTTCCAATTTTCTGCCTATAATTAAAATCCGTCCTATCCTCACGGACAAGACGGAAAGTCTGTATTAACTAATTGATTAAGTGTAAGTTCTATAAATTCCAACTCTTCGGACTTTACTTTATAGAACAAGAACTACTTACTATGCCTAAAAAGACATGCGGTAAAATTAATAATAATCAATCAGAATGCCAAACAAAACCCGCTCAAACCATCTCGGCTTGAACGGGCTTAATTTGCGCACATTGGACATCCATTATAAAAGGTATGAAGTGTAATTTAACAAGCAAACAAACATTCTGTCCAATGCGCAAAAGAAAGAGATAGGGTGGCAACCCGAATTCAACTTTATGGCGTTCCCAATGCCTTCTAAGTACATGCTCTATCTTCACAAATAAGGCATGATTATCGGGTTGTCAATGCACCAAAGGTATGATTTTTATTTCAAAGGAACAAATCCTATATTACAAGACATGCTGAAAAAAGGGAAGTCAATTGAGTTATTCTGATTTTTCTTGTAGCCAATGGCGGTAAAAACAAGAAACGGGAATAAATACTACAATGGGGGAGATTATCCCCCCACCTTAGACTCCTCCATGTAGCTCGCTGCAGCCACCTCACTCTCGTCAGCCGCTTCCAATATGAATTCAAATATTGTCGGATGGTAGGAAGACAATAGTTTCGCATATACTCCGGGCGTGTAATCCCTACGCTCAAGAAATACCTTGAATGCTCCAGTATCGGTATTATAGAGCTTGAATTTCGGCCTTGCATTTTCCGTTCCCAAAACACCGCCTATCAGATTTAATTTGTATGAAGGAGCTGCTGTTACCCCTTCAGACCTATATATTGAAAGGAAATATAGGGCAACCGGTCCTCCTCCGTATGACTGTACACTAAATAGAATTCCATCGGAGAAAGAAGATGTGTCCTTTCTCTCAAACAACAATATGGAGGATGTCATGGATACCCGCTTTTCTTGTCGCATGTCCCTGGAAGGTTTCAGACCGTTTTTTACCTCTGTTGCAATGGGTAGTTTCCCTCTGATTAACTCAACTACATTGGAATCTGTTATGTTAACTTTCTCTATCATATCCCTTGTACTTTTGAGGGTCGTCATTTTCGGATAAAAACGACAACCGGTTTAACATTTTGTTTTTATTCTCGTTTTGTTTAATATTTTGCTAATTAATTGGGTCTTCGTAAGTACGTTCTTCCAATTCCGCATAAGAATAGGCTACGTCCGTTCCTTTAGTTAGAATCCATATTGCACCTAATGACATGAACTCATATACTCCGCTTTTTGATATAGCGATCTTATTGCAATAATGATATTCATTATTTTCAAATGTAAGTTCATTAAATCCATCTGTTGTTACAACTGAAGTATAACCATAAGTGCTTCCCATTGCTGCATTATATATTGTCAACGAGATTTTCATCCCATTATATTGGACAGCCTCTGGAAGCATATACATACTCTGGGAAATTCGGTTTGGACGGCCATTCCGAAATTCAGAGCCAAAAGCCGGATTCAAAAAGAAATACCCCTCGTTTGCACGGAAATCATGCATCCGAACAAATGATGCATTGGCAATAATTGTCCCCTCAACTTCAACATTACGTCCCTTGAAGCTCCCAGTCAGAAAATCAAGGAGTAAGTTTGGTCGAAACTTGTTTGCCGGATCCATCGGGTCATTGTAATTAAAATCTTTATATCCGCCTACCGTTTCTACAGCAGAGCCATCGGCTTTTATTCCGTATTGCGAAAACATATACTGCCCATAGAACACCGCACTTGCCAGCTTGGCGAAATTCGCCATCAGTACCTCGATAAAGGCATACTGTATCTTGTCCATCACTACCCATGTCGCCTTACTGCCGTTTGCCGCATAGTCTGTCTTGGGGTTGACACCCTTAAATGTGCCCTCCTTAGCCAACACGTAGTATTGACCTTCACACAGTACCATCGGTGTCGATAGAGCCGTACGGGTGTAGCCTGTGGATGCGGAATATTCTCCAGCCGGATAGACCAGCGGACCGATCGGTCCCTGCTGGAGATACTTCACTTCTCCTGTCTTGCTTGCCAACGCTTTCTTTGCCATATCATGCTGCCGTTGAGATTGTCCATGAAACATTGCCGCCTGCCTGCTGGCACATAGCTTCAGTGCAGGTACCGCTTGCCGCAGCCACATTCGCCGTAGCCGGATTGAGAATGACCCCTGCCGAATCCATAAAGACAAAATAGAACAGCATATTCTTTGCCTTCGTGGTCTGTCCCCGCTTGACAAGGATAGGCGTATAAGTCACCGAACCTCCGGAACCGGAAACAATCGTCTCATCCTCGGGATTGGGATTAGTTATGATGTCGTAGGGGTCTGACAAGTCCATCACCGTCTGCGTGTCAAGGCCTATCAGATTGCCGCCCTGCGACACCTCCACCTTAAAGATGCCCGTAGTGTCAACCAGGCTGTCCGTAACGGTCAGACTCTTGCCGGTCTGGTCGACGAGTGTCTGCCAGGCACCGTTAACCATCCTGGACCACTTGTAGGTTAGTCCGGAGGTGATCTCTGACGCTCCACGTCTCGCCATTGCCGTGAGAACGACACTGCCTCCCTTCTCACGGATGGCAAAGTATTTGTCATCTCCGGAAACGATGGTCACCACGTTCTGGTTGCCCACACCCTTGGTGATAGGGATGCTGTAAACGAACTGCACCTCATCCGACACGTTGCCCACGGTCACCGTAGCCACCGCCTTGACGCTGCAGCTCGCACCGGACGACGCCTTCACCAGGTTCTTCACGATCTGAAGCCCGTAATAGTTCGTAGTGCCCGCCTTGTAGGGGATGTACTTGAAATGCCCCGTCTCGCCGCCGAACGTGTTCGTGGAAACGTTGGATGTGAAGCTTATCAACACGTCATTGAAATACCACCTGATGGAAGAGGGCACCACAACCCCCTCAGCCACCCGTGAGGAGGTGAGAAGGAAGGAGAGCGTCGGCTTCATCGTGGTGAAGTCGGGGGCTATGTTTGTCGGAGCACCCGATTCACCATCATACTCTTGATAGAGGTCGCCTTTGTCGCACATAATCGCTGGCATGTAAACGCCAGACTTTTGCGAAAAGATTACCTGCCCGACCTTACTCGCTACGCTCATCGGTCACCTCCTCCCCGTCTTTATCCATGAAACCCTCCGGAGTGGCGACCTCCACCGGATCTTCCACGCCGTCTATCTCACCCTTGGCCTGCTGCGGGGAAAGGCACACGCCCCCGACTACTGCCGCCCGGTCGAATACCGTATCGCCGGGAAAGCCTGCCACATCGGCCTGCCATAACAGCACATTGCCGTCGGCAGTGCTGTTGCGGATTCCTGCCACTCCCAGCTTGTCCGCAACCTCTCTCGTCACTTTGATATAAAATGCCATACTGCTATCGATTAATGGTTAAACATCCCTTTTCCTTGCCACTATAAACTTACCGCTGTCATCCGTCACGTACTTGCCGTCAGATGTCACCACCGCCGCATACGGGCCCTTGTCAATCACCTTCAGCTGTAGCATCATGCCGTCGGTGCATGGGATGGAGGGCGAGTACCCGGCAGCGGCCAGCACGTATGAGGAGGCGCCGGCCGCCTTCGTGTACCATTCGCACTCAAGGATGGCCTGGGGATTGGGGACAATCCCTGCCGTATCACGGATGACCGGTTTCGGGTATATCATCTTGGTTCCGTCTGCCACCTGCTGCGGAAATCCCTCCCAGTCAATCTCGATGCTGGGAATACGCCTGCGGATGGTGGTGGAGACATAGTCTATGTCACTGTCCGGCTTGGATGAAGGAGCACCGTCCTTCGAGTACGATGCTTTCACGACGTAGGTCTGTTCGTGGCCGATATAGTCCCGGTCTATGGTAAGCACGTTCTTTGTCAGTGATACGAACTCCCAGTCATTGTCGCCGTTACCGTCGGTAATCTGCTCCAGTGCGCCCGTATTCAGCTTCCGATAGAAGAAGAACTTGCACTTGTTGGTTGCTGTGACATCTACATCACCGACAAGCAGTCTGGCGGTGATGGCCTGCCTGGCAATGTCCCGACACGGGTTCCAATCAAGTGCCGACGGAGAGTCGACCATCAGCTTAGGCTGCGCCTCGCTGCCGTCAACGGCGCGGACAAGACGGCTGAAACGGTAGACATGCGTCTGTCCGGTACGCTTCGCATCGACATACTCGGCGTAGAACTCCAGTGTTACCGGACTGCCGGGAACGGCGTTCTTTTTCACTTGTATCTTACCCTTCTCGGCTCCGGTCTCGGTAATGACATAGCTCTTGTTGGCAGATGTAATCAATGTCCGTACACCGTTCAAGCGCTCGTACCACTTCATGTTGACCAATGACGCGTTGACCGCACCCACCTTGACCACCGCATCCGGGTCGGTGGCATTGCACCGGGGGAACAGCGTCAGGGGGGTAAGCGTGTAGTCCGGAGTGTACTCGGCCTTGTCAGCCTGGTACACCTGCACGTCCGGCACGCTGCCGACAACCTCTATCCCGCCGCTGGTCTGGAGAGGGCGGTAGTTGACCTCTATCTTCTTCTGTATAGTCTGCATAATTAGAAAGTTATATAATTCATTGTCTCATAATTGTTCTGCCCGTCACGTAGCAATACCCGTGCGATGAACTTGCACCCGGTCATGTTCATATAGTCGGGGCCGAGGTCGTTGACCGTCAGCGGCAGTGACTTGCCGGTTTCCGCGTGTGCGACCGCCCAGGCGTTGTCCTCGGTGACGTTGCCCGTATCGCGCGTCCACTCCACATCACTGTCAAGGATATGCGCCGTAACGTCACGGTTGTACAGCTCACCGGTAATGGTGAGGGTGGTCGCAAAACGCTCCGCATCGAAGTACCAGCCATTGGAGCTTTCTATATCGATGCTGAAATCCGGATTGCCCTCGACCATTGCCCAGCCCGCTGCTCCGTACTTCGGTTCGTCGGTAGTGCCGGAAACAAGACACATCCACTTGCATCCGTAGTGCCACACGGTATCGTACATCATCACACGTACGGTCTCGGTCTGTGCCTCGCGGTCGGCTTGGTAGGGTTCTGCTCCGGTGGCGGTCTCCATGTTCCACTCTCCGCGGTCGTTGGCGATGCGGGGCAATACGCCTTGGAAGTCGATGCGGTGGATGTCCTGCGCTACCAATCCCCGGACGTAGATATAAGAGTGCAGGTAGTTGATGGGCAGGTTGTCGAACAGAGACAGATGCTTCAGCCTGCCGACGATCACCGAATAGTTGCTTTCCTCAAGGACGGGTTTTGTGACCCCGTTAAGCATGCAGATACAATGCTCACGGGATGACAGATACCAATAACCCTGCCGTTCAGTATCAACCGGGTTGCCACGGTGTGATAATATCATCAACGGCTCAGGAGGATAATTCTTGCCACCCGGCACCTCGCTATCAGGGTACATCACAGCGTTGATCGTATTGGCTGAGATGTCAACATGCAAGACACGTAGCCAGGAGGTATAATACTTGCCGCCACCTGATGCAAGGTCATTGACAACACCATATACAACATCGTTTTCTGCCAGTGCAGTAAAGTCGTTATTCCACCGTTTCTTCATCTTCAGGCTGTATGTGCCGTCTTCAAGCTGCGATACACTTTCGATGGTACCAGACTCGGAGAAGGAATAGTCGCTCTCCATGGCGGAGAGACGGTTGAAGATAAGCTCAAGGACGGTAAGGCTGTCGCGGACCTCGAGGCGGGACAGCTGCATACGGCCGTCAGGGAATATTCCGGCACCCTTGCCCGCGACCATAGAGTCGATAAACTCGCCGAACTTCAACAGAAAATTTGTGCCGTCAGCCTGGTCTTTTCGAAGGAACATAGCCAAGGAACGCAAAGCCGAAAACACGTTATTATCCGTGGCCGGTGTAGAGTCATTCCTTCTTATCACATACACGCCACTACTACCGCTGCCCGTATAGGTCTGTCCCTTCAGAGTAAGGCTCTCAACCTTCTCCTCCAGCTCCCCAATACGGGAATAGGCAGCGGTTTCCCCGACAGTATATATAGGGGAATCATAAGGCAGGTCAAGATTGAATTCAAATCCGATAATCCTTGACTGCCTTCCGTTCTCGAAATAGGCCTTGTTGATAAGGTTGACCTTTTGACCGATGCTGTAGAGGTTGTGAATGCCGTCCTCACTGTATGCGACATCCGACATCATCTTACAGTTATATGTAGAAGGGTCTATCTTAGACTTGGCAACGTACTTATCGGCTTTGTCCTTTAATTCCAACTGTGCTTCTGCTACCAGCCCCATTTCAGTTATCTTCATGGAATTCCAGCCTGATAAGATGTAAGTATCACCATTTTCGGGGATAAGCGCTCCATCTGGAAGCGGTCTGCCGTAGTCCTCATTCCTGACTATCTCCCAAAGCTGTGCCTCAGGGTTCCAGCCACCATTCCCCAGTTTCTCCGGCTTTCCCTCAGGGTCGAATGTCACAGCGAATTCCATACCATTCAACTTGCCGGATTGGAAAGTGATTTTCAATTCCTTGCCGGGAAGGATATAGTCCTTTGAGAAGGTAATGCCAGTATCCTTGAAGCGGTAGGCATTCCACTTCTTTTCAGTGGTAGTCCCGTCGGCATTTTCTATTTTGTCAGTGTATTCCTTGATGGTAATGTCCGACATCGTGCCGACCCTTCGGGGATAGACATCATCGAAGATAACCACTTGTTCAATGGCTTCCTCGGTGGTCATATCGGGATAAGCGTCTATATACGGAGTTCCTTCGGGCAACATTAAGCGTTTTTGCACCACGCCGTTCAGCACTACAGTCTCATCAACGGGGCGGTAGTCAGATGGGATATTCTTTGTTGAGCCGAAAGCATAGATACGGGTGGCGTAGGTGGACCGGGATTCTGATCGTGGCATTTCCTGCACGTTTTTCCCAATCTCGAAATCCACCGCATCGCCAGACTCACAACGTCCGAAATGGATGATGTTTTCAGTCACCCAGCATTCGCAATCCCATTTCTTTGCCATAGAGAAGCAGGCGTCAAGGATGTTGATGTTGTCATAAGTCATCAGTAGCGCCTTATTCTCTACAGTGCTGTCAATGGAGAAAACAAAATCTTGTCCTTTGTTTTTGTAACCAAGAGCTTTTAAATTTCTAAGGACTATACCGGCTTGAACATCAAGTGAAGCGGTGAGATTCCAGGACGCTTCCTGCCCGGCCACTTCGGGGGTATATTTAAAGATTTTGTTTTTCCATTTCCAGTAGTGGGCGTCAAGCTGCAACTCATAGTCGTAGCCTGCGTTATCGGTGTTGAATACCGGCTTCTGCAAGTCGCACACCTCGAACAGCCCGAAGTCGCACTCCACGTATGAACCAAGTTTGAAGAATATAGGACTCTCCAAGGAGAACTTTAACGTGATGTAGTCCTCCTTCATAAGAGTAAACTTACGCTTGCAGCCTTCATTGGGAAGGGTAGTAAGCAGGATAGCACCGGATATGTCTTTGATGTCGATTTGTTCCACGTCTTCAAAGTTCGGAGATAAAAAAAAGAGTGCCCAATTTTGAGCACTCATATACGCAACAATCTCTCTATTGTTGGAATTTAATTTCTGTTTGCCGGATTCGGTTCGTTGAACTTGGCTGAAATTTTTCCGAAAGTTCGGTCTAAACTCTGTGCGTAAGTGACACTCTTGCCAGTATAAATAAGATGGTAAACTTCGCTACTATTAGCCGGAACTTGAATATCAATCTTGCCTTTATAAAGCTCATCGAAGAAAGCTTTTTTCTTTAATTGATAATCGGACTGGGAATTTCCTTCAATTGTAAAAGAAAGTGTTATTTCCCTCTCATCGACTTTAGGATTATTGATTATCACACGTTTTCCATGTTCTAACCGGGACTTATTCTCTATAAATTCTTTCATGGGTGATGATGCACCAAGTACATCAAGAAAGCCCTCTCCTATTCTTACCCCCCATGTTGTGTAGGCGTCTTGGGTATTTATCAATAAATCTGACATAGTTTATAATTTAGATGTATTGTTTTTCACTTCTGCCATATCTTTCTGAATTTGAATGATTGGTTTTACAATAGCTCCTGTATTTTCCGAAATCTGTACTAATTCAAGATAAGATTGTGCTATCAAATCTCGCGTATCATCAGCGATATTCCTTGTTTCCGTATTTATGGAAAGTAGAGCATCAGCTTTTACTGTTAGTAGATTAAGTGATTGAGATTGAATGGTAGATTGATTCTTTATCTCTTCTCCTGCAATCTGCAATGCTGTAAACCTACCGCTTAATTCTCCTGCATCTTCATGTGTCATTTCAGTACCGAACCCTCTGGAAGTTGAAAGCTGGGATGTTGATTCTTGCGAAATCTTGTCATATCCGGTGGCTGCGGCAAGCTCGTCACGGAGCTTCATCGCTTCTTCAATGTAGCCCATATACTCGCTGTTCAACGCATTTCTTTCGGATTCCGTCAAAGAACCATCCTCCATACCCTTTGCAAACTTCTCATACCACTTCTTTAGCTTGTCCTGATAAAGTGTGCCTATCTGCTCGGAGAGCATAGCTTGCATGAAGTATTCCGAAACATCCTCGGCTGCATCTTTGGACGACGCTTTCATGTCCATAAGGGTATCTATGAAATTACTGTACACACCATCGAATGTGGTTTGTGTAAGCTGTTCGTTTATCTGATTATGGATTTCCTCAATACGTTCCTCCCCCTCGATAATCTTATCAAGATAATCTCTCACATCGCCATCTAATTTAGCCCAAAAAGTAGGTGCTTCTGACTTTAGTTTCTCCAACTGTTCAGTAGTCAGGTCAAACAATCCCGTCATGCGTCCGGTACCTATAAAATCCTTGGCGTCTTTGACAGACATATCGAGCGCTCTGGCGATGTCCTGCCAGTCGCTTGACGAGGTATTCTTTGCCATGCGCTTGCCAATGGAATGAGAACCGGCAGACGCACCGGAGTTTAATCGTTCACGCCCAAGTATTCTGTACGCCTCAATACTCTTGTTGACAAGTTCAAGAGCCTCTTTGCCTACCTTGTCCGCTTCTGCTCCGTAAGATGTGTTGATGTACTCCAGCTTCTTGTCTATCAGCTCATCCCATATCTCATTGAGTTTGTTATATTCCTCGACCATCTCATTATAGTGGGAATAATCGGCACCGAACATCCCATCCAACGCAGACACTACAGCGGAAATTCCAGAAACCGCACTCATTGCGCCTCCGACAATATCACCCGACATGATTTGCCCGACCCCGGATGCCGTTTGTCCTAAGCCGCCAAGCGCATCAACGGCACTTGTTATCTTACTGTCGTCAAATCCGAATATGTCGGCGATACTTGAGCCGAACTCATTCAATGCAGGGGCAAAAGACGTCACAGCATTTCCTATATCGGTGATGCCTTGACCGATTTTCTTGGAATCGTTGCCACCCTTTTTTATGGCTTCTATCCCTTTCTCCAAGTCATAGACGAAAGCCTGCCACGGTGATTTTCCTTTAAGTTCATCCTTTAACCCTTTAATTGCGTCTGTAACATCCTTGATGGATATTTCCCCTTTTTCTATCCCTTCAATGTCTTTATCGGTAAAGCCTATTCCTTTCAAATCAGCAATAGAAATGTCTTTATCAGTACCGGACATGTATTTGATAAGGATTTCGTATTTGTCTATGATGGACTGAATAGCGGAAACCGATTTGTTACTCGCATCCTCGAATAAGTCTGCCATCGCCTTAGTGGACTTTCCATATTGCTCATCGAGCTGTTCTATGGCTTTACTTTTTTCGGCTTCCTTGATGGCATATTCAGGACTGTCCTTTTGTAATTTGGCTAACTCGTCATTGTATTTCTGAACGAGGTTCTTCCGTTTTTCTTGGTAATTTCCGTACTCAATGAAGTATTCCTGCCAAGCCTTTCTGTCCGATTCCAGCTTCTTTCTGTTTACGTCGGAGATACCGGATTCCCTTCCTTTTGCTGCATTGGAAGCCCACATGCCAAGAGTAGACATTTGCTCGTCGGTTAGCTTGCCGCCCTGCAAACTTTCCCATTCCCTGCGCTGCTTCTTGATGGCATCAAGCTCCCTCTGATAGTCCAAGTCAATCTGCTTTAACTTCCTTTCCGTGCCGTCCTCCATGAGGTTGATTTCATCCTGCTGGTTTTTCCGACGAATGGAAAGAAGTTGTTCGGCAAGTTGTTCTTCTTGTTTGAGTTGTTTGGTTACTTCTTTTGGGGATTGGTTTTCTTGTTTGGAAGACGAATCGTAAACTTTCAGTTCTTTTTCGGCTTCTTTTAGCTTTCTGACATTATCCTTGTAATTATTTACAACAGCGTCATCTATGCCTTTGAATTTTCCTGTATCCAACAATTTCTTTTGAGAAGATGCAATGGAGTTTAAAGCGGTTTCGGCTTCTTTCTTTTGTTTTTCCCAATATTTTTTATTTTTAGTCTGTTTTTCTCTTGCATATAGTATTGATTCAAGAGATTTTATAAATGAAGAAACTTCATCACGTGAGAAATCTCCTATTATATCTCCTGTAACTTTAGAAAGAGATGATTTCCATTGCGATATTGACTTTTTTAGTTCGATATCAGAAAGTTTTTTAGCTTCTTCAATACGGGCATTTATATAATCAGAATTTACGGCAGCTTGAGCTTCTTTTTGTTGTCTTTGTAATTCTTTAAGAACATCATTAGCCTCTTTGATTGCCTCTTCGCTACCCGACATTCTTAAAACATACTCTTCTTGATTCCTCACTTTCGCATTGATAGCATCAAGCCTTGCTTGATTGCTTTCAGCCTTTTTCTTGGATTGTTCCTCGTTAAGTTCTTTCTGCAATTGAATGAGGTTTGTCAAATGCCCCTCTTCATCAATATATTTTTCAATAATACCTGGATATGCCTTTTTCAATGCTTCAATTGCGCCATTACGATTTGCTGTAGCTTCCACTTCATCACTAGCAACAGAAATGAGGCGTTGAATTTCCTGCCTGTGAGCTTCTTCTTTTCGTATAGTATTCTCTTTTGAAGCATTATATCTTTCTTGAACCTCCTGCGCTTCGGTTGTCCGCTTGCTCAGTGCCCATATAGCAGATGCAGCACCAATCGCTACCGTAGCTAATAAGACATACGGATTCTTCAACATAGTAGCATTCAACAAAGCCTGAGCCTTCTGTGCCAACAATATTCTCCCACGCATAACCATTGTTGCGGCAGAATGGCCATTTTCGGCAGCAGTAACAAGCATCACTGCGGTCCGGTATGTACCATAAGTAACCACTAATCCAGCCAAGACCTTCCCTACTGTTTCATAATTCTGAATCAACGAAGTTGTCATTTGAATACCGTCCATGATAACACTTTCTGACTTAATTCCCAATTCGTTAAACACGGAATCCAAAGCATCCTGCATCATAGACAACTGACCATTGATAGTCTTTGAAGCATTCTCAGACATATTATAGAACTTACCACCTGCGGAAGTTGCATCAATGAATGCCTGTTGAACCATTTCAGCGGAAACAGCACCTTTGGACATTTCATCTTTCAAAGTTGCGATAGATTTTCCGGTCTTTTCGGAGATAATCTGTAACGGGTTGAATCCAGCGTTTATCATTTGATTCAGATCCTGCCCCATAAGTTTACCCGCTGCTGACATCTGTGAAAATGCCAAAGTCAGCGAATTGAACTTACTGGATTCCCCCATAGAAATATCACTAATGGCTTTCAAGTATTTGATAGTGTCTTCTGCTTGTATGTTAAATCCAAGCATCATCTTTTCTGCTCCAACCATATCTGACATAGTAAGTGGAGAAATCTTAGCCAGCTCCTTGATTTGCGGAATCAGTCGCCCTGCTATATCTTCTCCAACCATAGTCTCAATAGCGGTCTGCATAGATTGAAATTCGCCACGCACACGAATCATTTCAGAACCTAACGCCTTTAATACTCCGGCGCCACCAATAACTGCCAGCGCTTTCTTCCAAGATATAGCGATACCTTCGTTAGTTTCTACTACTTGTTTCCCATCATTCTTATAAAGTGTATATTCATCCCGGAGTTTCTTTACGGAAAGACGCGCTTCGGCTTGCTGTTGGGTGAGGTTGAATAAAGCATCCCGTTCTTTACCGAGCGCTCTTTCTTGTTTGCTGATGTGATTAAGCAGTTCTTTATCTTCCCCACCTCTTGAAACGATGTTCTTATATAACTCCTTATTTTTACGAATAGTTGTTTGAAGAGAACCTATGGCACTCTTTTGAGCGATAATCTTCTCTGTGAACCCATTTACAGATTGGGAAGCATCGAAGATTTTCCTTTTGAATCCCGTTTCCATCTCTGCTCCAGCTTTAGCTGCATTAGTCACCAACTCATCCAATCTTTGGTTGGATGCAGCAAGTTGGGCATTCAAAGTCTTAAAAGCGGCAGGAGACCGTGTGCCATCCATGCTCATTAATTCTTGTTTTAACTTCGCAATTTCATTACGAAGCCTTACAACTTCTTCCCAGTCACTACCCACCTTAAAATACAATTTCGCCATATCTATTTCTTTTTCCTACGATTAGCCAATTCCTTACCACTGATTCTATTCACCTTTTGACCACTGACACTATGAAGTTTATCCCGTTGCATCATCAACAGATTCCTATAAGGGATAATCTCAAACACTTCTGTATAACCCAGATGAAGCGTATCAATCAAATGGGCTATCTGCCCGAAGAACGTTGTGTTTCCTACTGTTTCGGTCTTGCTGCCAGCATCGACACGTTCCTCATCGAGCTGACACACTGAAAAGCCGATATATCCATCATAGAGAAACAGACTTCCAAGGCATTCCTAACTTCTTCAAAAGTCCCGTTCTCTAAATTTTCAGCCAGCTCCTCACTGCCACAGATGAAACAAGAAATGCCTTTCAGCATATCTCCAGCAATTTCAGGAAGTTCTTTAATAGCCTCCATTACATTATCTCCAGTCATGCCGATATTGGAAAAATGATGAATGACACGACAGATAATTTTAATTGTAGGAGGTTTAATGGTATAAACCATCCCTCCTATCTCCACATTCATGAAATCCAGCCCTAACAAAGCATCAGAAACTGTTTTTGCTGCTTGATTATTCATAACATTAAATTAAAAAGGCGGTGAGCAACCACCCACCGCCATCTGAAAACAATCCTTTTACTGAAAAATTATCAACCTTCCGGCACTACAACTTCCGATTCGTCAAACCACTTTTCGGAAGCCAATCCATCTACACCTGTGGAAAGGGGAACGGCCGAAACAGCCAATCCGACAGCCTTATCGGTATTAGAGCCACGGGCATTGATAGCCGCTTTCGGAAACACAACATAAACTCCGTCTTTGGTTTTACCAATCACACATTTATGAATAGGCTTATACTTGCCTCTTTCCCAATTCTTTTCTGTGGCTTTACCACCTTGTAAATCAGCCTTTGTAGCATAATCATACTCACCAATGGTGAAGTTGATTTTCACCTCACCCGGTTCAGACGTTTCCCGGTAGTACTCACCAGTCAAAGCGTTTTTGTAACGAGTTACACTTGCCTCTGCTTCTTCGTATTGATACGTGTCACCATGCACATTCTTGACCCGCTTCGTTGCTGCGTTTTTCAAGATGGTGGCTACTTCTGCGCCTGTTAATCCGGCAGCTGGAGTAGTAACCGTTTTAATCGGTTCTGCATAATACAGTTCGTCAATTTCTACTGCTGTAATCATATCATTTTACATTTAATACATTAAACAAAATTCTCACATTCACATAATGACACTTCAAAGCTGTGTCCGCTTCTGTACCGATAGAATCAATAGAGTAACGATATGTCATACCATCATAGGTGCTTACTACATCATCAAACAGCTTGCCAGCCTTTCTTTCAAGTTCGTTAAGCCGGATTGTGTTCGCTTCATTCTCGCTTAAATTGGGTACACATAGATTCACTTCTGCGAAAGATTTCTTCCAATAAGTTCCCGTCTGTTGTTTCTTCGTGTGGATGACAATCCTTTCGGACTTCAATTCACCCGTCAGCGTTTCTCCTGCTGGTACTATGTCTATTCCGAAAATCTTGCAGTCCCGGTAGAGGATGTTTCCTATGTCGGTGGTTACTATCATCGTTCAAATCTATCTTTCAATCTTTTTTCTGTCCTTATCGCTGCACTTCCTGCAACTTCAAATCCTTTGGATTCCACGAATGAAGCATAATCAGCTTCGTTTTTCAGAATTAAGCCATCTTCATTAACCTCATAATCATTCGATTCTCTCAAATGTTTTGTGTGGTCTTGATAGTTTCCGGTAGCTTTTGCATCTTCAACAAATGCCTCTCCCTCTTCTTTCATGCCAGCAACGACTTCGCTTGTTCCGTCCTCAAAGAACTGGTCAACATCCGAAAAGTCTGCATCTATTCCAACCATATTACTCTGTAGGAAAAATAGTTTGTTTCCAAAGGGCTTTTAGCAACTCCTTCACCTCTTATGCTTCCATCGACATTCAAACAACGAACCTCTGCACCTGCTTCAACCTTTGACGGCTTGTCAAAGACTACCTTGTACTTGAAATCATACAAAGCACCATTGATAGATACTTTCTTTTCCGCGCTCACATCATCACAACGGCATTTGCACACCTCCTGCCAGCTTTCACCACCGGTACCGGGAATAGGTCTTCCGAACTCATCCTTATCCATCGGGGTGATAACCTTAACCTGCAATATGTGGGGAGCGAATATCATAAGAAAGTCACTTTAGGTTTGTTACTCAGTTCGTCTTTCAAACCGTACTGTTTGCACAGCCATGAGTACAATTTCATTAGGCTATCAACATAATTAGACCAAGACACAGAAAATCCGCTTTCGCTGACCGAAGATGGATTTTGTATCATCCACGGAATTTGCTTTGCACAAGCGACCTCTAATCTTGCCCGATTTTCCTCGGCAAAAGGTTCTTCACCATCCAATCCCGTTCTTGAAAGTATATTTTCAACTACAAGATTAGACGGGGTGTTCTTATCAAATACGCTTAATACAAACTCCTTGTTACTCATGGCTGATATCATTCAATATGGTGTAATCAGTTTACTATATGCGGTATAGCTATAATGCGTACAATGTTTAGATTTATAGATGTATCTGAACGGACATTTGGGAACATTAATTCGTACCCCTTGAATAGCCATTCCCTCTTTTATCGAACACATCATAGCCGGGTTATTTGCAACCAAAAACATGGGATGCGTCATGGTCAGTACAACACAATCAGCCGGAGCCGTTTCCAAAGTGATAAACTGAATATCCGGCAGACCAACATCAACCGATGGATTCACGTATTCACACTTAGGAGATTCCACACTTGATGCCTGCACGCTCAACGAAACCAAAGACATCATTAAAAAGCCACACATGGCAAAAATAAAATTCTTCATTTCTTTTCTGATTTATAAAATTAGACAATGGAAGGGTAGAAGCACTACCCTATCCTTTTACTCGATACCTAATGCTTCTTTCAGTTTGGCTGTTGATTCTTCATCCAGTTCTGCAACCTTAGCCAAAAGAGTTTCCTCTTTCATATTGCCGGAAGCTTGCGCACCGATAGACTTCAAAGCATCAATCAAAGCCTTCTTCTCAAACTCCTTTTCAAAGAGGGAGATTTTCACCTCCTTCTTTTCTTCAGGGGCTTTCACTTCGGTATTTTTTTTTGCCTCAATCCGTTCAGCAAGTCTGCGGCTTTCCATATCCAGCACACGGGCTTCCTCACCGACTTCAATCACTTCACCGGGAGTATAATACTTTCCGGTGAACTTGTCGCGGAAAACTGATATAACCTTTACTTTCATATCCTACCTCCTTATGCTGATTGGATGGATGCAATTTCGCTCAAATCGAAATTAGTAATCAAATCCGGATTGGAAATCTGCGGAATCCACTCTGCCGTATATTCCATGTAGCGACCATTTTTGTCACGGTAGTTGGAGATAAGCATCTGTCCCTCTGACGGGATATAAGTACGTCCTTGTACCGGGTCTGTCGCTTCATACGGGGTATGATGGCGCATATAACCAATGTTGTCAGAAGGCAACAGAGCAATACGGTTATCCGCGTAAATCTGCACATTCTTTCCCGTCTGGTCTTTCACGTAGTCCTCCTTGATTTCGATGCGAGGCAGACCGATGCCGGTGAACACTTCGGAAGCCAAAGAAGAGGAAACCAATCCCGTACTCAACTTCATTTCGTTGCTGCCGAGAATCATCTTGTACTGCTCACCAAATTCAGATGAACCAAGAATAAGCTTGTTGAAAGATGCACGAGTCATAACCATCTTGGCATAAACGCCATAGTCCGGTGCCAAGGAATGAAGTTTCTCTCTCAAATAAGAGATAAACATATTCTTTCCGTCCACAACCACATCTCCACTTTTCGGCTTGATAAAATTGAACGGAAGGGCAATCTCCAGCAGTTTATTATTGGTCTGACCGGAAGTGATTGCAGCATCCTTGTTGTAAACGGTGGCTTCACCAAGCATCAACAGCGCACCGACAATAATATCCATACGCTTGTGGGCGGCAAGGGTAATCTGACGGTAGTCGTCTGCCAGGAAGTTTACAATCTCTTCCATTGCAGCCTTTTTGTCGGCTGGCTTAGCTGCATTGAACTTGTCAATCAAATCCTGCAATTCGGAAAGACGGTCAATAGACATCTGATAAGCATCACCCAAATAGGCAATCTCACCATATCCGGAACCGATGTTCCGACGTTCACGGATGGGTTTCTCTCCAAAACGCGAATTGATGGAGCCGGCCATAACTCCAGTTACAGAACCGATATAGTCTTTGAACACACGAGTAGTCACTCTGCGGAAAGTAAGATACTGCTGCCAATAGATTGTGTCCTTGCGTGTCTGGTTCACACGTCTGATGATAGCGGAAATAATGTTCGCATCATCGAATAATGTTTGAATCGTTAAAAACATATCCTACCTCCTTACTCGTTAAACTCAAACCATCCCTTCATGTTGGCTTTATCGTTCTCGGAGAACGGCATAACCAATTTTGAGGGTTCAATTTCTGCGGCTGTACGAAGCAATGAAACCAATGTGATTCCGTCCTCAACCTTTGTACGGTTAAACAGAGCCGAATTAGCCACATGCTTTTGCTTTAAACCATCAACTGCAACCGCATTGAATAATACAGCATCTTTGGCAATATTCTCACCAAAAGCAGTCTTGATAGTCAATACATCGTAGTTGGCATTAGACTTATCAATTGCCGTTACTTCTGCACCTTTCTTGCCGTTTCCGACAAACATACCCACATAAGCCAAAGAGTTCTTGGCTACTTTGATAGACAAAGCCTCTCCACCAGTGGTATAGGCTTCCGCAACTCTCACATTGATTACCGCATAAGCGAACTTGTTTTTCAAGTCTGCATAAATCGGTGTAAATCCGGGAAGAAAACTTCCCACTACCAGGTTCTGCGTATCAAGTTTGAACGGACCACGTCTACGAATACCGGTCTGGACATCGTAGCGTTCCTCTTGCTCAACGGGCGGAACCAAGTCATACTTAAATCCTGCTGACATAATTAATTCTTGTTTTGTTCAACAATAGTTTTCGTTCCCTCATCAATCATCTTGGCGATAGATTCAGATTCTTTCTCAATCTTCGCTTCCGCTGATTCGGGAGGGGTTACGCCTTTGAAGCCGTCATTTGCGAACTCCTGCTTCAAGTCCTTGAAGTATGCGTCCAAGTCCTCATCGTCCTTAATGGCGCATCGTTTGGCGTAGTTTTCGGGAATACCATACTCCTTTGCCTTTGCCATAATCTGCTCCTGCCGGGTAGCTTGTAACTTCTCTGTCTCGAATTGAGCGAGCTTATCAGAAAGAGGTTTAACGGCTGCACTCACTGCGTTAGCAATAATAGCCGCCATGTCGTCCGTCTTATCTTCCAGCTTCAGATTAGGGTTAGGATTGGGATTAGGATTCTCAATTGACTTACCGTCTTTAAGGTTATGTTTCTTTTCGTAGTTGGAAACTGCGGTCTTGGAAGCATCCCCGGCACGGAAATCACCATAGGAGTTAAGCACGTCCGAAAAACTGATACCCTCAACAATGGAGTTTACCTTTGTCTCGTCCGTTACACTGTAGCTAACACTTGAAAAGGGACCCGGAACAACATTTAAAAAGTGCCCCACCCA
>OJOD01000435.1_pt1 | contig 28594 bp, 28 predicted proteins | sample 1598221 | NCBI WGS metagenome assembly OJOD01 (sample SAMN03922464, study PRJEB24848) | human gut metagenome | isolation source: stool sample | host: Homo sapiens | place: Germany | collected 2010-11 | reverse complement strand
CTTCCAGTACTGAGGCATTGGCTTTCAACGCCTCACTTAATTCCATCTTTTCCATAATATTTTTTATTTACCAGTTTCAGTTTCCAAATTGTTTTTCTTATAATCCTGCCATGAGTCGGCAAGCTGCCCCACCGAAGCGGAAGTGTAGAGGTCAAGTATATGAATCTCGTCATCGGCAAGCTCCACAAGCTCGTTCCGATAGATCTTCTCCGCAAGCACGTGCGCCGGAAGACCGGGCACGTTCCTGTAAATGCCGTCAGCAATATCCTTACGGATATCCGCTATCACCATATCCTGTCTGTCTATCCCCGTGAACAGGGGAAATTTTGTAAAATCAACTTTCATAATCATTATAATTTTAAGTCCAAAAACCAATCCAGTTCATGAACCATCTGTTATTATACTTGTCATAATATATTGCTGTAGCACTTGATGGCATCAAGTACATCGAAGTGCTCAGCTCTCCTGATTCCCAGCCTACCAGATTTGTTCCGACTACGTACACATTGCCGTTTGACGTGTTCCTGATCCAATAGAACTGCCCGTCCTCCGCAGTGGTCGGCAGCCTGAGTGTAATACCGGCTTTAATGGCCAGCACGACACTGTCCATCTCCGTCAGTGTCGCATTGGCATTTATTCTGCGTAATCTCAGCCTAAAGCCGCATACATCCCCTTTAGGAATATAAAGAGCGTGGTTTCCTGTAAACTGGAGGCGGTCGTCATCATAAGCGTGCGAGCCCTCTACGGATACAAACAATCCAGCGTTGCCGTAAAGCGTCGAGTTGATGTTCCTGTTCACCTCAATGCGCACAGGGGTGGAGAACGACCCTCCGTTAGACGATGGCATCGTTTCGGCTCCGATGAATACCTTTGAATATTCCCCCATGAACCTTATCAGCCCAGCTGTAAGGAGCATGGAGTCGAAGCCAGAGGTAGCCTCCAGACTTGCGGAATCTATGGCGAAACCTCCTATGTTTCCTTCATCCGCCGTGATTTTTCCGCTGATGTCCACATTGACCGCCCTGATACCGTCCGCATCAATCATGGACGCCTTGATCTTCTCGGTCAACAACAGCTTGGTGGCGATAAAAGTCCAGCTCTGTGCTACTTCCCAGTATTTTATTTTTCCCGAAGCCACATTCTGTTTGGGGGGTTCCGTCGAAACCGACGTATGCGAACGGATGCACAGGTACAGCAGGTTGTCATAAAGTACAATGTCGTAAAACTGCTGTCCTTGCTTGCCCTCCAGGTAAGACACAGACGCCCCCCATACACGCATACGCATGCGCGCTCCCTTATCTCCCTTGTCACCTTTTGGAGCAAAACTGACCTGTCCGGTTCTAGTCACCAACGGCATATCACCTCCTTATTCCTTGGTTGTGATGGTCCATGCCACGTTGCCTCCTGCCTGCTGGCACATGTCCCAAGTACACGTGCCGGAAGTGGCTGCTGTACCGGAAGTAGACGGGTTAAGGACTACTCCTGCACTGTCCATGAACACGAAATAGAAAGTCATGTCCTTGTACTTGGTGGTACTTCCACGCTTGACCAGAATGGGCTTATAGACCACCGTGTCACCACTTTCCCGGATGGTCTCGTCCTCGGGCGTGGGATTCAGGATCAAATCAAACGGATCGGACGCATCCATTACGGACTGCGTGTCCTGACCGATGAGCTTGCCGCCCTGGTACACCTCCACTCTGAACACACCTGTCGTGTCAACCATATCGTTGGTGACGGTCAATGTCTGTGTGGTCTTTCCGTTCAGCACGTTCCACGCACCGTTGACCTGGTTGTACCACTTGTACGCCAGTCCGGTAGTGATCTCGTCACTGCCCATGCGCGCTACGGCTTTCAGAATGCAGCTCTGCCCTTTGTCCCGAAGGGTAAAATACTTGTTGTCACCGGCAATGATCGTCACATGCTTTTGGTTTCCGACCCCCTTGGTGATGGGGATGCTATAGACGAACTGGACGGTGTCGCTGGTATTCCCAACGGTCACGGTGGCTTCACCCTTGATGGTACAAGAGGCCGCTCCGCTCGCCTTGACCAGATTCTTGACGATCTGCAATCCGTAGTAATCCGTCGTACCGGGCTGGTAAGGGATAAACTTGAAATGTCCCGTCTCACCGCCAAACGTGTTGGTGGAGACATTGCCCGAGAACTTGATCTCGACATCATTGAAATACCATTTCATGGAGGAAGGAACCACCAGCCCTTCCGCCACCCGCGAAGAGGTGAGAATGAAGGACAAGACGGGCTTGAGCGAAGCGAAATCCGGTGCGATGTTCGTCGGCGCGGACGCTTCGCCCATATACTCCTGATACAGATCTCCCTGGTTACACTGGATGGCAGGCATGTATACGCCGCCCTTTTGCGAAAATATGACCTGTCCGGTCGCGCTGGCCAAACTCATGACGCTCCTCCTTCCCCGGTCGTTTCCGTACTATCCGTGCCTTCGGAGCTTTCGGTGTTGTCCTCCCCCCAAGAGGCAGGTGTGAATACTTCGACGGGATGGTCCGTACCGTCTATCTCTTCTTTCGCCGCCTGCGGGGTCAGGCAGATGCCGCCCGCTTCCTTGGCCCTGTCAAATACCGTGTCGCCGGGGAAACGTGCCACGTCCGCCTGCCACAATAATACATTGCCATCCGCTGTCCTGTTGCGGATATCGGTCAGATGCAACCGGTCGGCAACCTCCTTCGTTACTTTAATGTAAAATGCCATAATTCTATTGTTTTTAATGTTATCCAAATTTTCTTACTACTACCGCCTTGCCCCCCTGTGTGAGCACCTTGCCGCCTTGTGTCAGCGCCACGTAAGGGCCTCTGTCCTCCACCTCCAGCTTTAACATCATGTCGTTGCTGAAAGGTATCCTGGGAGAGTATCCGTCGGCAACCTTGGCATATCCGGCATCTCCGCTCTTCTTGACGTACCAGTGGCAGTTAAACATGGCGGATGGATTCGGGATAACCCCCATGGTATCCCGAATGACGGGTCTGGGAAAGATGGCGTAAGTCCCATCCGGAACACCCGTAGGTACGCCCTCCCAGTCGGCTTCAATCTTCGGAATCCTGCGGCGTATCACCGTAGAGACTGCCGGGTCCGATGTGCCCGGGGTTGATGCCGGAGTCCCGGAAGCCGCATAGGTGGCTTTGCAGACAATCGTGATGTCATCACCTATATAATTGCGGTCAATCTTATATACATTCTTGTTCAGTGATACAAACTCCCAGTCGTTGTCACCCGCTCCTGTGGTTATCGCCTCCAGCGCTCCCGTAGACAACAGACGGTACCAGAAGAACTTGCATTTGCCCGTAGCCGTCACGTCCGTGTCGCCTACCATCAGTTTAGCCGTGATGGTCTGTGCGGTGATGTCACGCACCGGGTTCCAGTCCAGCGTGGACGGGCTGTCTATCGTCAATACGGGGATCGCATCCGTACCGTCAACCGCGCGGACAAGACGGCTCATCTGAAAAGTAAACAGCTGTCCGGTACGTGTGTCGGCATATTCCGCGTAAAACTCCAGCGTGACGGGTTTTAGGACGGTGACATTTTTTTTCATTGTGATCTGTCCCTTGCTGTCACCGGACTCCGTAATGCTGTAGCCTGTGTTTGTCGATGTGATAAGTGTGCGTGTGGTTCCGATGCGCTCGTACCACTTCATGTTGGTCAGCCTGGAGTTGACCGCCCCGATTTTAGTCACCGCTTCCGGATCGGTGGCGTTGCACCGCGGAAACAGGACCAGCGGTGTCAGCGTATAGTCCGGAGTGTATTCAGCTTTGTCAGCCTGGTAGACCTGCATGTCCGGCACGCTGCCCACCACCTCGATGTTACAACTGGTTTGTAACAGCCGGTAGTTGATTTCTATTTTTCGTTGCTTTGTTGCCATTGTATAAAACCATTTTAAAATGTTACAAAATTCTCCGCCACTTCAAACTGCTGCCCGTCACGCAATAACGCCTGTGCTTTAAACGTACACACCCGCATGTTGGTATAATTCGGTCCGAGATCATCTATCGTCAGAGGAAGATTTTTCCCAGCGCCGGCACGCTTCACCGCCCATGCGTTATCTTCTGATACATTCCCGGTATCACGCGTCCAGCTCACATCAGCGTCAAGTATATGATCTGTCACGTCACGGTTGTACAGCTTGCCGGTAATATATAGCGTTGTGGAAAAAGTCTCGATATCAAAATACCACCCCTTTGTGCTGCCGATCTCTATCGTAAATTCCGGGTTCCCTTCCAGCATCGCCCATCCGGCCGCCGCATATTGCGGTTCGTCGGCTGTTCCCGTCATCAGGCACTTCCATTTGCAGCCGTAGTGCCAAACCGTGTCCGCCCGCTCCTGCGTATTGGTGTAAGGATTGTCAGAGGACGCGACTTCGGCCGACCAAAAGCCACGGTCCACCAGTTCCTGTACGGGCAGTCCCTGCCAGTCCACACGGTAAAGTTCACCGAAGATGCCGGCACGGGCGAATATGTACGAGTGCTTATAGTTGACGGGGAGATTGTCAAACAAATCCAAATTGGGCAAACGCCCCAATATCATGTAATAGTTGTTCTGTTCCAAGACAGGCTTCGTTACTCCTTCCAGCCAGACAAGACATTTATCCGTGGTGGCGGACAAATACCAGTAGCTTTGCCTGTCCTCATTGAAGGCGTTTCCTCTTCTGGTAATGATCGTCAACTCTGTGGGAGGATAGTTTTTACCGCCCGGCACCTCACTGTCCGGGTATGACAACACCGAGATGGAGTTGGCCGGGACATTCTTGGACAGCACGCGCATCCACGAGGCGTAATACTCCCCCGTTGAAAAGAGGTTGTTTACAATCCCGTACACTATATCACCCTCCTGGAATGCGGTGAAGTCATTCTCCCAGCGCTTGCGCAATTTCAGGGTATAAGTTCCGTCGCTCTCTAAAGCCACGGACTCAATGACTCCGTTCTCGGAATATGAGGTGTCGCCTTCCTGTGCGTTCAGACGGTTATAGATGATTTCCTTGAACACTGCGGAGCCGCGTACCTCAAGACGCTCGAACTGACCGCGCCCGTCAGGATAGATACCGGCACCTTTACCGGCAATCATGGAGTCGATGAACTTGCCGAACTTCAATAAGAAATTTGTTCCGTCCGCTTGATCCTTACGAAGGAACATTACTAAGGAGCGCAATGCGGAATACACGTTACTATCCGTGGCCGGTGTAGAGTCATTCCTTCTTATCACATACACACCGCTGCCACCATCGCCCGTATAGGTCTGTCCCTTTAGGGTAAGGCTCTCAACCTTTTCCTCCAGCTCCCCGATACGAGAATAGGCGGCGGTTTCCCCGACAGTATATATAGGGGAATCATAAGCTAAATCAAGATTGAATTCAAATCCGATAACCCTTGACTGCCTTCCGTTCTCGAAATAAGCCTTGTTGATAAGGTTGACCTTTTGACCGATGCTGTAGAGGTTGTGAATGCCATCCTCACGGTATGCGTCATTTGACATCATCGTGCAGCCATAGGTACTCGGGTCTATCTTGGATTTGGCAGCGTACTTTTCAGTCTTTTCCTTCAGCTCCTGCTCGGCGGCACCCACAAGCCCAAGTTCGGTTATTTTCGTGCTGTCCCAGCCGGAAAGCACATATTCATCTCCATCCTGGGGAAAGAGCACATCACCGGGAAGCGGTCTGCCATAGTCCTCATTCCTGACTATCTCCCAAAGCTGTGCCTCAGGGTTCCATCCGCCATCCTCCAATTTCTCCGGCTTTCCCTCAGGATTGAACTTCACGGCGAACTCCAAACCGTTGAGAAGCCCGGACGCGAAACGTATCCTCAGCTCCTGACCGGGGAGGATATATTTCTCGGAAAAGTTAACACCCGTGTCCCTAAAGCGGTAGGCATTCCATTTTTCCTCGATGGTGGTGACATCCGACATGATGCCCGTTCTTCGGGGATAGACTTCATCGAAGATAACCACCTGCTCGACGGCTTCCTCGGTAGTCATATCAGGATAAGCGTCAATGTAAGGAGTGCCTTCGGGCAACATTAAGCGTTTTTGCACCACGCCGTTCACAACCACGGTCTCGTCAATGGGGCGGTAGTCTGCCGGTATGTTACGGGTGGAACCAAAAGCGTAGATACGGGTGGCATAGGTGGACTGGGATTCTGACTGTGACATTTCCTGCACGTTTTTCCCGATTTCGAAATCCACCGCATCGCCGGACTCACAACGTCCGAAATGGATGATGTTTTCAGTCACCCAACATTCGCAATCCCATTTCTTCGCCATCTCAAAACAAGCGTCAAGGATGTTGATGTTGTCGTAACTCATCAACTGGGACTTGTTCTCTACCGTACTGTCAATGGAGAAAACAAAATCCTGTCCTTTGTATGTGTAACCAAGAGCTTTCAGATTTCTAAGGACTATACCGGCTTGTACGTCAAGCGGAGCGGTCAGGTTCCAGGACGCCTCCTGTCCGGTCTTCTCCGGGGTATATTTGAAGATTTTGTTTTTCCATTTCCAGTAGTAGGCGTCAAGTCTTAATTCGTAATCGTAGCCGGCGGTATTGGTGTTGAATGCGGGCTTCTGCAAGTCGCACACCTCGAACAATCCGAAGTTACATTCCACGTATGAGCCAAGTTTGAAATATATGGGATTCTCTAAGGAGAACTTTAACATGATGTAGTCCTCCTTCATCAGAGTGAACTTACGCTTGCAGCCTTCATTGATCAAAGTTGTAAGCAGGATAGCACCGGATATGTCTTTGATGTCGATTTGTTCCATAATTAAGTTTTGTGTGCCTTTACACAATGCTGAACAAAAGTATATATTTTATTTGAAAATCAAATATAATATCAAGGGGAATTTCTGTTATTGGGATTAGGCTCATTCAGCTTCAGCACGAATTTTCCTATGCCTTGCATGAATTGGCTGAACTGGTTACAGGAAATATAAATAGTCCTGTAAACTATATTGGGCTGATACTTTGTCTTTATTTCAAGTATTCCTTTATCCAACTCATTACAAAAGCTGTCATACCTTGCAAAGAATGTATCTTTATCAGGGGCTGTCAGGTTTATCTGTAATGTAAGATCGCGCTCGTCCTTTTTGGGATCAGCTGTTATCACACGCTTTCCATGCTCCATTCGGCTCTTGTTCTCAATGAACTCCTTATTGGGTGCTGGGGTCATGAGGGCGGACAGTGCAGTGTCATCCATGCTTATTCCCCATGTGGTATAAGCGTCCTTTCCATTAATAAACAGTTCTTCTTGTGGCATATTTATATACTTTTTGTATTTTTCGCTATTTCGTCAAGCTTGTCTCCAAACTTATAAATTAGTTTGGTGTATTTGTTAATACTTTCAAGGTGACCGTTGGATGAAATCATCAGATTTCTTATCTCAGTCAACATTGTATTGTTGTCTTTGGCAAATGAGGATATGGCTTGTGCCACCGCCAGCGTATTCAGCATGGCATTTTTTATTTCTTCTCCTGCAATCTGCAATGCTGTAAACCTACCGTTCAACTCTTCGCCAGTATCTTGACTCATTGCCTGAAAACCTTTGGATGAAGCTGACTGGGATGTTGATTCTTGCGAAATCTTGTCATATCCGGTTGCTGCGGCAAGCTCGTCACGGAGCTTCATGGCTTCGTCCACATAACCCATGTATTCATCCATCAGCTCCTTACGCTCATTATTGTCAAGCGTACCATCATCCTTCATGGCTTCACCGAATTTATCATACCATGTCCTCAGTTTGTCACTAAACTGTTCACCGATGGCATTTGACAGCATCGCCTGCATGAAATATTTGGATATGTCATCAGCAAAATCCTCCGCACTCTTCTCCATATCCATCAGACTGCTTATAAAACTGTCATACATGGAATCGAATGACATTCCGATCAGGCCCTCATAAAGACTGTCGGTCAGTTCTTCCAGTTTTCCTGCCTGCTCTATATAATCATCCAGCTTGTCGGTAACACGCTCACCGTAACCTCCCTTACCGGAAGATTCCATGATATCCCATAACCATACGTCCGACCGTAGAGCCTTCATCTGTTCGGGGGTCAGATTCCACAAGGAATCGGTGCCGGAGAAATCCTGCATGCCGGTAGCTTTTCTTGCGTGTTCCAGCATTTCATCCGTCCATTTCAGATAATGCTGCCAGCTGCCGTGGCTCTTATGATATCCGGCTTGCTCCTTTGCTATTTGCAGATAGTTTTTATTGACTTCCTCCTGATACTTTACAGCTTCCCTGTAAGATTCAACCGATTTCATTCCCTTGCTTGCCTTCATCTCGTCAGTCAGATCCTCGATGGCCGTTTGCAAAGTTCCATTCCTGTCCGTCAGCCTGTCTATCGTTTCCTGTACTTCCTTGGCGTTTCCACCTATTCCAAACAAGGAGTTGAAGCCTCCGAATGAGATTGCGTTCAGGATGTTTCCTATGCCGTTCCTCAATGACTTGCCGATTGTGACAAACAAATCCCCTGACAAGACATCACCGATAATTCCACTGACAGCGTTCAGAACAGCATCAAGCAGACCACCGACAAGATCACTTAATCCGTCTTTGAGTACGTCAATGATGGACAGAATCCATCCGACAATGGGGACCTCCTTAAGAGATTCTGACGTTTTTCCTATGACATCCTTGAATCCGTTCACGGTTTTGATAATTCCGCTATATGCGTTATACAATCCACCGGATGAAATCTGCTGCAAGCCTCCCAATAAATTTTCCATGCTTGCTTTCAGTATGGTGGCAGTATCAGTCACATTACGCTGGGCCTGATTGGCGATATCAGTCTGTGTCTTCACATTGGCGGATGCAATGTCAGCATTCTGCCGTGCTGTTTCAAGAGCGTTTGCTGCGGCTTGTTTCTCACTTTCCGTTCCGCCCTTCTGCGCTTTGGTGTAATCATCCTGTGATTTCTTTAGTCTTTCCAAAGCAGCTGTTTCAATCCCTATGGCACTGATACGATTCTGTTCTGCTATTTGATAGGCTTTTACATCCTCTCCAAGTTTCTTGAAGTTGACTCCACTTGTACCACCCAAAGACTTTTCCATCTGGCTGATGGCGTCAATCAATGATTTCTGGCTTGCCTGATCGGAGTTCTTGAACTTGTCAGTCCGTACATATTTTTTCGCTTCGTCCAAGGCGGGCTTTATCATGTCGGAAAACATGGAACCAAACTCACCGAACACAGTAACCCAATCTATATTGGCTTTTATGGCTTCTGTTTCCTTGTTCTGTATGGCAACATCACGTTGTTTCTCCAGTAACTTTACTTGTGCACTATTAACACCGTTTTCTTCCTGTGCTTTCCTTATTTTTTCCGCATACTCTTGGGCGATAGCCAATTTCTGCTGCTGGAACGTGCCATATTCTTTCAAGTAGTCGTTCAAAGCCTGTTGTTCGGCTTTCAGCTGTCCTTCAGTTACATCGGAAATATCTTTATCTCTCATACTTTCGGCATTGGTATAAGCTTCTGAAATTTTCTGTGCCTGCTTGTCGGTCAGCTTACCGTTACCGGCTTTGCTCCATTCTTCCTCCTGTTTTCTTATCGCATCAATCTGTTTCTGATAATCAAGGTCAATCTGTTTCAACTTCTTTTCCGTGCCTTCTCTCATCAGGTTGATTTCATCCTGTTGGTTCTGACGGTGAAGTGAAAGAAGTTGCCCGTCCAGCTTTTCCTGATTTTCTTTTTGCTTTTTTGCTGGATTTTCCTGTCTGGTCAGTGCGCTTCCGGTTACTCCGCCCAGCTCCTTGTATGTCTTTTCGGATGCCTCCATCTTATCTTTGGCTTCTTTCACCTGTTTCGATGTAGCCGTCTGATCTTTGATTAAGGCCTCGTACCCTTTTTTCGCTTTCTCCCATTCGACTTTAGCATTTGCCAAATCCTCTTGATATGTAGTTTCTTGTGTTTCCTGTCTGTTCTCAACTTCCAATTGGGTATTGATTTCTGACAAGACATCTTTTCTTGCGTTTGCCAATTCATTCTTCAGGTCTTCGATACGCTGTGCCTGAACCTTCATTTCGGAACGGTTGTTCTCTTTCCTTGCCAGATTATAAGCCCATTCTGCACTTTTTATTTGTTGTTCCAAAGATTCGACTATAGCCTGTTTTGACTGTGTTCTGGATTTTGAAACCTCTTCATTATATGCCTTCCAAAACCCAGTCAAGTCATGTATATGACCTTTCTCATCGACATACTTCTTAAAGAGTACAGGATATAGTTTCTCAATGTCTTTTAAGGCTTTAAGTTTAGTGGTCTCGGCTTCCACCTCGCTATTAATGGTGCTAACAAGACCTTCCAAAGTACGTTTCCGATCTTCTTCGTCCGTGTCGAGTTTTTCTATTTTCTTGTTGTACGAGTCCAAAGCACGTTCAGCAGATGTTGTGCTGTCGGATAATGCCCACATGGCAGCTCCAAGCCCTACAACTGCCGTTGCCAATAACACATACGGATTAGTAAGCATGACAGCGTTCAACGCTTTTTGTGCTGTTGTCTGCAAGACCAGCCATCCGTAGTGGGCACGTTCCGCTACAGTCAGGGCCGCTATGCCGGAGGTTTGAAGCGACTGAATGGCTGTTACGACCATGACTGCAACCCTGTATGAACCGTATGTAGCAACAAGTCCGGTCAATAACCGACCTACCTTCTCATAGTTCTCCACCAGATAAGACATGCCGGACAAGGTCTTGTTGATGACACCCTCGTTTTGTTTTCCGATTTTATTGAACATGGTGTCAATTGCATCTTCGATATTGCTTATTTGTCCGGTAATGGTTTTGGATTGTGCTTCCATCAGACCGCCGAATTTGCAGCCTTCATTGGTCATGGATTCAATGGCCTTCTGCACTTCGGGGAATCCTACTTTTCCTGCTGTCACAAGTTCGCTTACCTTGTCTTTGGTTACTCCGAATTGTTTGGCAAGTTCATCGGCCAATGGAATTCCACGTCCCATAAACTGACGTAGGTCCTGTGTGAAGAGCCTTCCTTGTGTCATGGTGGTACCATACAGCCAGACCAGATCGTTCAAAGGGATGGATAGTCCTGCCGCGATATCCCCAAGCCGGACAAGCGTATCATTCACATCTTTAGCCTCCGTACCATAGGCTAACAGTTGTTTCGCACCATTGGCTACATCCTGAAGGTTAAATGGAGTGATGGCGGCGGTACGTACCAGTTGGGACATTAGTGTGTCCGCCTGTCCCTTGTTTCCAAGCATTGTCTGGAATGCCACTTCAAGCTGCTGGAACTCGCCACGTACACGAGCTATGTCACTGATGAGCTGCTGCGCTCCAAGACTGATTCCGAAAGTGGCTGCGGCCGTGGTCAGTCTTCCGAATATCTTCTCAATACTCAGCCCGCTTTCTTCAATTTGTCTTGATGTGTTGCGTACTCCGTTGCGTGCTTCCTCTAGCTTGCGTAAAAAGTTGGAGTTATCCCCAGTTATATCAAAATGCAATCCAGCCATAGTCTTTTCGATTTGATGGGTATCATGTGCATTGACATGACATTTGTTCTATTTTTCTTGTTATAAAATTATAGACCCCGTAATTTTTTTGACCGATTATGAAAATATTGTTCTGTTTTTCCGATTCATTCCTCAAGCAGGGCTTTGATACGTTCCCTGTTCTTTGGATTCCCGGCATCGATTATTTCTTCTGAACCAGATATTCCGAGTTGTTTCATTTCGTCAGAGGACAGATATACAGTCGTGATGGCATCAGCCATTAACATCCTTAGATTGATATAGCTGATGCCCCATACCACATAATCAAAAGTCCATCCGTATCTTTGGCAGGCAAAGTCTATCATTGTTCCGTAGGTGCTGTTGCCTCCGAATGAGATACTGCTATTGTCCTTTTTTACTTTGGCTATCCGTTTTCTTTCCGTATTTTCTTTGTCTATTCCGAAATGCCGCAGGAAGGTATCCATATTATCACTTGTAAGAATGAGAACCAGTATGGTAGCAAGTTCCTCCTCAGAGAGTGTTCGGGAAAACAATTTTGTACGCTTATCCACCTTGCTATTGTCGAACAAATCGTTCTTCCGGTTGAACGTGGAGTAGGAGAGTATGCGGCAGACAATATCACGTTTCGTTTTGCAGATCCTTATGGCTTCCATATAAGGATTGGTGGAAACAACCTGTTTGCTTATTTCGAGGGAATCAAATAATCTGGCCAAAAGATACATTTTGCCGAGTGTGACGGGATGGATAAAGAAAGACCGCTTGCCAACGGTAAAGCCGGCAGGTCTTTCCATGATGGCGTCGGCCACATCCATCTCAATATTTCGCTCTTTGTCATTCATAAATCATAAATTTGATGCAGGTTTATCCTCCAACCTGTAAAGGACGTCTTTCCGTTTGCCTGTTCTCTGAATGGAAAATTATCATCCGGCAGAAGTGTACACCGCGTTTACTTCAACTGTTTCCCCATCTTTAACAGTAGCGGATGTCTGTGTAGGCAGTGTTTTTCCTTCGATATCTTTATATATGATTGTCACAAGACCGGCTTTTGTGGTAATTGAAGTACCGCTATGATGCCAGTCCGTTTCTGTAGATAATTTCCACATGCCGGCTCCGCCATCATCTGTGATGATCACTCGAAGGCTGCCGGCACCATTAAAATTTACGACTTCGAATTTTACCTGATTGCCGGTCTTAGGTTTCAATACGTCAGCGGTATATTTCCACTTGGTGCCATTATCTGTGTCGTATGTATCCTCCAAGGACAACACGCTTCTGTCGATTATGATACCTTCAACAGTTTTGTCTTCAGGCTGGAGCTTGACAGCGTATTCACCTGTAATCACACCATCTGTATCTTCCACCGGTTTTCTACGGCCTTTGCCAGCCCGGATTTCAAACTCAAACGTATAGGTGTTTGCCGCATACTTGACAGCCTCGTTTTCTCCACCTTCAATCTTGGCCTCTTTCTTCGCACCTTTTGTAGGTGTCAATTTTGTAGAGTTCTCGACAGGTGTCGGTATATCAATCCAAGATGAAGGAGCTTCTCCGCTGCTTTGCAGCTTTCCAATTTTGATAGTACATTTTCCCCAAGATAATTCCATGATCTTATTCGTTATTGAATGAATATAATAGTTTATTGTTAATGAAGTGCTCGTTCTTTCCGTTCACTTCAAGCACCCTTTGTTTATTCAGCGTGAAGCGGTAGCTTTCTCCATGCCCTGTTTCCAATACTTGGATAGCGACTTTGCAAAGTTCTCTACAGCGTGCATCATTCATTTCCGCCTCGCCATTACGGATATTGTCCTTTACATAAATGTTCACATTTACGAAAGCTTCCTGTATCTGTCCGCTTCCATTTTCAAGGATTGATATGACTATATCCTCCCTGTCAGAGTTGGATGGTCTTTTTGATGCCTTGCAAAGTTTTCCGTTCACGACTTTTTCCAAAAGGGAACCTTTGATGTGTTTGTAAATATCATCTTTGATTTCAATATCAGACTTCATCATGATGCAAGTTGCTTTTTCAGTTTACTCATCATTCCCGGTAGTTCCTTTCTTGCAAACAGTTCGGCGGATGCAAGTACATTCTTATTTTCCATTGCTTCCACAAATTCAGCATAGTTCATTCCGGCTACTACAACAAGTGCGTAGCCATTCGCGAATTTTTTAGACAATTCCTCAATAAGTGCTTTGCCTTTCCTGACTCCCTCATTACCTTGTCGTACTTGTGTGAAATCTGAGTATTCAAGTATTTTTCCGTTGTGGATGATGGCATAGCCAATCGAACTGCGCAAGTTTCCTGACCGGTCATACCAGCTTATCTCCTGCGGTCTGTTCCTTGCTTCGATCACACACAATTCTCCAAGGTAGGAGAGGGCGCGGACAGTTAACACTTCAACACGTTCTTTTTCCTTATTGATAAGGGTGTCTATCCGACTTGCAGGTGTCGTCATTTTTATACCCATAGTTTCGCATATAGTTGATAACGATGAAACCCTTTGACCTCACATTCTCTAACGATATCTCCTGACAGGAATAACTTCACACGATCTCCAACAGTAAATTCCCGGCATTCAGCATCAAGACGTATCGTGGCTGAATAGGTACGGACTGCTCCGTCCTCAAATTGCTTTTGTTCAGCTTTTCCGGCCGGAACATTCCGGCATGGGATATCACCTTCCCATCGGCTTTCACCCTGGTGGTAATCGCCGTTCTTGTCTTCGTAACCGGGAGCGGTAATAAGATATTGCAGCTTATGTGGTCTATCATCAAGTATCATGATTATTTTCCTATATAGACTATCGGTTCACCAATGTTTTTTTCTGTTTCGCCTATTGAATTATAGATGCCGTTGGCTAACGTCAGTATATTATCCTTGTCAGATAGACTTAAGGAAACATCTCCTTCTGTAAAGTTGGGCATCTGAATCAGGCTCATGAGACAGTCGGCCACAGCACCTTTGAACGGTTTGCTTTTAAGAATGTCGATGGTGCATATTTCATTTCCGTCCAGACTTCTTTCAAGCAAACGGTTTTCAAAGAAGCCACTACTTAATTTGTAGTGGACTTCATCTTTCAATGCTTGCAGGACCGTTTTCATACATTATTCAGATTTGTGTGATTCTACTGTGGCTTTTAAAGTGGCTTCATCTTCATCGTTCAGTTCGTTGACACGGGCGATGATCTTTTCATCGGCAGATTTCGCAGTCAGCTTGCCACCAGTTATCTTGTTAAGCTCCTGAACGAACTCCGTTTTTTTGTAGGTATCTCCCCAGATGGTGACTTTCACATCTGTTGAATCTTGGGCCTCCTTTTCTGCGTCAACAGTTTGTGCATCGGTGATATCCTGATAATAAATCTGGTCTACTCCTTCAATCACGGTAAGCGCAAGCATCTGTCCAGCGGTAGTTTCCACCAAAGGGTTAGCGGTTCTGAAACGGCTGATAAGTTTCATCTCATCAACTGTGGTATAAACCACTCCTTCCACCGGGCTTGTCTTTTCTGCTAATGTCCCCCAGACCAAACTGCCGACATTTTCGGTAGTCAGATAAACCAAGCGGTTTGCGTTCCACGGTTTGTAAGCCTTGCGTACACCGTTTTTCTCATAAATGATCGAACGGTCAATCTTCAGGAATCTGACACCGTTATATTGGTCGGCGAAAGCCTCGTCAAACAATGATGAGGTAGGAGTGGGCAGCGAGGTATCACTGTCGAAAATCTGCCCTCTGTATGTGGCGGCGAGTTCTTTGGCTCCTTGTGTCTGGCGCAGTTTTTTGTAGGTTGACAGGGCGATACAGATGACTGATATGGAATTGCCGTCTCCGTCAGCTGCGGCGAGCACACGTTCTATGTCATCCAAGGTTATCTCGCCGGGAGTGGTCACACCAAATCCGTTTTTCGGCAGGTAACCGAAATTGACACGCAGTGCTGTTCCGACATTGGTCAGATCCTCAACCGCTACAACCCCCTCGCATAAGGCTGTCAGAAAATTCGCCTCATTGGATTCGTCCAGCCCGATGGAGCAGAACAAAGGGTCTTCCGTCAGTTTGGATGCTATTTGTGTCCATTTTGCACCCTGGGCCTTCATGATGTTGATGGTATTGATGTCGGATTCTTCCATTACACGGGAGATACCCTGTTTGGGCAGTGTGCCGCTGGCATGGGCCAGTGAATCACGCTTCTTGATGGGAAGCGGAGAGTTCATGGAAACGGTGTCCGCTCTTACGTATGTGGTATCGACAGATGCGCTGGTCCATTTCTGGTCAGCGGAATATACTTTACGTAACATGGTCTTATGCAAGTAAGTGCGTTTTTTTGCACCATTGCGCTCGCCTCTCTCTTTTTCCACGATATTCTGTAACTTCGGGAAAATACGCTTGGATAAATCTGCAAATTGTGATGCAATCATTTTATTTTTCCTCCTTTATTTTTAATCGTGCATGAAATATAATGAAGGCAGTGCGGTCTTCAAGGCAGCTTTGATACTGTCAATAGGGTAGGGCAGGGCCTTGTCGTTGATCTCTCCGTCATATTGGATGGCTCCTCTTGCATCACTTGCAGGTGTCGTGCGCACCCATATTCCAGCATATTCGTAATTCTCAGGAAGTGAGGAATACGCATTATCTGACACGGGCATGGGCTTGTAGTCATATTCATCATTTGTACTGCGGATGATAATATGTCCGGCTTTTACATATTTTTCATTGAAGCCTTCCATGTTCAGAGAGCGGCCACCGATAATTCTTCCGCCTTTGCGACGGATAACCACTGAATCCATTCCGGTCTCAAACGATTCAAGCTCGTTTGACAAATTTACTGTTCCTGGCATTGTCCTTTACTTTTTTTGATGCGGTTAGAAGTTATTGACAATACTGTCAATTTCTGCATCCGTTAATAATTCAATTTCTTTATCAGGCTTTCCTGTTCCTGCCGCAGGCGGCGTTCCCAATGTGGAGAGGCCGGCATCGGCACGTTCCTGGTTGTAAGCCTTTAAATCCTCTTCGACTTCAGATAGAAACTGTTCGAACTCCTCGTCATTCTCAAAGTTCATTTTAGAGAAGCTTTTTAATGTGCGGTTGCCGAATGTGCCTGTATCTTTCAAGAGACTTTCAAGTTTGCTTTTGCGCAAGGAGCTGGTTTTCTCTCCCTCCAATGCAGCAAATCGGGCATCCTGTTGTTCTCTGTAAGCTTTGAACCATGCAGGCTCTTCGTCCTTGTTTTCCTCTTTGTCTTGGGGTTTCTTCTTTGAAGCTGGTTTCGGAGTATCATTCGGAAAGTTGTCATTCGGTTCATCGTCCGGTTCCGCTTCGGGGTGGTTTTTCTTCCATTCGTCAAGCAGACGGTTGGCTTGCGACTGGCCGAAAGTGAGGTAGGGGAGAACCGCTTCGATCTTTTCGTCAATCTCTGCGTTTACATCCTCTTCGGAGGCATCTTCTTGGGATTCAAGGTTATCGGCAATCTTGGCGGCGATACCCTTTAATTCCTTTGAGTTGAACCCTAACGCCTTCGCTTTAAGTTTCAACTTTACAAAAACTTGTTGTCTTCTGTCCATTGTAGAATGAATTTTAAGTTATTAGATAAAATAGTCTGCACGGTAAATGTATGCCAGCAGACTATTTCCGTAGAACTTAAAAACACTCTTAGAGCAATGAGCTTTCATGTCCTGTTGTGCTATAATGAAACGGGTCACAACGTGGCGTACATCTCCATACGCTATTCATATGCAAATATACTAATTTATTTGATATTCAAATAAATTAATCGCTTTTTTATGATAATTAGTGTATCTTTTTAGTATGTTCGCTGGTTATATGGCAGGAAATGCCAAGCTATCACCAAGGTTTTTTGGACACCACTGAGTCTTTAACTTAGCGGCAGTTAATTAAATTGTTTGTTATGGATTTTATGGGGTGATGTATAAACCTAACGACATACGAACTTCCTAATGATATAATGAGTAATACCAGATATATTAAAATGGGATAATGGAAACTATATATGAAGTCGTGAAATAAATAGTATGCAAAAAAAGTGTGAACCAGCCACAAGTTGGTGGAATGTCTTCCCCAAAACCGCAACATCCAAGATATATGTTTGTTATGTTTCATACAAACATAACATATTAAGAAAGGTATCACAAAAAATGGATTTAGCATACTGGGACCTAACATCATTCTAAGTATGCAAAGAGTTGACAGACCACAGATCAATAGAAAATTCCTCTTTGGAGAAGAATATCGGGAAAAATAAGATTGGAAATATTCAAATATGTTGTAACGGGCGAATAAGGCTCCGCAAATGAATGTGAATAAAAGAGTAATATACCATGCAACAACCTGTAGTGGTTGACTGGTACGGAATATAGATTTTCCGATAGTATTTGTAATAATGTATAATATGCACAGCACCGTGACGGTTGTAAGAGTTGTTTTGAGATCCAGCTTATCCAAAATGTTGAATATATGTTTGGAACTAATAACAAGCAAGACATAAGGAAGAAAAAACCACCATTCTCTATTGTAGCTGCAATCCAATGCAATAAAATTACAAATAAATTCCGTCAAGTTTCCTGGATAATTTTGGGGTCTTATGAAGCAGGCCAATGGAATGAATAGTAAAAATACGATCCAGTAGTTTATATAAAGATTGAAGATGCGGTTCCATGACCTCATGATTCTTTGATTTTGTTTATAAGTGATGGCAAGTCCGTATCCGCTGAGAAATATGTATATTGGAACACAGAAGGCTGCCACCCGGCTCAATGCTAATACAAGCGGCTTCCCATTCCAAAAATAAATATAAGTCTGGCATTGTTCTACATTGGCTGTCGTATTGAAAAGATGGAGAAATAACATCATCAGAATGGCGATTCCTTTTAGCTGTAACGTTTCTTCTTTGGTCATAACCTGTTAATGAATTAAAAGAGTTGAAAATATGTTTGACAGATTATGTATACTGTTGACATTTAATTAATTAAAGCTTATTAAGCTATTAATATAAAATGATGATACATAATTAATATACAATATTCGTAAAAAACTTCGAGATTTGCAAACAAATAGCAGGTGATTTGGCTGATGAGATTGGGAAAATAGTCCGTCAAGATGTTGTGCCAAAGTTTTCTAATTCGGAAACTGCTGCATCGAATATTATTTTTGAAGTGAACATGATTGGTTTTAAATCTTCCTTGAACAGGCGGAAAAAGACCGTGAATATTGGAAGAAATCAGGTAATAAGGCTATCATGAAAAAGATAACCGATTTGCTGAAAGATATCGCGGAGTACCCATATACAGGAATCGGCAAGCCGGAGCCATTAAAATATGAATTAGCCGGATATTGGTCGCGGCGGATTAATTCTGAACATCGTATCATCTATTCGGTGCATGATGATATAGTAACAAATATACTGAATTTCTATGAGATATCGTTATAACAAGTGAAAAAACGTAATACGAAGCGAAGTAAAAAAAACGCCTCCAATATTAATATTAATTAGAAGCGTTGATTTAAATGTTAAGCCTTAAAAGCTACATCGTGTCCAAGTTCTTTAGGGATATTCAATAAATGACCCTAACCCAAAATCCTGAATAAGCGTTTTGCTTCATCATAAGTAAAATGATTGAAAGATTAGAACAAAATTTTTGATTAAGAGTTTAACTTCGTGATGGTTCTTTCGCATCCAAAATAATCCAGTACATAAAGAGGAAATGCGCTTAATACTGCAACTTCGGGGCATTTATGACAAATGTGTTTTTCTAATTGTTTTGAAAAGATAGCTTCCTGCGATATCAAAGAAGTAGGCATAGTAAAAGCATCATTGACAAGAGCATTAGCTTTGCATAAATGGGCAGTAATCAGTTCTTGCCAAACTGTTTTTGTATATGAATTTACATTTGATAATTGTGGTCTGCTATCTGATGCAGCGACACTTTTGTAATGAGGTTCTTTCAAGCATTCTTCCTTGTTATGACATTCTTCTTTATATGGACAATTCTTACGTTTGCATTTTACTGTCAAAGACTTAAAGCTTTCTAAATCCTTGAAATGTCGTATGGCTTCCACCATTGGATAACTGATGTAAAGCATTCCTTCTTCAGTTTCGTCATTAGGCAAAACTGTCTCGAGTGTAATTTTCTAGAATTTTAGCGTTCTCTGCTGTACGTTCTTTTAATAAGGAAACTATATCTATTGAAAACTCTTTTTCTTCTTTTATGGCACGATATAATTGGTATATCTCGGCATCAAATACACATTTTATGGAATTCGTTTTGCCCAAGAAATTATGCTCTAATTTCTCTATGAGTTTACTTTCTGTTTTAACTCCCTCAAAGATAAAAAGCGTTTTTTCCTTATTCATCATAAAAAGCTCCTGCGCGATAAATTTTTTCGATGTTATGACCAAAACGCAATTCTTTGTCCGTACAATCAGCCAAACACTTAATTTTGTTATTGTTTAGTATAAAATTGCAGTCTGGACGTAATAAGTCATTCGTCATCAAATATGTGTTATGTGACGATGTGAAAATCTGACAATCCAATGCAAACAACCGCTTGCACACCTCAAAAGCTAAGCGAAAATGATAGAAAGCATCAAACTCATCTATAAAGACAAACGAGGCTTCATCCATACGTTTCAGCCAAAAATACAATAATTGTAACGACTGTGTACCTGTTGATGCTACTAGTCTAAATGGAACTTCATTTTTATCTATTTGGCAAAGAATCTGCTTATCCGTAATATTATGTGCAATAAACTGGAAAGTCTGACCGCTTACTTTATGTAAAAAATCGGAGAAATCATCAAGTAGATTGTTTGTGATGATAAACTCATCCAACATTATTATATTTGTTTCAAGTCCAATAAATTCACGGACATCAAGATTCCTGAACCAAAGCATGGAGTTGACAAACCTGTTGAGTTTGATCAGATAATGTTCTGAATTGAGTGGATAAGATGTAAGCAGGAAGTTGATTACAGACACATTGTTGGCATTGCTCTGAAAGTTCTTTTCTATACTTTCGTCCATAGGGAACTGTTGCTTGTCAATACGAAATAAATTATTCTTCCGTTCAAAAATGTTCATCCTATTTACAAAAAAGCTTTCCTCTACCAGTACTCCGGCAGCATTCTTGGCATATATGTAATCTATTGTGTCATTGTCAAATTTGAATGTGTATTCAAATTTGACGACTCCATCATTGTTACCTGCATAAATGAAATTCACATAGTAATCTATTTTCTTCCATTTCGGAGATAAATGATTCTCTATATCGAATATAGCCAAACTAAAATTCGTCTTGCCTGATCCATTTGGACCATATATGATACCATTCTTTATGACACCATCTTTAATCACAGATCTGTTAAATTCATAATTGGCAGGATTGGATAAATCCCACTCAATACGATTGGCAAATCCTCTATAATTTGTTACTGCAAATTTTGTTAGCATATTGATTTTAACTTGATTCAATAGCAAAGATACGTATTATTTTGATAGTTCCGTAATTTTTTTACGATAAAATCAAAGGCTAATCATTGTTTTTTCTGAACGGGTTGAAATCCGGGTCTTCATCTTCATCAACCACTCCGGTCAAATAGAGATTGGTGTTAGCTTCATCCTGCCAACGCTCAAAGACCACGCGGTCGGCTTCATCCTGACGCTCACGTTCTTCGGGTGTCATAGTGTCACGTTGGGAAGCGATACGCTTGTCTACTTCCTTTTCTCTTACCCTTTCTTCATCTATTTCTTTGATAACTTCATCTATGGAAGAGTAGCAAGCTTTTGCATAGCTGCATTCTGCACCATCATACTTAAAAGTAACGACTTTATCAGTTTCACTTATTATTTCGTATTTCTTCTGCTTTTTCATTGCTCTATCAAAATAATTCTGTAAATACCATCTTCCTCTATTCTGCGTTTTTTAACCAAGAATTTCGTCCGCCTATCGAACATAATTTCATGTTGGTTTTCTAATGTAAAGATACCATTAAATTCCGATATTTTACTAATATTTCGCCCATTTTTACTCTGAATTTCAAAGATAACCCTTTTATGGCTTTTAGGTACTCCGGCATGGGAAACAAACTTTCTTGGAGTATCTTCATACAGGCTGGAAGACACAAAACCTTTATCCGAAACCACGTCACCGATACGGTCCAGAAAACGTTCCTGTAGCTTCTTCATGCTCATGGTTTCACCACGATATACAACACCTTCATGTTTGGGGAGTTTGGCAAGAGCCTGACTTATCAATGTACTTGCCACATCCACATACTCATCGTCAGTACCATTGCGAAGCCTGCGATTAATTTCACGGCTGGTGGCTCCTTTGTTGGTTTCTCCTACAGCCTGTGTGTAGGCATTTACAGCAGCCTGCTGTACTTCCGGGATATTTGGATAAGTCCGGTTGTAATATTCCACACGGCTCATGGCAAGATTAGTCCTACGTTTCCGCACAAATGCTTTCTCTGTCTTGTTATAGACATTTACCTTGAAATCTTCACGGATATACTTCCCATTATCCCGAATGAAATAAGGGGAGTTATCCCAGCTTTTAGCTCGATGAATATTATCGTTTATCCAGACCTTGAAACTATTCGGCACATCTTTCACTTCGTTCACACTTTCAGTACTTGCTTCACTACGTCCGTCCCATTCCCAAAATTCTTCTTTTGTTTTGAGGATAGGAATTTTATAGCATCTGCAATTAGACCCCCAAAAGCATTTCCCATTGCGACGGATATACATGATATGGTTTTTCTCCAGAGTAAGGTCATATACAAACCCATCGTAATGCTGAATCTCTTTATGGAACACTGTCGCCGTGACGGAATAGCATTCACGGATTGAATAACAATCGTAGTTTGAAGTTATGATACTTCCGTTGCTTTTGTGCGACACTCCAGCCTTGTTCACTGAAAAGGACGGACGATTCCCGGATTTCAGAATAAGCTCAGACAAATCCCCTGCCATACGTTCAGATACGGTAAAATAGAGGATTTCATCCTTGTCTGACTTAAACTCTGTTCCATGATTACCTACAAAAGATTTGCATGGTCGCCTGTATCCATCACAAAGCATAAAGGCATTAAGAAATATTCTGATCTGTCTGACAGATGCATTCTTTATCGCAGATGGTATAAATTTATGGGAACACTTGCCGAATATTTTCAGATAATTCCTTATTGGAGTACTATAAAATGCAACTTTTTGCTTGTCTAAATGTGGCTCAAATCCGATACGCTTCACGCAGTTTACAATTCTGTCCCGTGCAGGCTCACCTTCTTGTTGGGAGATAACAACCCCGGCGTTTCCCATTGTACTTCCGTCTGAAAGCCAATACCCCATAAACTCACAAAACAGGTCAAATGGTATTTTGATGTTGTCTATCTCATAAAATGCAACATCTTCTGACTCATATTCGCATCCTCTATAAAAAGCCCCTTTCCCCTTTGTGTACTCTTTAGCTTGGCAGTTCTTTATCCTGCCATCATTCTTGTTTAAATAAACCATATTATGTTCCGGTGTAACCAAACAGTCCAATGATTTATTGAAAAAGTGTATCATGTCACCATTATATCGGTAACACTGCCTATTCGTAGACTCTACCCACTCAGGTGTTCTGTTAGTAGGATTCAATGACAATATCAAATCATCATCAAATACATCTTTAAACAGTTTCCACCCTCTGTTTGTAAGCACTTCGCTGTCATCGGAATAACAATTCGGGTGCCAACCAACCCAAGTAAAATCCTTGGGATATTTCCCGGCAAGGGATTCGCATACAGTGCAAGGAAACTCTCTTCCGGAGCGTTTGATTTCATAACCTACCACAAAGTCCATTTGCTTCCAACGCTCATTTTCGGCGGTCCGGTAAGCCATATTGATTTCAGACCGAGCCAACCGGATAGAACGGTATTCACAATCTTTTAGATGTTCTGCACTTCCGTACTTCTCTTTGTAGTCTTTTTGGAGCGATGGAAAATCAAGGAGGTGTTTGGATATTTGCTTGCTTAGGGCAACGGCACTTGTTCCTTTCTGAATAGCACAGGAGATGGCGGCTTCCAGTTCCTCCTTGTAAACGGTGGACTGTTGCCAGAGTTTAGCCGATACATCAAACCCTCTGTCCCTGCGGTTCTGAAATGCTTTCAAAGCATCAGAATTGGTTTGATAGAGAACTTTGTACTTTTCTTTATCAATAGTGGCGGTATAGGCTTTCAGAACCTTGTCAGCCATCAAATCTTGTACCTCATTGCTATTCTTCCACTCATCAGAAGTACCACGATAGATAACAGACCGAATATCATCTACGAACTGAGCTTGAATGTCCGCAATAGACTTCTTGGTTTGCGGATAGTCAGAAAACTTGAAGACAGTACCACTGTCGGCATCATATTCAGTATTCAATGCAATCTTTGCGGCTTCCAGATTAAGAGTATCGTATATCTGCTCAACAAGGGCAACATATCTGTTTAGCCGGCTGTTGAGTTCCTGATATTTCTTCTTCTGATTTGGAATGTTTGGTTTTGCCATACTATTCTGTTTTTAAGCTATTTTTTGGAGTGGGTAGAAAAAACATGTGGGGTAAGACAAAAAAGATTGTTCTGTTTTTAAGATTAGCTCACTTTTTTCTTGAACTTGTCACATACGTCACGGTTAAGAAAGCGGCTGGAAGTGAAAAATGGACAACGGCACATGAAGAACTCACCTCTCAAGTTCTTCTCATGTCGGTCATACGAATGCACACAATCCTTGCAATGGTATGAGGATATGTTAGAGGGTATCATCTTTTTTGACATGGCGTTATTCTTCAATTCTATCAGGTGCCGGCATTTCCAGCAGCCTGATAGCCTTAATCGTTTTCCTACCTTCCAAGATAGCTTTGCATAATCTATGGTATCCGTCTGCTATTTGTCCTACTTCATCCAATATAATAGGGTAGTCTAAAGAACAATCACGAACACGTTTGCATTGAAAGATGAAGCTATGAAGCTGATTACACTCAAATGGTTCAACAGTCAGGTCTATATTCCACAATGGCATATCACGTACAGGGTACTCCTTTGCTTTCGCAAAATTATAAAGTGTTTGAGCATTCCATATCTTATTGCCTCTGTGGTATTCACTTTCAGCGAAAGTCATATTATCTATTGGTACTTTCATGCTATTTACTTATTTAGCAAGGTGCGCCAGCGTTACAGACATCCAACGCACCCGTTACACTTTTTACATGTGGCAGATAGGCTATTGAACAATCTCCCAATCATCGGCAAACACATCGCTAATAGACGGAACCCATGAATCAGCACGCCCGGTGTTCTCATTGTAAATAAGGCATTGACTAGTATAGTCAATGAAACCCTTACCTTTCAGAATAAGGTCTTTTGCTGATTGCGGAAGAGATTGCATCTTGGGGATAATGTCGCTTTCTATATGAGCTGGGATTTGCTTGATGACAAATACCCATTTGTCGTTCCAGCCCTTTCTACGGATAGCGCCACCTTGTTTCAAAACGTCTATAGCATCACCGAAACAGATAGGAGTTTCTTCCTTGACTTCTCGATATGATTCTTCAAACAGTTTTTTGGGTGACCAACTTTCATAGCCATATTCAGTACGAGTGTGATATCCCAGTTTATAAGACTCATTCTTTTCTATTTCACTTTTTACTAAGCCTTTACTGCAAGCTTCACCCAATGTCATAGGTTCTGCCTCAATCTGTTTTGTTCCAATATACTTTTTCATATATCTGTAGTAATTTAATTATTCTCCAGGAGTATATGTACCGGTAATAGAGGCAGTGCTGTCATCGGTCAGAGTCGCTGTGCCGGTAATGACTGTACCTTTGATAGTCAAAGCTATTGATTTGATTTTTGCACCGGCATCGCCTTTGTCTCCTTTCGCTCCAGCAGCACCTTGTTCTCCTTTATCTCCTTTGGGCCCAGTTTGTCCCTGTTCACCTTTATCACCTCTTTGGTGCCAACTACACCTGTATCTCCTTTCTGCCCTTTGAGGTTCTTAAAAGCGAAATTCAGCTTGCCTTCTTTCATTGTTACATCCACAGAAGGTGTACCTACATTCGCATCAACGCTGGCGGTTGCCTCGGTTACGGATGAGCCATTACCACTCGCTTGAGGTAATACAATCATCTTAGCGGCAGTAACAGCGGTAGCACTGACAATGCGAATCATCATCCCGACAGGTACACAAAGGTCGATTACCCGCTGATAAGGACCGTGAAGTGGAATCGCATCATAGGCACTTGGTTCCATTTCAGGCATGTGCCGGTAGATTTTTAGCGGTTCAACATTTCCGTTGTCTATTTGAATTACACAATTGCCTTCAGAGGCGAAATCTGCGACAAATACGCCTTCTTGTTCTTTAAATACAATATTTTTCATATTTCCTATATTTGTTATTTACTATTCGGCACCTTCAAACAAGTTGTTCATCCTTGCCTGTCGGTCCGCTTTGTCTTCTTTTTGAATCTGGTTTAATGTTCCTTTGGGATCATTGGAGTAACCTGCCATTTCGATGGATTCAAGCTGGCTGAATATCGCTTTGCCTCCATTCCCTTTCATACATCTGTTAATCAGCGCGTCCTCATCATTCTGAATAAACGGAGTAATGACATGCTCAACTTCTATATTGTCAATCTCATCAGCCCATGAAGTATTCATCATTTTCAGAAATTCTTTGATGACATTACACTCCCGTTCAAAGAACTCTATCCAGGCACCTGACTCATCCCCGATTTTCAGATGGGCGTCAGACAATATCATTTGTCTGGCATCAAAACCTATGTTACCAAGACTTTTCATGTTTTCGAAAGATAGGTCTGGCATCTGGGCCTGCATGAAGAAAAGCTTGAGCAATGTATCCACATGATATTTCAGAGCTTCTATGGCCTGGGTCCATGAAACATAAGCTATGTCACCGCCATTCTTTAGACGGAACAATCTGCGGGCCTCTCCCTTGTCCTCGTCACCGACAAGTTCGCCTGTCACTTTCAGTAAGGGGGCGGAATTGTAGGCTATCACGTCTGAGTTACGGGAGAGCGTGTATTCAATTTCCTCACGGATATGCTCTAGTCCATGAAAAATAGGAGCGGGGCGGTATGCATAAACTCCGGGAATCTTTTTGAGGATAATCCTTTCGGGATCTGTAACAGCAATCCAGCTGGCTTCCCCCTGTTGTTTCCACTTGTAATGACGGTCAGCGGTATATGTCTCAAAGAAAGTGAACTCCTTATCCTTTATCTTCTTCTTATATTCGAAGGACATGGCGATCATGTCTCCCCACTCGTCAAACAAGGGATATAATCTAACCCCGTCCATCGGCGAGTATGTCTTGCATTTCAGCTTATACTTGCTGTTGAATCCGTATAGTGTGTTTGGTCTCTCTACCACATACCAGATGGTGAAAATTTCACAGGATGCGAAATAGGCATTGCCACGTTTGATGTTTTCGGAATCTATACGGGCATATTTATAGATTGCTTCAATAGCTTTGGTTATCTGCTGGCGTTTTTTATTTTCTTCCGTATTATGGTAGACACGTCTGACGGGAATAGCGAAAGCGAATTCCGTAATACGTTTCACAAGCAGTTTCTCCAGACCAAGATGAATACGCGAAGCCGGCTCGACTCTTCCATCAGATCTTATTTTGTCCTTACGGGTCAGTTTGTCAGTCACGATTTTATGTCTGGAGGGATCGTAATCTTTCAGCGACTTGCTCCATTCCGGCACATCCACTGATTTTTCTTTCAAATCACTGATAATGTCAGAAACAGGTCTTGTACTGTCAAGGATTGTGGTAATTTCGTCCATTGTTATACTGTTGTGTGGTGCAGCTTCGCACCGCTTGTTTTTTATTTGGATAGGAATTTATTCACGAAATATACTTGTCCTTTGCCGGTTACTTTGGTCGTGGTCGTGACAAGCATGGTACCATCCGGCTTGTTGATGGTGGTTTGCTTCAGCTCAAAAAGTCCCAATTTCATAGATTTCTGCGTCGGCTGATTGTAGTAGTCACCTTTTTGACAAAGATAACCATTCTCGCGCATCCAGCTAAACAAACGGTTCTGACCGATATTCACCCCATTTTGTTGTAATATTTTAGCCAGTTCAGCAATTAAACAAGAGCGATGTGAAGTTGAGACAGCATCAGCAAAAAGGACTTTAGGAGCATCTTTTTGGATCTTCCGCTCAGCCTCTATAAGACGCTGTTCTTTTCGTTTCAGTGTTTCTTGTGCCACAATAAGCGCACGTGCCATGATTTCTTCTGGAGTGTCGTCCATTTTGGTAGCGATGTAGCCACCTGTCTTACGGATACGTGGCAACACTTCGCTTGTTACCCATTTGCGGAACTTTTTAGCTTCAGGCTTACGACTATCCAATATTGTATCATACAAACCATCCTCATCAACAAAATTTGCCTGTTGGATTCCACCGGCTGTTTCAAGGGGATACTTTGAAAGTACATCCTTATCTAATCTTTGCGCTACCTTACTGGGAATCAAATCCAAAATCTGGCATACATCTGCTAAGCAAAAGAAAGGTTCGTTATTCTCACTCATCGCAATTCTTACCTTTCCGAATTGCTCATTCTCAAAAATTTTAATTGTGTTCATAATGTAGTTCCGTACTCCTTCATACGGTGGTTAGTTACACATAATACTGCTCCAAAAAGAAACCGGATAATACAATACGCACTACCCGGTAACGTGAAGGAGCACGTTAGCACCAAATGCTATGTCGCAAATATAATCATTTTATTTGAAAAACAAATAAAATAAAACTATTTCAGAGGAATATTGCAAAGGATTTCTTGTGCACATTTTCCTCTCAAATAATCTACGGTGATGGCAGCTATGGATTTTGACTGTATAGTTTTCAGCTCATCATATCTGTTAAAAGTGACATCATTATTTTTAAGAATTTCCAATGCTTTAGTATATCCTTCTTTGGCAGAAGCATTAACAAACTTGTTTATTTTCTTTTTCTGCAATATCGCTTCTATCTTATTGATAGTATCGGCAATATGTTCTTCCTGCGGAATGGGCAATTTATGCCCTAAGAATATTGCCATACGGTTTAAATCTTGCTGTTTCAT
>OJOD01000390.1_pt1 | contig 31263 bp, 27 predicted proteins | sample 1598221 | NCBI WGS metagenome assembly OJOD01 (sample SAMN03922464, study PRJEB24848) | human gut metagenome | isolation source: stool sample | host: Homo sapiens | place: Germany | collected 2010-11 | reverse complement strand
CCCATTTTTCCCCTTACATTTCCCCTGTTTCCAGCTGCCGCAAAGCCTGCCGCACCTGCTGCTCCGGCCGCAGCCACGCTTGATAGTACGCCGCATTGTGCTTTGCCATGGCTAAGATCGCCGCCGGGTCTGCCAGCAGCTGCCGCAGCTGCTCCTCACACTCTGCCGGGGACGTATATGTTTTATAGTTTTTGCCCTCTTCAAAGCCGCCCGGCAGGGTGTACCGCAGCGGCTCGGTAACGATGGCGCGCCCCGCCGCCACATACTCAGCCAGTTTCCAGCCGGTAGAGCCGTGCAGTCCGGTAGAAGCCACACAAATTTCCGTGTGCTGCATCCGGTGCAGATAGGCGCGCTTGCCGGTCAGCTTGTCCGGCAAAATCAGTTCCGGGCACTGCCGCCGGGCGCAGGCGTTGTCCGATACGCCGCCGGTGAACTGCGCCGGGAAAGCACTTTGCAGCCGGTGCAGCAGCTCGATGCGGTCTGCGTTCACCTGCCGCCACTCTGCCTGTAAGTCCGGGTATTGCTGCACCGCCGGCTCCTCCGGGTCCCACAGACGGGTCAGAAAGAGGATGCGCGGCTTTTTGCGCACCCGGGTCAGCCGGGCTTCAAAGTCCTGCGGGTAGCAGCGGGTGGAAAGCGCCCACTGCTTCAGGCGGCTCTTTGCGCTGCGCTCCGCTTCCAGCGGCGAGCCCGGACAGGTAACGTAATAGTTCAGCCCCAATGGCCGCAGCTTTGCGGAGATATCGCCCGGGAACTGCCGGTTCTTCTCCTCCGAAAAGGAACGTTTGAACACCACATCTGCCCGTTGGAACAGCGCCAGCACCGCCGCCGGGTCGTTGTAGAAGTAGCCGTCCATCAGGTCAAACACCACCGTGCGGCCGTTGATTTCCGTTTCCAGCAGCGCTTCCCGGGCAAGGGGATTGCCCTGCCGCACGTCCTGCACCCGCAATGTCAGCTCCCCGCGCTTTGCCAGCAGAGTAAAGCCCGCCAGAATGCCGCTGATGTGCGCCGCCCCCTCCCGGGCAGAAAGTTTTACTGTGACCTGCATTTTGCCTCCTATCGGTGGAACAGCCCGGTGCGCCGCTCGCCCATGGGGATGACGTCACAGAACACACACCGGCTCTTGGTGGAAAGCTGCACATCCTTGTGGTAGCAGCCGAAAAACCATTTTTCGTAGGTCAGCTTGAGCAAGATCTCATCCAGAAACAGGTGCAGACGGTTGCTTTCGCCAAGGGCAAGGGCGGTAAAATCCAAAAATCTGCTTGGTGCATCGTGGGTCAGCACATAATCTACCTTGTAGTCTACTTTCTCTAAGTTGCGGCGGCAGGTGTCGTACTCCTCGTCACTGGGCATCTCCTGCTTCCACCAGTTCACGCCCGGCTCCCGGTCGTCCTTATCCTGACTTTCCGCACCACCGAAGCAGAGATAAGTCTTGCCCTCCAGCTCCAGCACACTGCCCCGGCACACATGGTACACGTTGCCGCCAAGGCTCTGTACCCTGCCGCCGAACAGTTCGGTCTCCGGGTACTGTGCCAGCAGGTCGTAATTTTCGTGGCTGCCGTCCAGAAACAGCACCGTGTAGGGGCGCTTGCGCAGCCAGTCCAGCCGCTTGCGCTCTGCGGCGCTGCCGTCCCACACAAAGCCGAAATCTCCCAGCACCACCACGGTGTCCTTCTTGCCCAGCCAGCGCAGCTTGCCCTGCTTGAAGCGCTGGATATCGCCGTGGGTATCCCCTGTAAGATATACCATTCCTGCCCTCCCTGCCGGAGCGAAAGAACGGTGTAAAACACCGCAAGGCTCTTGTAACGCCCCGGCAAACCTGTTATTATTATAGAACACAGCACGCTTGCTGCAAAATTGATTTTCCGGTGCGCCGCACAGCGCAGCCGTATCTAGTATATTTTATCGCTTTTTAAAGGAATTGTCCACATGAAACGTATTTTTGCACTGGTTCTTTCATTTGTATTTCTGCTCAGCTGCCTTGTGCTGCCCGCCGGGGCTATGTTCGACCCCAGCCCGGTGTATCAGGTGCAGGCTGCAAGCGCCTATATCGTGAACACGGATACCAACATCATTGTCTATGATAAGGACAGCACAAAGCCGGTATCTGCCGGCGGTCTGACCAAATATATGACCCTTGCCGTGCTGCTGACCAACTACGCTGACCAGCTGGACAGCACCTTCCAGATGCCCTTTGCCATCTCGGACTATGTTTATAACACCAATAACGCAGATATGCGCTCCAACGAGACTTTCACCTACCGGGAAGCCATGTACGCCATGCTTACCCGCAACGCCAACGAGGCTGCCATGGGTGTGGCGTACACCCTTTCCGGCGGAGATCTGGACGGCTGGGTGGCGCAGATGAACACCCTGTCCCAGCGCATCGGCACCACCGCCAGCAACTGGACGGACGCCTGCGGCATTGACAGCGGCAACACCACCTGTGCGGTGGATATGTACTTGATCCTGCGTTACCTGATGAGCTTTGACGCCTTTGTGGAGGTGTCCGGCGCGCCCAGCTTTACCATGCCCGCCAAGGAGAAGCACCGTTCCTCCTCGGTGCTGGTCAGCCAGAATGCCGCGCTGAGCAAAGCCAGCGGCGGCAGCTATTACCGCAGCGCCATGCAGGGCGGCATGTGCAATGTGACCGCCTTTAAAAACGATACCGGCACCCAGAGTTATGTTTCGTGGGGCAACAAGGACGGTGCCACCTATATCTTCTGCGTGATGGACAGCCCCGACAGCTGCGATACCTTCGGCTACGCCAACCGCCGCCCTGCCCTGTTCGAGACGGTCAAACTGATGGACTGGGTATTCGACAGCTTTTCCATTCAGGCTGCGCTGGACACTGATTTGACCATTGCGGAGATCCCGGTCCGATATTCCTCCGACACCGACACCTTGCAGCTGTACCCCAACGACAGCATGATGACCCTGCTGCCCTCCACCAGCGACGGCACCGTCACCCAGAAATACTTCCATCTGCCGGACTACGTCTGCGCGCCCATCCAGCAGGGCGATGTAGTGGGCACGGTGGAGCTGAAGCTGGCAGGCGAGACCATCGGCGTGGTGGATCTGATCGCCGGGCAGGATGTAGCCCGCAACCCGCTGCTGTTCGGGGTGGACAAGGTGAAGGAGTTTTTCACCAGCCTGTACCTGAAGGTAGTTCTGGTGCTCAGCCTGATCGCCGCCCTGATCTACGGGCTGTGGCTGCTGTGCGCCAACTGGAACCACCGCAAGCCCACCAAAAAGATCCACCGCCGCTATTGAGCAAAGCAAAGCCCCGCACCGGATGCGGGGCTTTTTTCTGTATTGCAGCGCTTCAGGCGCGTTTTTTTAAAAGTTCGGTCAGGCTGCGGAAGGTGCGGCCATGGTTGCCGGTAACCGTCTCGGCGTGGAGCAGGCTGCTGAGAACGCTTTCCTCCACGCACTCTGCCACCGCCCGGAACAAAGGGTTGATGGCATCATCGTGGAGCAGGGTCATGGGCAGCAGGGCTTTCTCCGAATAGTGCGGCACCCGGTTGGCGGTGGTAAAGGCGATGACGATCTCGCCGCTGCCGTTGCCGCAGTAGGAACCTGTGCGGGAAAGCCCCACCAGCGCCCGGCGGCACAGCCGCCGCAGCTGCCGCTCGCTCAGGGGGATATCCGTGGCCAGCACCGTGATGATGGAGCCTTTATCCTCGTGGGGCGGGATGCTGTTATTCAGCAGGGTGTGGATAGGCGTGCCCGCCACGATGAGGTCATCGAACAACGCATGGTTGGAGAGCACCAGTGCGCCCATGGTGTAGGGTTTTCCGTCCAGTTCCACCACCCGGGAGGCGGAGCCGATGCCGCCTTTCAGCCCGTGGCAGCGCATCCCCCGCCCGGCACCTACGGCACCCTCGGCAAAATCTGCCTTGCAGTCTGCCAGCGCGGCAAAAACGTGCTGCTCGGTCACATGAAGCCCCCGGATGTCGTTCAGGCCGCAGTCGTTGCACTCGCAGACCACCGGGTTCACGCTGCCGGTGGTCTCGCAGATGTCGGGGTTTTTCTCCAGCATATACTTTACCAGCGCGGTCTGCGCCGTGCCCACGCTGAGGGTGTTGGTAAACAGGATGGGCGTTTCCAGCGTGCCCAGCTCGTCGATCTGCACAAGGCCGGTGGTCTTACCAAAGCCGTTGATGACATAGCTGGCCGCCAGCACTTTTTCGTGGAAAATATCCCCTTGGTGCGGCAGCAGCGCCGTTACGCCCGTCTGCACCACGCCGTCTGCCAAGGTGCAGTGCCCTACCGTCACCCCCGGCACATCGCTGATCTTATCCCGCGCACCTTTGGGCAGCGTGCCCACCTGAAAACCCCATTCGTTCCCTGCAATGCCCATCGTAGCTCCTCCTTGCTTTTTTTCTAAGGTGTATCATAGCATTTCCGCTGCCAAAAGTAAACCACTGTAACAAGCCGGGGCGGGCGCAGAAAAAAGGCTCCCGCGCTGCACAAAATCATTGAGGTGCCGCTGCATTTTCCGTCGGCCACGATCTTCTGAGCGCCGCATAGGAGACCAGAAAGTTCGCAAGCCACCCTGCCGGGACGGCAAGCCAGACAAAGGCAATGCCAAAGCGCGGTGCACAGAGCAGGGCAACGGACAGGCGAATGGCAAGGTTTACCATATTTGCAATGAGGAACGGGCGCATGATGCCAAGCCCGCGCAGCACGCCATCGGTCGCCATCTTGATGCCCATGAAGATGAAGAAGTAACCCAGCCACCGCATATAATCACCGGACACCTGATAGGCCAGCGCCGTTCCGTCCTTGCCCAGAAACAGCGAGGAGATCTGGGTGTGCAGGGTTTCAATGACCGCAAAGGCAATGACCGCAAAGCACAGGTCCAGCACCAGTGCAGCGTGGTAGCCTTTTTTGAGGCGGTCGATCTTCTTTGCACCAAAATTCTGGGAGATATAGGGCGAGACCGCATTGCCGATGGAGACAAAAATCAGCGAGAAAACATTTTCTACCCGCATCGTTGCTGCATATCCGGCAAGCGCCTGTGTGCCAAAGGGGTTTACCACCGCCTGCACGATCATCATGCCGATGGACACGGTGGACTGCTGCAAGACCGACGGCACCGCAATGCGGAGCATGGAATACAGCTCCTGCCGATCGAATTTATTAAAGGGGCTTTTATATTGCCGCATCCGGTGCAGGAAGATCAAAAACGAAAACACCGCAGAAATGCCCTGTGCGATCAACGTGGCAAGGGCTGCGCCAAACACGCCCAAGCCAAGCCCCGCCACCATCCAGAGATCCATAAAAATATTCAGGATGGAGGAAAAGATCAGCAGCCCCAGCGGGATCCTGGACTCCCCAATGGAGGTAAACATGGTGGAAAGAATGTTGTACATGAACAAAAACGGAAAGCCTACAAAATAGACCCGCAGATACAGCACCGCGTCCTCCAGAATGTCGGCGGGGGTCTGCAAGCCGCTCATCATAGCACGGGAAAAGCTAAAGCCAAAAACGCCAAGGACAACGCTCAAAACCAGAAAGCTGAGCAGGGACGTTGACACGATGGTTTTCATTTTGCCATAGTTTTTAGCGCCAAAATAGCGGCTTACCAGCACACCGGCACCCACACCGGCACCCAGTGCCACGCAAATAAAAACATTGGTCAGCGCAGCACAGGCACCGACAGCCGCCAGTGCCGAGGAGCCGACAAACTGGCCGACTATGATGGAGTCCGCCATATTATAGACCTGCTGAAAAAAGCTGCCCAGGATCATTGGCATTGCAAAAACCGTCAGCGCTTTCAGCGGCGCATCTGTGATCAAATATTCATCTTTCGACATGATCTATTTCCTTTCAAGCTGTGTTTCTCTCAATTTTTTTAAATTGCTCTGGCCAAGTATACCACGCTTTTTCCCTACTGAAAAGCTCCCGCTTGCATTCTCGCAAACTGCTTTTATAACGTCCCGTTTCCCTTTCTCTCGTCTTGACAAGCCCTTTTCTTCCGATTACAATACCAAAAAGAGCCGGCGGGCGGTCTTTTTGCTGCCTGCTGCCACAATCTTCCGGGAAAGGAACTTTTTCATGGAACCAAAAACAAAACAATCTCTGCTCGTTACCGTGGTAGGGGTAACGCTTTTTGTAGCGCTGCTGCGGCTTTCTGACGTTCTGGCCTTTGCCGCAAAGCTGATAGATCTGGTACTGCCCATTCTGGCGGGCGGCATTCTGGCGCTTTTTATCAACGTGCCCATGACCGGTCTGGAAAAGCGGCTGAACCGCCTGTTCGGCAAGGCCAAAAAGCAGCCCTCGGCGAAAGCCATCCACCTTCTCAGCTTTTTCATCACCCTGCTGGGCGTTGTGCTGGTGCTGGTATTGGCGCTGACTTTGCTGATTCCGGAGCTGGTGCAGTCCTTCCACAGCCTGTATGTGCAGATCGAGGCCAATATTCCCCGCTGGACTGCCTATCTCAACGCACAGGATGCTGACATGGGCTGGCTGATGAACTGGCTGGAGGGCATCAACTGGGAGCAGCTGCTGCACAAGGTCACCGCAAGCATCGACACGGTGCTGGTCAATGCGGTAGGGGCTGTCTCTGCCACGGTGAATATCGCGATCACCGCCTCGTTTGCGCTGATCATCTCCGTCTATATGTCCCTTAGTACGGAGAGCCTCGGCCACCAAGCCCGCACGCTGGTGTGCGCCTACCTGAAGCCCGCCCACGCCGCCGGGGTGCTGAAGTTCTGCCGGCTGTTCCGGCAGTCCTTTGCAAACTTTTTAACGGGACAATGCAGCGAGGCAGTGATCCTTGGCGTTCTGATGGCTCTTGCATTTTCCGTTTTCAAGATCCCCTACGGCAGTCTGGTGGGCGTGCTCACCGCCATCTGCGCCATCATCCCCTATGTGGGTGCACTGATCTCCTGCGTGGTCAGTGTGTTCCTTGTGCTGTTGGTAGACCCTGTGCTGGCGGTGCGCTGCCTGATCGTGTACCTTGCCGTGCAGTTTGTTGAAAACCAGTTCATTTATCCCCGTGTGGTGGGAAAATCCGTGGGGCTTTCGCCGCTATACACCCTTATTGCCGCCATGATCGGCGGAAAGCTTTTTGGCATCATCGGCATTATCTTCTTTATCCCCCTGACAGCGGTGGTCATCGAGCTTGTAAAAGAGGACACCTTTCGGCGTCTGCGCGCAAAAGAGCCCCTGCAATAAAACAGCGTGCCCGGAATACCATACCCCCTGATACCCTTCCCCGGTGTCAGGGGTATTTTTATGCCGTGCAGCTGCAAAGCACGCGGTTGTTCGCCCTTTTCCACGCAAAATCCTTCAAAAAACAGCTTGAAACACTTTTGTTACAATGATACAATATGATTGTTATTTTATGGGAAAATCGGCGTATGCCCCGTGCGGACAGGCCGCGAGCGTGGGAGTTCCTGTGGGGTGTGTAAGAATCGCTAAGGCAGTACTGCGCTCCTGCACTTGCGCAGTACTGCCTTCCGAAAATGTGAGGAAAGTATATTTATATGATAAAAAAGATCTCCCGCCGCTCCTTTTTGCAGGCTTGCAGCGTTGCAGCTGCCACGGCAGCGCTGACCGCCTGCGGCGGCGGCAAGGCTGAAAGCAAAACAGCAGATGCGCACGAAGCCGTCACCTTTATGGCACCTTATAAGGAGATAGAAGCCTTTATTGAGCAGGTGCACAGCGTTTACCCGGAAGTGAACATCGAGGTCGTGCCATACAGCGGCGATAACACCACCACCTGTTTGCAGAATATGTTTGCGGCAGGCGACCTGCCGGACGTCTGCACCTTGACCTACTACGACCCCCAGATCGATCTGGTCTCCGACAAACTGCTGGACCTTTCCGGCTACGATTTTACGGATAACTATGTGGAGTCCCGTCTGCAGGATGTGTTCGACAACGGTGCCATCTATCTGCTGCCCTCGGTTTACAACTGCTACGGCATCACCTACAACAAGACCCTGCTGCGAGAACACGGCTGGGAGCTGCCCAATTCTTTCGCTGAGCTGGAAGTGCTGGCTGCAAAAGCCAAGGAAGCCGGGGTCGATCTCTGCCTGTCGCAGATCCAGTACCCGGGCTACGGTTTCCAGTATCTGTGCAATATTGCAGATGCCGATTTCCTTGGCACGCTGGACGGCAGACTGTGGCAGAAGGATTATCTTTCCGGCAAGGCAAACGTCAGCAACACCCCCGGCATGATGCAGGCAATGGCGTATGTCAAAAAGTGGAAGGACATCGGGATGCTGAACGACTCCGGCGATGCTCTTGACGACAATGTGACCCTGCAGAGGATGGCCGAGGGAAACACCCTGTTTTTGATCGGAAACACCAACGGCATTGTGGAGGCAGGCGGCAACGCCGATAAATTTGGGCTGATGCCGTTTCTCTCGGAGGACGGCACCCAGAACGTTTTTGTGCTGAATGTGAACCGCTTCTACGGTCTGAATAAAAAGCTGAAACAGAACCCCCAAAAGCTGGAAGATGCGCTCAAGGTGATGCGTGTGCTTTCCACCGTTGCAGGCACCAGCGCTCTGCAGCCCGCAACGGCGCTGAAAAGCAGCCTGTTGCCCTTCAAGGGTGCAAAGGCAGACGGCACCTACTATGCCGACATCGCCGATACCCTGAACGCAGGCAACACCGCGCCCTTTATCTATTCCGGCTGGGAAAACACCTTCGTGACCACCGGCCTTAAAATGCTGGACTTCATGAAGGGCAACGCCACCATGGAGGATGTCATCCGTCAGCTGGACGAGGATCAGGACAGTGTGGTGAACAACACCCCGGATGTCATCACTACCGTTACGGAGGAGCTTTCGCAGCAGGACTGCGCCATGCTGGTGGGCCGCTGCTTTGCACAGGCTACCGGCAGCGACCTTGCGCTGGTCTCGCTGAGCACATGGATCCCCGGCAACCCCACCGAGCAGAACCACCACGGCGTAGCCGCCAAGCTGTACGCCAAGGGCATTACGGATTACGACCTTTCGGTCATCCTGCCCACCGGCTGGAACCGCACCATCCAGACCGTCACCCTGACCGGGCAGCAGATCAGCGACCTGCTGGCTTCTGGTTACGATGCCTACGGCAACGGCAAGGGCTACCCCTATGTGCTGGTAAGCCCGGTGCAGCCGGAGGCGGGCAAGACTTATCAGGTTGCCATCTGCGGTGTGAGCGACCAGCTGGCTGCCGAAGCAACGGTGACAGACAGCGGCGTGGTGGGCATGGATGCCGCAAAGGCTTTCTTTGGCGGATACACCACCATCAGCCGGGCAGACACCGCATGGAGTTGAATAAAACGGACAGGAGATACTGGATGTGAACAACAAAATCTATAAAAAGCTGTTTGTGGGCTTCGGCTTTGTCAGCATCGTGTTGATCCTGACCCTTTTTGTCATGAGCCAGACCTACATCCAAAACCTTGTCTACCACGAGCGTCTGAGCCAGATGGAAGAGGTCACCCACCAGATGTTCCACAGTCTGGAGGATGTGATCGACAACCACTGGGACGAGGTGGATGTGCAGTGTAATTATTTATACAACACCCCGCTGGAGACTGTTACCGATCTCTACCGCTATCTGAAAAAGCTGTCGGAGCTTTCCAATTACCATGAAAAACAGATCGAACTGATTGCCGTGGATGCTGCCGGGCGTTATTATACCGAGTATGGCCGCACGGGTCTGCTGCGGGAAATGAACTATCTGGAAAACGCGCCGCAGCGGGTCAGCTATGTTTCCAATTCGCTGACCGTGGACGACTCCCGGATGGTGTTTCTGGAACAGCTCTCCACCCCCATCACACTGCAAAGCGGAGAGAAAGAGATCACCCTGCGCTACTTTGGTATTTCGCAGAGCATGACCCAGCTGAACGATTATTTCCGCTGCGACGCCTACGAAAATAACAACAGTGTCTATGTGCTGGATAATAACGGCTTCAAGCTGTTCAACGCCAATGACACTGAGCTGCTGAAGGGGCATAACGTATACACCGTGCTCTCCCAGATGTCCTATCTGCACGGTTCTTCCTTTGCAGCAGCAAAGGAGCGGCTTGCCCGCACAGGCTCCTGTTATTCCAACGCCGTGCTGGACGGGACTGAGTATTACTACGCCCTGAAGCAGATGGAAAACGCCCAGTGGACGCTGGCGTTCCTTGTTCCGGCAGAATATGTGGCCGTGAATACGCAGAAGCTGGTCAATATCGTCATGGCCGTTATTGTAGGCTTTGCAACGGTGTTTTCGATCATGGCAGTCATTGCTGGCTGGTTCCTTTTGCGGGAAAAGCAGCAGCGGGAGCTGCGGGCCGAAAAAGAGACGAACCTCCGTCTGGAGCAGTATAACATCCAGCTGACGCAGGCCAACGACGAGATGCGGCGGGCGCAGGATGCTGCCGCCGAGGCGCTGCAGTCTGCCGAGCGTGCCAGCAAAGCCAAGACAGACTTTCTTTCCAACATGAGCCACGATATCCGCACCCCCATGAACGCCATCATCGGCATCACCGCCCTGATGAAAAACGAGCTGCATGAGCCGGAAAAGCTTGCCGAGCATCTGGGCAAGCTGGAAACCTCCGGCCAGCTGCTGCTGGGCATCATCAACAATATTCTGGATATGAGCCGCATCGAGAGCGGCAAGACCACCCTGCATGTGGAAAAAATGAACCTGCCCCAGCAGATCAGTCAGCTGGACAGCATCATCCGGCAGCAGGCAGGTCAGCGCAGTCAGAGCTTTACGGTAAGCACCAATTTGCAGCACGAAAACGTGCTGGCCGACCCCAACCGTCTGAATCAGGTGCTGATGAACATCCTCTCCAACGCGGTCAAGTATACGCCCACCGGCGGGCACATCCGTTTGGAGGTGGAAGAGCTGCCCCGGAACGAGCACTACGCCCGGTACCGCTTTGTGGTGCAGGATGACGGCATCGGCATGAGCGCGGACTACCAAAAGACCCTTTTCGACCCCTTTACCCGGGAGGAGCGCTCCGGCACCAACAAGGTGCAGGGCACGGGTCTGGGTATGGCGATTACCAAAAGCGTCATAGACCTGATGGGCGGCTCCATCAGCGTAGAGAGTGCCACCGGTAAGGGCACCCGCTTTGAGGTGGTGCTGGAATTCCCCATTGATACCGAAGCGGACACGGTGCAACAGGCGCAGGCGCTCCCGGAGGAAGAAGAGACCACTTCTCCCCTGTCCGGCATGAAGTTCCTCTGTGCCGAGGATAACGCCATCAACGCCGAGATTCTGCAAATGCTGCTGGAAACAAAAGGCGCAAGCTGCACCATCTGCCCCAACGGTCAGGAGATCGTGGATGCCTTTGCCAGCGTAAAGCCCGGCGATTATGACATGATCCTGATGGATATACAGATGCCGGTGATGGATGGCCTGGAAGCCACCCGCCGCATCCGCAGCGGCGAAAACCCGCTGGGACGCACCATCCCCATCCTTGCCATGACCGCCAACGCCTTCCTTGAGGATATGCAAAAGAGTAAGGAAGCCGGCATGGACGAACACCTGTCCAAGCCTGTGGACATCAGCGCACTGGAACAGGTGGTAAAGCGCTTCCGCGTTACCCCCCCCGAAAATAAATAGCGGTATACAGCGCTTTTGTCGCAAAGCGCCGCATAACCTTGCATAAAAAAACTGCTGCCCCTTTGCCCGGACGCTTTGGCATCCGGTACGGGGCAGCAGTTTTTTGCGTTATAGAAGGAGCTTTCCCCTCAGATGGGCATGGTCTGGTAGAACCAGTCCGAAATGGCCTTGCGGGTGTCGGCGAAGAACTTTTTCACCGGGCAGGCGGCATCCCGGGCTTCCTGTTCCAGATCCGTGCCTGCGGGGAAGTTGCGGATGACGGTATACGCCACCGACTGCGGCGGCAGCGACATCATCACAGCCGGGTCGTGCACCACACAGATTTGCTCGCCTACCGCAAGGGTAGCGGGGTCGGAGGTGGTCTTTTCGTCATGGTCCTGCCAGACGGTGCTGTCGGTAACGATCATCTGATAGGTCTCCTGCTCTTCCGCAGTCACCAGAATGGACTCCACCTTGCCTTCTACGGTGCGGCTGATACCCTCTACTACACCATAATAGTAGAGCTTCTTGGAAAACAGCGCCGAAGCAGAGGGCAGCACGCTGACGCTGAGCAGCAGCACCGCAAGCAGACAAAAGAGCGAGCGATAGGTCTTTTTCATAGAAAACCTCCATTTTTCATGTTGCAGCGGAGCGCCCGGCGCTCCCGGATGCCTTATTTTACCATAACTACCGTCGGATTTCTATATCCGGGCTTAACCGGCCACGGAAAATCAACTTTTACACAAAAAGGACTGCCGTGCAAAACAGCGCACAGCAGTCTTTTTTTGCTTTTGTCGGTTTATTTGCTGATGGAAAGGGTGCCGAAAGCAGTCTCTTCAAAGTGGCTGCTGTACAGCTCCTGCATCAGTTTGATGAGCGAGAGGGTATCCTCTGCGCCGGCGGTCTCGTAGCAGGAGTGCATCGCCAGCTGGGGCAGGCCGATGTCCACGCAGTTCATGGACACCTGTGCCATCGCCAGATTGCCCAGCGTGCTGCCGCCCACCTTATCGGAGCGGTTTGCAAAGTACTGCAGCGGCACACCGGCGCGGGCAGCCAGCTCCCGGGCGGCGGCAACACTCATGCCATCGCTGGTGTACTTCTGACCTGCGTGGGTCTTGATGACCACGCCCTTGTTCATGTAGGTGCAGTTGTTCACATCGGTGTGCTCCGGGTGGTTGGGGTGCACGGCGTGGGCGTTGTCGGCGCTGACCATAAAGCTGGAAGCCACCGCGCGGTGGAAGTCCTCATCGTTGCCGCCAAGGCTCTGGGCAATGCGGTGCAGCACATCGTACAGGAAGGTGGAAGCTGCGCCCTGCTTGGTGCCGGAGCCGACTTCCTCGTTATCAAAGAAGGCTGCCACGCCGATGGAGCGGGCGTTCTTGGCGGTCAGCAGTCCTTTCAGGATGCCGTAAACGCACTGCTGGTCGTCCAGACGGCCGCAGGAGATGAACTCCTCGTTGCAGCCCCAGACGGTGGCCTTTTCCCGCACATAGAGGAACAGGTCGCTGCCAAGGATCTGCTCCTCAGACACCTGCAGCTCCTCTGCGATCAGCTTTTTCAGCGCGCCCTCCTCGCAGGCACCGCCCAGCACGGGCAGCATATCCACCTGCTTGTTGAAGGAAGCCTTATCGTTGACCTCGCGGTTCATGTGGATGGCCACGCTGGGGATCATCAGCAGGTCGCGGTCCAGTGCCACCAGACGGGATACGATAGCGCCGTTCTCCTGCACCAGCACACGGCCCGCCACAGACAGCGGACGATCCATCCATGTGGCGCAGATCATACCGCCGTAGCCCTCGGTGTTCAGCTTGGTGTAGTTCTGCCCCATGTGGATTTCGGCGTTCTCCTTGATGCGGAAACAGGGAGAATCCGTATGGGCGGCGGCAACGTTGAAGCTGTAATTTTCCAGCTGGTCGCCCATGCGGAAGGCGATGATGCTGGAACCGTTGCGGCAGACAAAGTAGTCCTTGCCGGGTTCCAGCGCCCACTTGCGGCTTTCCAGCAGCTCGGCAAAGCCTGCCTTCAACAGGATATCCCGCACAGCGGCGGTGGTGTGGTATGCGGTGGGGTTGCCGTCGATGAAGGACAGCATTTCACGGACTTCGGATGCGATCATAAAAATAAACCTCCTTGGGTGTATCTGAAAAGAGCCGGTCAGTGCTGACCGGCCCTTTTTAAGCATATTCAGGTTACTTTTTGGCAGCGGTCTGCTCGCGCTTTGCAAGGGCGGGCAGAATGAATCCCAGCACGGTCAGCACTACGGGGGTGATAACGTTCAGTGCAAAGGTAAAGGGGTCCTTATCATACATACCCAGCACGCAGCACACGGCGGTAACGGCAAAGCACCAGCCGCCGAAGAACTTGGCCACGGCCTGATTTTTGACAAAGCGATACTCGGCGGGGATGGTATCGTAGGCGTTGCGCAGGGCGATGTAGGCGGCAAACACCCACAGATAACGCATGGGCATACACACAGAATTCAGCTTGGTCAGCTGGCGCAGAACGGCAGCCGCACCGGGCACGAAGGACTGTGCCAGAATGATGGAGCCGGACAGCACCGCCACCATCTTGATGCCGTTGCTGTGCACGCCGTGGGCGTTGACCTTGTGCAGAGCCTGCGGGATGAACTGCTTGGTGTGCTCGTTATCCAGCAGCATACGCAGCGGTGCGTCGATGCTCAAGATCAGCACGGCGAGCTGGCTGATGACGTTGCACAGGGCATAGATGACCATGAACAGATCGCCCACATGGTAGTACTGACCCAGCTTCTGGAAAGCCCAGTAGGAACTGTTGGCGACATAGGCGTTGAAGCTCTCTGCGCTGGCGTTGATGACGGCGGGGTCGAACATACGGCTCATGGCCAGCGTGCCCAGAATGGCGCAGGTGACCACCATGACGGCCAGCGCGATCATGCCGCGGGGGAAACCCTTGCTGGGGTTCTCGACCTTATTGACGTAGGGAGAGATCTTCTCGCAGCCGCCCACAGCGAACACCAGAATGGACAGAGACGTGAAGTAGGTGACGTTGAAGTTGGGGATCAGGCTGCTGAAGCTCAGGTTGGCGTGAACGTACTCTGCCGTGGGGTTGATGGCCGGGGCAGCGAACATCATCACGATGTACAGCAGGGACATGATAAAGGTGCAGGTGCCTGCGGCGGTCAGCAGCTTTTTCAAGGGGTTCAGACCCAGACTTGCAATGTAGCAGCCCAGCAGCAGGATGCAGAAGGTAGCCAGCTGGATGTAGCGGGTGGGGAAGGAATCGTAGGTCTCCGCGTTGCGGAAAATGGCCCAGCTCAGCGCCTTCAAAAAGCCGCTGCCCTTGCTGGCGATGTAGGTGATGTGGCAGGCCCAGTAGGTCCAGCCGGCGTAGTAGGCCAGCTTGGCGTTGGTGGTCTGGTGCAGCCAGGAGCTGACGCCGCCGCCCTCATTCTTAAAGGCAGAGCCCAACTCACCCACCATCAAGGCATAGGGGATGAAGTACAGGACAAACATAAAGATCCAGCTGAAGATGACCTGCGGACCGTTAAAGTACACAAAGCCGTTGGTAATGTTGCCGAAGCCCCAGACCGTAGAAAAGGCCATGAAGGCAAGGGTAAGCCACGAGATCTTTGTGGCTTTTTCTTTGTTAGACATGCGGACAATTCCTCTCTTTCTTTTCCACACAGGGCGGAAGTTCCTGTAAGAAGGCCAAGGTTCCGCATATATTTCGCAATTTTACTAAAAATATAGCAGCACTCGACCGATCACTTTGATAGTATAGCATAATTGCAGATTGTAGACAATCTGCAATTTCCATAAAATGATTGGTCAAAATTTAGACGGTCAGCCAAATTCCCCTTATTTTGCTGCTTCGTCCGCTGCCTGTACGGCGCTGTTTGCGCTGCGCATCCGCTCCATGGGCTCCATGTAGTGGGCGTAGACGGCGCGGCAGGCAACCTCGGTGTCGCCGCTTGCCAGCGCCTCGTACAGCTTGGTGTGGATGCCGTTCTGCCGCTGTGCCAGCGTCTCGTGGTTGGAGCCGCTGTTCGCCCCAACAAGCAGGTTGCCGTAGTTCAGGTCGTCCCAGAATTTCAGCAGTCTGGGCAGCCCTGCCCGCTGCACGATGACCGCATGAAAGCGGTTGTCGTTCTCCACGATCTGCGAAAGATCCCCCGGCCGGACATTGCGCATCTCCTCTAAGATGCCGCGCAGGGTGCGCAGATCCTCCTCCGGGAATTCGCAATCAAAATAGCGCAGCGCCGTCATTTCCAGATTTGCCCGCAGCAGGTAGATCTCGTAGGCGTCCTCCGGCTTTACCCGGCGCACCGAGCAGCCTACATTGCGCGAATACTCGACCATGCCCTCCTGTTCCAGCTGCCGCAGCGCCTCCCGGATGGGTGCCCGGCTGGAGCCAAACTCCTCGGCCAGTTTCTGCTCGGCCAGCTTTACGCCCGGCTGTAATTCCCCGGTAAGGATCTTGCTCCTGATGGCAGAGGTGATACTTTCCCGTAAAGTCTGAAAGGCAAATTCGCCCATGACTTTTATCCCCCTTTTCTCTTCTATACGTTCTTTTTTTGCCGCACGCAGTCCGCAGCCGCTGCCAGTGCAGCCGCAGGCCTGTATTGCGTGCGCCTTATAAGGATACCACGAAACGGTGGAAAAATAAAGTTTTCTGGCAAAAACAGGTACTTTCTCACCTCTCCGTCGTCGAAAGCCTGAACACAAAAAATGCCCCCGGAGGGCTTATTGCAACTCTCCGGGGGCATCCTATATACGTTATGCCTTGGCGCACACGGTCGGCATTTACTCGATCTCGATCAGATTCGGGTTCTCAGGCAGAGCCTTTGTCTGCTGAGGAGCGGGCAGCTGGATGTGCAGGACACCATCCTCGAACTTTGCGTGGATGTCCTCCTTCTTCACATCGCCCACGTAGAAACTGCGTGCGCAACTGCCGGAGAAGGTCTCGCGCCGCACGTAGCGGCCCTTGTTGTCCTTTTCGTCATTGCTGTGGCTGCGCACTGCCTGAATGGTCAGATAGCCGTCGCTCAGATCCATCTGAACGTCTTCCTTCTTGCAGCCCGGCAGGTCAACGTCCACTTCGTAGCCGTTGTCCGTCTGCTTGACATCGGTCTTCATCATGTTTGCACCGCGCTTACCAAAGGTGTCGCGGGCTTCGCGGTTCATCGCACGCTCCAGTGCACCCTCGTTCCAGAACGGATCAAAGAGATCATCGAACAGGTTCTCATGAAAAACAGTCGGCATAAACATAAAACATACCTCCAATCCCGGCGTTCGGGTCGGGGCAAAAACTTTGAAGCGTCCATTCGGAAAGGCTTTCCGGGGAACCTTGCGGCTCTCCTTTTGCCCTTCCTCCTGAGCACGCCACTGTTATAGCATAATTATTTAGCACTGTCAAGCGTAGAGTGCTAAAATTCATAAAAGTATAATACTTTTGTCACAGCTTCTGCGATTTCTTCAAAAATGCTGCGCAGAAGCGTGTTTAATTCCGTTCAAACCCCAGATAGCGCGTACCCTGAAAGCTCAGCTTTCCGGTGTCGCCTTCTGCCAGCTGGCCGTATTCCGTGCCGCTCAGCCGCAGCTCCATGCGGTCGCCGCTTTCCACCTGAAAGGTCACATAATAGGTGGTAGCGCTCGTGCTGGTGTAGCCGTGGGCGCCGGTCATGTCCCCTGCATTGGCGGTATGATGGCGGGAAACGTTCGTCCGCTTGGCCACCACAGTAGCCGGGACGGTAAGGCGCGGGGACGCATTATTTTTGCCCCATGTGCGCAGGTTGCTCACCACGGTAAACAGGATCATGCCCAGCACCACCAGAAATACCAGCGGGAACAGGATGCTGAAAAGCGCGTCAAACCCACTATAAAACATATTACCCCTCCAAAATTTCTTCCAGCAGCTGCTTTACGTCCTCCAGAAACGCGTCCTCGCCAAGGGTGTTCATTTTAAAGAACACCGCCTGACTGCCGCCCGCTGTAATGGCCGACAGCCGGATGGGCTCGTCCCCGTTCTGGAACAGGGTCAGCGTCAGGCTAAGGCGGTTGCCGCCCACCATGCTGTACCGCTCAAACACCCGCACACTGCACCGGGCGCTGCCCTCCTTGAAATCGCTGCCGGCCTCCAGCTCTGCCGACCAGCTGCTGTCCGGGATGGCGTGTTCCAGCTTGCGGAGCAGGGTATCGAAGTTCTGGTTACGGATGGTCTTTTCAAAAATAGCCATAGCTTCCTCCTTTTGCAAAATACAGTCCCTTTACTCTGAATACGAATAAAAGCAGGCAACTATTGCAGCGCCCGCCCTTATTTTGCTGCGGTCAAGCTTTCTTTTTTCGCAGCTTGGGTGCGGTGGCTGTGTAGCTCATATCCAGCACCAGCCGGAGTTTATCCTCCGGGGCGCTGCCGTCCAGCGCGGCGGTGATCCAGTTTTCCTTGTTCATGTGATAGGCAGGGTAAAAGCCCGGTTCTGCCCGCAGGGAGCCGATAAGGATGGGGTCACATTTCAGGTTTACGATATCCACCGGCTGCTGCCCGGGCAGACCCAGCTTGCTTTTGGGCACAGTGGTGACCAGCGCAAACCATTTGCGGTTTGCCGCATGGCGGAACACCGCCGACTCCGGGGTGTCCATCCACGGATAATCCGGCTCTACGCTGTAAGTATCAAAAATGAGCTGTTCCAAGCCCTTGCGGTCCATGGGCTCGCCCCCTTTACGGCTGCTGTGCCAACAGCTGCGCCAGCACATCCTCCGGGCGGGGGGTGTGGTTTTTGTATTTTGCCCGCAGCGGGGCGGCAGCGTTGTCCATGATGTAGGGCACGCCCACCACGTCCAGCATGGTCTCGTCGTTGTAGTTATCGCCAAAGGCCATGACCTGTGCAGGGTCGATGCCAAGGGTGCGGCACACGCACTGCACCCCGATGCCCTTGTTGGCAAAGGTGGTATCGATCCAGAACGGCCCCGCCACGGCGCAGTTGGCCTGCTTCCAGCGGGGCACAAAGCGCTCCACATAGTTTTCCACACCCTCGTGCAGATACACCGACACCTTGGTGATGTCCTCCGGCACCTCGGCGGGGCTGTGGATGATCTGGTAGTGGTTGCCCACGAACTGCACCCGCTGCAGCATGCCAAGGCCGCGTTCCATCAGGTAGGCGGTGTTCTGGCCGGAGAGCATCACCTCGCCCTGTCCCTCGCTGCGGGTCCACATATCGTTGGCAATTTCCTCTGCCAGTGCCCGCGGCATGGGATTTTTGGCGATGCACTGTTCTTCTTTAAAGATGGTGCCGCCGTTTTCGCAGATAAATACGCAGCAGTCCGCCACCGGTGCAAAGAGTTTGCGCAGGCTGGTATACTGCCGCCCGGAGGCCGGGCAGAACCAGATGCCCCGCTGATGCAGCGCCCGGATCTGTTTGAATATTTCGCCCTCCAGTTCCTTTTTGCCGTATTGCAGCAGCGTACCGTCAATATCGCTGCAAACCAGTCTGATGTCCATGGCTGTTATTCCCTTTCCGTTTTTTCTTATTTTACCACGTACCTCCATGCGCTTTGATATTTCCGGACTTGAGTATACCACGCAGCTCTCCGCCGATTAGATCTTGGGCTGATACTGCATGCTGGACACATTGTAAACGGTAACAAAAGCCTTGGGGTCTTCCCGGTTGATAAAGTTCATCAGCTTCTGATATTCGCTCTTGTCCACGATGGTAATGATCTCGTTGTGCTTTTCCAGATTGTATGCACCGATGGCCTCGTACATGGTCGCACCGCTGTGCAGGTCATGGAGGATGAACTGACGCAGCGCCTCCTCTTTTTCGGTGATGATGCAGACGCGGCGTTTGATGCTGTTATCAAAGATGAAATGGTCCAGCACGATGCCGTTGAAGTAAGTACCGAGGATACTCAGCACCACGGTCTTTTTATCGTAGACCAGGGCCGCGGAAAGCGCCACACACATTCCCGACAGAGACATGGCTTTTCCCAATTCCATGTGCAGGTACTTGTTCATGATCTTTGCCACGATATCCAGCCCGCCGGAGGATGCGTTGCGGTTGAACAGGATGCTCAGACCCACGCTGACCACCAGAATATAGCACAGCACATCCAGTTCCTGACTATCGGTCATGGAGCCAAAATCCGGGAACAGCCGCTCGAAAAGCCCCAGAAACACCGGCAGCATCACGCTGGTATACACGGTTTTTGCGCCAAACTCCCTGCCGCAGGTAAAAAACCCGATGATGAGCAGCACGATGTTCAGCACCATAGTAATAGCCGAAAGCGGCAGCGGCACAAAATTAGAAAGCACGATGCCAAGGCCGGAAATACTGCTGACGGATGTATGGCTGGGCACCAGAAAAAAATAGACCGCCGCTGCAATAATGGCAACGGCTCCGGTCAGGATGGCCATCTCCTTGGCAATTGCAGGGTAGTTCAGCTTCTTGTTTGTCATTGTTGCTCCTCCAAGCTTTTGTTTTCAGCATTCAGTATACCATGCTTTGCGCTTGCAGGAAAGCACCGGGCGCAAAATAACAAGGCCGCCGCACAAAACGCTGTGCAGCGGCCTTGCCACCTTATCAAAATTCGTCTTCCGGGTCGCCGCGCTCCGGCATGGTGCGCATCTCCCGCACCAGCATGGCACGCAGATGATACTTGCGCTGCTCCTGCTCGGTCTCCGAGCTGGTGCGCAGCTCCACCGTGCCATCGGGGCGGCTTTCGCCCGTGTACAGCGGAATGCTCACCACAGCCTGTGTGCCCTTTTCGGGCGCAGGCTCCAGCTGTAAGCTCCAGTCCATCCGGCGGCAGCACTCCCGGCAGAGCAGCAGCCCCAGCTGCGCCCCGCCCAGAAAGCTGCGGCGGTTTTCCAGCGCTGCCTGTACATCCTCACCGGGCAGACCGCAGCCATCGTCGGTGACTGTCAGCTGCCAGTCGCTCTCGGTGCGGCGCAGCGCGATACAGACGCTGCCGCCCTCCCGGCTGGCGCGCAGGGCATTGGAGAGCAGATGCAGGCACAGCAGCTCCGCATCTCTGCGGTCTGCCATTACACAGCAGGCAGTACACCCGCCGTAATCCAGCCGGATATCCACCCCAAGCTGCGCCCGGATCATATCAGACTGCGCCGCCACCTGCTGCAAAAGCTCACACAGGTCAATGGGGTACAGCTGCGGCTTTGTGTCCTCGTGCAGAAACTCCAGCAGGGTGATTGCCTCGCTGAGGGTGCGGTCCAGCTGTATGGCAGCGGTGTCGATATCTGCCACCGCCTGCCGGGTAGACGCGTCTGCACCGGTGCGGTCAAAATGCTGCTCCAGATATTCACAGTTGCGTCCGATCAGCGCCAGCGAACGGAAGCAGACCTCCTCGACCCGCTTGCGCTGCTCTGCGGTGATAGACCGCGTTTCTGTCTTTTGCTGCTCCATTGCTCTGCCTCCCCGGGCGATGCCATTTTTCTAAAGGAACGCCGCCGTGTTCCAAAGCCGTATGCAAGCCTTACAGGCGGGTGGATGGCACTTTTTGCCGCAACACAACGTCCCTGACCGCGTAGATCAGCTTGCCAGTGGTAGGTTTGCCGCTGCCCAGCCTTGTATCGGCCTTAAACGCCAGCCACGCAAGAGGCGGCTTTTCCTCCAGCTGATCCACCATCCGGCGGATGCCGCTTTCCACGGCAGCGACCGATGTATCAAACTGCTCGCTCACCGCCTGCAAGATCTCCTTGCGGATCGCCAGCTTCTGGCTGGTGCTGCATGCGATGCCGACCGCGCAGGATAGATATCCGGCGTTGACATCCCCCTGCGGGATGCCCCACGCCGCATACAGCTGGCTGCACCGCTGCTCCAGCTGCCGGTTCTGCCGCCCGGGCATCCGGTAAAGCTGCCACAGCAGCCTTTTCAGCTCGGTGCCCTCTACGCAGTAGCACCCCTCGCGGAGCTTTTGCAACGCCGTGCCGCTGCTGCGGCCATGGCTCTGTATCAGAAGCATCGGCCGCTCCTTCAGCTGATAAAACTGCCGGACAAATTGCTCCGCAGGCAGATCCGTCAGCTCGCTGCAAAGCACCACGGCATCATAACGGACACCCTGCCGCAGCTGTGCCAGCAGCTTTTCGCCGCTGCAAAAGCAGGTGCAGTCAATGGCGGTTCCCTGCTCCTGCAAATAACGCTTCTGGACACGCAGTTCTTTCAGATCATAGCTTGCAAGGGCGACTTGCAGTTGGGCTGTTCGCTCACTGTTCACGCCATGCGCCGCCTTTCTCGCCTACCAGCCCGGCAGCTGTCAGGTCTGTGACCGCATCCCGCCAGAGCTCCGGCTGAACTCCATTTTCACACAAGTAGCGCAGGAGCCGGTAACAGAACTCCGGCGCTGCCGCAACATGCTGACTGACGATCTGCTGTCGGCTGCCGATCTGGCACAGGGTCAGCCGACAGCCTTGTGTGCCCTCTACCTCCATGGCATACACCAGCGTATACGCCTGCTGCAAACCATCAATGGCAGAATACTGCCGGATCATAGGTGAAAATGTACGTTCCATTTCAGTTCCTCCTTACTACAAGGGCCAAATTTTTTCTGCCTTGTTTATCCTTTTATTATTGTATAATTGTATAAAGCAGGAGAAACTGTTACAATCCTAAAGAAGTGTTGTTCCGACAGCCTTTCAGGTAATATAACGCCGTTTTTTCCGGCGCAGCCTGTCTGTCAGCTTTAGAATATCACGTTCAGCTTGTAAATTCAACCGGTATCTTTTTCCGCTTTTCTTTTTTGCCCCGTCCTTTCGGCAAAACCGCTGCCCGGGCGCAAAAGTGCCGCAGCTTCAGCATTCCTACGGAATAATTTCACGATTTTTTCACATTTTTTTGCTAAACTTAATGGGATATTATCTGCAAACATTTCCGAATTTCAAACCACAGGCAGCAGCGCCCGGCGGCGCAGTACCGGAAAGGCACATTTATGCTCAAGCTCAAACAGATCAACAAAGAATATAAGACCGGCGAGCTGGTGCAGCACGCACTGAACAACGTCAGTCTGAACCTGCGGGACAACGAATTTGTGGCCATTCTTGGCCCCAGCGGCTCCGGCAAGACCACCCTGCTGAACATCATCGGCGGTCTGGATCGCTACGACAGCGGCGATCTGGTCATCAACGGCATCTCCACAAAAAAATACACCGACCGCGACTGGGACTCCTACCGGAACCACACCATCGGCTTTGTGTTCCAGAGCTATAACCTGATCCCCCACCAGACCGTGCTGGGCAACGTAGAGCTGGCACTGACCATCTCAGGCGTTTCCAAGGCCGAGCGCCGCCGCCGTGCCGCCGCTGCGCTGGAGCAGGTAGGGCTGGGCAACCAGCTGCACAAGCACCCCGGCGAGATGTCCGGCGGGCAGATGCAGCGCGTGGCCATTGCCCGTGCGCTGGTGAACAACCCCGACATCCTGCTGGCCGATGAGCCCACCGGCGCACTGGACAGCGAGACCAGCATTCAGGTCATGGAGCTGTTAAAAGAAGTGGCGCGGGACCGTCTGGTGGTCATGGTCACCCACAACCCGGAGCTGGCCGAGCGCTATGCCACCCGCATCGTAAAGCTGAAGGACGGCGTGATCCGCTCCGATACCATGCCCTACGAACCCGAGGACGAGGCTGCTGCCGTTGCCCCCGTGCACCGGAACATGGGGCACTCCTCCATGTCCCTGCTCACCTCCCTTTCCCTCAGTTTCAACAATCTGCTCACCAAAAAGGCACGCACCCTGCTCACCGCCTTTGCCGGTTCCATCGGTATCATCGGCATTGCGCTGATCCTTTCCCTTTCCAACGGTGTGAGCCGCTATATCAGCAACATGGAAAAATCCACGCTGGCCGCCTACCCGCTGCAGATCAGCAGCACCGGCGTAGATCTGGCCAGCATGATGGACCCGGACACCTACACCAGCGTCTCGTCCGGCTCCTCCTCCGCGCCGGAGGGCATGGTCACGGTGAGACAGCTGCTGTCTCAACTGAACATCGGCACTGCCAGCAACGATCTGCGCTCGCTGAAGGCATATCTGGACAGTGACGCCTGTACCATCCGGGACAACGCCACGGTGGAATACACCTACACCCCTGATCCGCTGATCTACCGCCAGAACCCGGACGGCACCGTGCAGAAGCTGAACCCGGACACCACATTTTCCGATATCGCCAGTGAGAACACCTCGGTGACCAGCCTTATGACCTCCATGGCCAGCCCCTATGTGTTCTGCGAAATGGCCGAGACCCCCGCCCTGTACGAGGATCAGTACGATGTCAAGGCCGGCCGCTGGCCGGAAAAGTACAACGAGCTGGTGCTGACCCTGAACGCGGACGGCAGCGTTTCGGACTATGCGCTGTACGCCATGGGTCTGCGGGATCAGGCCGAGCTGGACAAGATCTTACAGCAGTATGCGCAGAACCAGAAGATCGACCTGCCCACGGACTACGGCACCTATACCTATGACGATTTTCTGGGCATGACCTTCAAGCTTGTCAACAAGGCCGACTGCTATGTCTACGACACTGAGCACAATATCTGGCTGAGCAAGCTGAATGATGAAGCTTACATGCAGCAGCTGGTGGCCGACAGCGAGGAGCTGACCATTGTCGGCATCGTGCAGCCCAAGGCAGACGCCACCTCCACTATCCTGCACAGCGGTCTGGACTACCTGCACGACCTGACTTATTACGTCATTGATCAGGCGGCCAACAGCGAGATCGTGCGCCAGCAGCTGGCAGACCCGGACATCAACGTGCTGACCGGCGAGCCCTTCGATGCTGCCGGCAACAGCATGCTGGATATCGCCTCTCTGTTCTCGGTGGACACGGACGCCCTCAAGGACGCTTTCCAGTTCGACACCAGCGCCCTGCACTTTGATCTGGACGGCGCATTCGACCTGACCGACGATTCCTTCGATCTTGCCACCCTCATCGACCCTTCCAGCTTCAAGCTGGACCTCAGCGGGCTGCCGCTGCCGGACATGGAGATGGACATGGGCGAGCTGTTCGACGGCATAGAGCTGAATATCTCTCAGGACGGCTTACAGACGCTGATGAAAAAGATCATGAACGGCTACAAGCGCTATCTCATCAGCAACGGCCTGCTGAATCTGGATAAGATCGGTTTTTCCTCCTATATGCAGACCGAGGCCTTCCAGACGCTGCTTGCCGAATCCATGGGTGATCTGCTGGACACCTCCGGGCTGGAGGAGCAGTTTGCCGGTACCCTCCAGCAAAATCTGCAGACCGTGATGGAGACCTACTCCGTCCAGCTGGGCGAGGCGCTGCAGACCCAGCTCACCGCCGCTTTGCAGGAGCAGATGGGTCCCGCCATCCAGAAGCTGGCCGGGCAGCTGGAGCAGAAGATCGCGCAGGCCATCCAGAGCAATATTGCGCAGCTGAGCACGCAGGTGGAAAGCGCACTCAAGATCGACCCCGCTGTGTTCCAGCAGGCCATTCAGATCAACATGACCGGCTCTGACCTGACCGAAATGATCAAAAGCACCCTGCTCTCCTCCGCTTCCAGCTACGAAAAGATTTTGGACGACCTCGGCTATGTGGACTACGCAAAGCCCGATGCCATCTATATCTACCCCAACAGCTTTGACACCAAGGCGCAGGTGGTGAACGAGCTGGACGCCTACAACGCCTCCATGCGGCAGCAGGGCGAAGAGGATAAGGTGATCCACTATACCGATATGGTGGGCACTCTGATGAACTCTGTCACCGAGATCGTGGGCATGGTCAGCAATATGCTGGTGGCCTTTGTGGCGATCTCGCTGGTGGTGTCCTCCATCATGATCGGCGTCATCACCTATATCAGCGTGCTGGAGCGCCGCAAGGAGATCGGCATTCTGCGCGCCATCGGTGCCTCCAAGCACAACGTCTCGCAGGTGTTCAACGCCGAGACCTTTATCATCGGCCTGTGTTCCGGCGTGATGGGCGTGGTGCTCTGCCTGCTGCTGCTCATCCCCGGCAATATGCTCATCCACCACATCGCGGGCGATGTGAACGTGGTAGCCTCGCTGCCGCCGCAGGCTGCGCTGATCCTGATCGTTCTGGCCACCCTGCTTACCATGCTGGGCGGCCTGATCCCCGCCCGCAGCGCCGCAAAGAGCAACCCTGTCAAAGCGCTGCGCTCTGAGTAAACTATTCCGCATTCAAATCCCTGCTGTGCTCTGTGTGCAGCAGGGATTTTGCATTCCGGCCCGGCTTGTGCTACAATAGAAAAAACTTCATTTCAAAGGAGTCTTTCCATGCCTGTCATTCATGAGATCACCGACCTTACCGCCCCGGAGCTGGACATCTACGCCCGTCTCACGCAGGCGCAGCTGCGCAACCGACTGGAGCCGGAAAAGGGCATCTTTATCGCCGAAAGCCCCAAGGTGATCGCCCGGGCGCTGGACGCCGGTTACCAGCCTCTTTCCCTACTGATGGAGCGCAAGCAGATCACCGGCCCGGCACAGGAGATTTTGACCCGCTGCGGCGATGTGCCGGTATATACCGCTGACCGGGAGCTGCTGGCACAGCTCACCGGCTTTGCGCTGACCCGGGGCGTGCTGTGCGCCTTCCGCCGTCCTGCGCCCCGCACGGTGGAGCAGGTTTGCGCCCATGCCCGCCGGGTGGCTGTGCTGGAAGGCATCGTAGATTCCACCAACGTGGGTGCCATCTTCCGCAGCGCTGCCGCGCTGAACATGGACGCAGTGCTCATTACCCCCTCCTGCTGCGACCCGCTGTGCCGCCGCGCGGTGCGGGTAAGCATGGGCACCGTGTTTCAGGTGCCGTGGGCGCAGATCGGCACCTGCCCTGCCGACTGGCCGGAAAACGGCAGTGCCCAGCTCCACGCGCTGGGCTTCAAGACCGCTGCCATGGCACTGAGCGACCGCTCGGTCAGCATCGATGACCCCGCCCTTGCCGCTGAGCCGAAACTTGCCATCGTGCTGGGCACCGAGGGCGATGGGCTGGCCAATAGTACCATCGCCGCCTGCGATTACACCGTAAAGATTCCTATGTCCCATGGGGTGGATTCCCTCAACGTAGCCGCCGCCAGCGCCGTAGCTTTCTGGCAGCTCGGCCGCTTGTAAGTCCTCGCTCGCGCTCTCCGAAATTGCTTGACAAACGCTCCAAAACGCGGTACACTATCAGCGTTATCATCATGGGCCTATAGCTCAGTTGGGAGTGCAAGCGTTGCATTCCCGATCTGGTGTTATAGCTCATTTGCCCCCATTAGAAATTGGGTGCTTTTTTGTGGGCTCGTAGCTCAGTTGGGAGTGCAAGCGTTGCATTCCCGATCTGGTGTTATAGCTCATTTGCCCCCATTAGAAATTGGGTGCTTTTTTGTGGGCTCGTAGCTCAGTTGGGAGTGCAAGCGTTGCATTCCCGATCTGGTGTTATAGCTCATTTGCCCCCATTAGAAATTGGGTGCTTTTTCGTGGGCTCGTAGCTCAGTTGGGAGAGCGTTCGGTTCGCATCCGAAAGGTCGAGGGTTCGACTCCCTTCGAGTCCATAAAACGCCGTATCGTTTAATACGATACGGCGTTTCTTTTTGCTATTCTTCGCAAAATCGTGCATCATTCGTCTTAACAGCGCAAAATCGCGTGTGCAGCATTTTTAGGCACAATGCTTATGGTTTCACCTGCTGTTTTGTCTAAAACGACGATTCCGGCATTTGATGTACAACGCCCAACTTTTTGAGAATTTTGCGACTTGTTTTTCTGATTTTTGCCCCGTCCAGCCGATGCTGCGTGACGCTTGAACTCCTCAAATTCGTCCAGCGGTACATTGAGAACGATCTCGATATTATAGTCGCGTCCGACACGCACTTCTTTGATAAACTGTTTCAAAATAGCCTGACGCCTTTCAAAACTGGCTCCCTTATAGGTGCTTGCCCATGTGAATAAATCACTGCAATTACGTTCAGCCTTCTGGTTCTGCTCCTCGATCTCCTTCAACTTCTTTTCCGCGTCTGCCAGATTGGTCTGTGCGGTAAGCAGTGCTTCCTTGTTTTCATTGACCATCTGCTGGATCATCTCGCGGTCGAGTCCGCTTGTTCCTTGGATGACACGAATCATTTCCTTTTTTAACGCATCCTGTTCGTCAACCTTGGTCTGGACTTCCTCTTTCCAACGAGTTGCTTCCTTTTTGGCAGCATCCAAATCTTTACGCCGCATTTCTTCCAGAAGATTGCTCTTGGAGCACTCCAGAATTTCTTCAAACTTCATGCACACGATGCTTTCTACAACTGCGTCCAGTGTCGTCACACCATAACCGGACTGTCCATCGCACTGCCCCGGATGCCGAACATTAAAGTTGCAGCTATAACGATAACGCTTTTCTTTTACGACAGTACCATCTGCCCGAAGCCGAGTGCGTCCGCTGCTGGTAATATTCAAACGATTGCCGCAGTGGGCACAGAACACTTTACCACAAAGCAAAGCATGAGGACTGTACGAATCTGCGTCCTCACCCTTTTCTCTGCGGCGGGCATCCCGCAGTTCCTGAGCTTTTTCAAATACTTCCGGCTCGATGATCCGCAACTCAGGGCATTCTTTTTCAACGTTGCCATTGATAAGATAACCCGTGTATCCTTTGTTACGAATCATCCTGCCAATCGTAATATTAGGGATGTTCTTTCCATTGCGCCCCATAATATTGTGTTCGACAAGATAGTTGCAGATCCGTTTTGCGCCGTATCCCTCATAAACATACTTCTGAAAGATCAGGCGCACCACGGCGGCTTCTTCCTCGTTGATTTCCAAATCGCAGACAGCTTGGTTCTTTTTGTTCAAGCGGCCTTTCTGGACACGCTTGTAACCAAAAGCTACAATGCCGCCAGTGTAGTGACCTTCTTCCGTAAGCTGTTCTATACGGGTGCGAGTACGGATAGAGGTCTTGATGCTCTCGCCGGATGCTTGCCAGTAGCGGATATAGTTCATCAGCTTATCGACATGGGAATCAAAACGCTGCTGGCCTTCATTTACGCTCCAGACCTCGACCCCTTGCTTCGTGAACCATTCCACGATAAAGGGCGTTTCGTCGTCACGCCGACCCAGACGGTCAAACATGAATACCAGCAGAACATCAAACTCTCCGGCAGCAGCCGCCTGCTGAAGCAGTTGGAGCTGATCGCGGTCTTTTGCAGATTTCTTAAAACCGGAAACGCCTTTTTCGGAAAACTCCTTGACGATTTCCCAGCCCTGCCGTTCTGCAAATTCGTGGCAAGCTTCTTTTTGCATGGGTATGTCATCCTTTTCGACCTGTCCAATGGTCGAAACACGGTATAAGGTATATACACGTTTTTTCATCGTTGTTACTCCTTATGTAAAACTAAAACAACGATACTGTGCGCACACTCGTTTGTTTGAATTGGTTGCTGCATCAACTGTACCATTATTTTAGTGCTGGACTATCCTTGTTGCAAGGATGTCGGTTCAACTGCAATTCTTGGCTTCTTCGCAGAGGGTATCATGAATCAGTTTCTGAAGAACCTCCATACTGTCACCATCTTCTGCATAGGTGATTTTTACTTTGCAGCCATTAACGATATACGAATCCTGCGACACAGGAATCACATTCATATTGGTCATATCTAGTCCTTCTTTCAAAAGTAGCGATAGTGCGATATAATTATGTAATAAGAGGCACCTGTAGCTTGCAGATGCCCCTTGGCATAGGAAATATGTTTTAGAACTTCATCGGCAAGGCGTCCTTGCGGCCTTTGCCGTTGTAAGCCATGTAGATGGGAAAAACGTATTTCTTCCATCCGGGCAGCTTTGCAGGGTTATCCCTGCCAACACGGTAAATCTCCATAGGATGGACGCTGCCAAGCGCACGAACCAGCCGTTCCTCGCTGAACTCGCCGTGATACAGTTCCACAAAGTGCATCATACCACGCAGGACAGATGCACGGAATGAATCGGGCTTGCCATCCCACGCAGCCACGATTATCCGCAGGGATTCGCAGTAGATCTTTTCGCCCATCTCGTTATACAGCTTGAGCGCGGTGCCCACGCAGCTGATGCGGTAGTCGCTCAACTGCAAACTGTCATAGTTGAAGGCCAGCCCCACCCGGTTGGTAGCAGCGAGAAATGCCTTGGAAGGAGCATCACCGCCCACGACCTTGGCACGCAGCTTGATGCCTGCCGTCAATGGTGCGGAGTGTCCGTTCTGCTCTGCAAAGAGCAGTGCTTCCTGCTCCATCGTCAGGCCGGTGTAGACCTTGCAGAGAATCGGCAAGTCCTCACCGCCGTTACGGAGGATGCGCCCCTCAATGGTGTGCTGACCGTTCACCACATAATACTTGCCGTCGCGGAAGCTGACCTTCGGCTCGTTGGCAATGTACTCGTTGAAATCGGCAGCAATCATTTCCACACGCTTACGCTCCACACCCCGCTGGTAGATCTCGCGGGGGGTAGATCAGCAGCTTGCTGTGAAGCACCAGCATCTGGTACGGTGGAGTGATATTAAAGGAAGCAGCATAATTGTTCGTGTCATTTTTCAGGCGCATCTTATTTCCTCCTTAATTCGCCAAATGTATTTTTCAGCTTCGGTCAAAATCTCAGTCACTTGCTTCTTACGCTTCGGGCTGGTGAGCAAGCTGGGATTAAAGGTGAAGCTGTATTCAAGCCGCTGGATCATTGCGTGAACAGCGGATTGCAGTTCGGTGTATAACATCATTTCTTCGACTGTTCCTGCATCCTCAAAATCGGATTTGATAGGAGTGTAGGGATAGACAGGCGGCTTACCGTCAACTACTTCTGGCGGTGCGTAAGCCGCCGTAGAACGGACGATAGGTTTGAGCTTTTGGATGCTTCCCATTGGGTTCAGCGCAAGACTGATTTTCACAGCATCATCGACCCGCCCCATCTCTTCTGGGGTGAGGTGTCCGACAAATCTTTTGACACGGCTTTTGTCGATGGTGAAGATTTGCTCAGCCTGAACGATGGACGGCTCCAGTCCCTCCGGTTCCACCAGACAATGCGTCGGCTGCGTAGCTTTCTTTTCTGTCTTACTTGTCAAAGTCGCAACGATCAATGTCGGTGAGCAGGAGTTTCCCACATCATTTTGTAGAATGACTGCTGGACGGGTTCCGCTTTGTTCGGAACCTGTGCGGTTGTCAAGTCGAACGAAGTAGATGTCTCCGCGTTGGAATTTCAAAGTAGATTCCAAATTGCGAAACCTCCGTTTGGATATGTAAGAAACCCACTGCACCTCCTGGGCAGCGGGTTTCTGTTGAAGTATGGGAGCAATTCTTTTTATACGATACACATCATCTCCTTCGATGACTGAGATAAAGCACCAGCATCAGCGGTGCATTACAACATAATCGTAACCGCGCCGGGTCTGACAGACAGTGCAAGTGTCCATGCTGTTGTCTGCACTCGGCACGATAGCAATTTTGAAAGCCTTGGCTTCTACGAAATGTCGCAGACAGGTTGCACAGAGGGTTCGGATGGACTTGATCATTTCCGGGGTCAGTTCCATCTCCTCATAAATCTCCTGTTCGCGCACCGTAGGATTCAACTCGTCCATTTGAGTAGTCCTCCGTGTTAGTAAAGGTGATTAGCGGATAAATATGTAAAAGAACAGGAGTGACCGGAGACCGAAAACAGCATCCGGTCACTCCTGATAAAATATGTTCAGGTCTCGCATATTCGCCCTCGGCTCCCTGCGAGTGGGGCATAAACATCTGGCAGCGGACTTGTACCGCTTCATTGGCATTTCAGCCACCCCGTCTGC
>OJOD01000384.1_pt1 | contig 31809 bp, 27 predicted proteins | sample 1598221 | NCBI WGS metagenome assembly OJOD01 (sample SAMN03922464, study PRJEB24848) | human gut metagenome | isolation source: stool sample | host: Homo sapiens | place: Germany | collected 2010-11 | reverse complement strand
AGGCGGAAAAGTATCTCGGCTATCCGTATGTGTGGGGCGGCTCCAATCCCGACACATCCTTTGACTGCTCCGGCTTCGTCAGCTACGTTCTCACGAACAGCGGACTTGTGAATACCGGGCGGTTGGGCGCACAGGGACTTTACAACGTTTGTACGCCGGTTTCAAAGGCGGACGCACAGCCCGGTGATCTCATCTTTTTCGTCGGAACGTATGACACCCCCGGTGTGTCTCACGTCGGCATTTATGTTGGTGATGGGGTCATGATCCACTGCGGCGATCCCATTCAGTACACATCCATCAACTCTTCCTACTGGCAGCAGCATTTCTACGCCTTCGGAAGACCCGCCTATTAAAAGAAAGGAGTTTTGCATGAATCCCAAGTATCAGAAAGTCCTCTTCGACATTGAGAAGGCTGAAAAGAAGAAGTCCGAAATCGAAGGTCAGCTCAAGGAGCTGTACGACAAGAAGACAGAGCTGGAAAACCTTGAAATCATCAACACCGTGCGCTCTATGGTGATGGACAAGGATCAGATCATGGCGTTCCTGTCTTCCATGAAGGGCGGCACCAAGCCCGCTGAAAATACGGAGGTAATCGACAATGCGTAAGAAGTTTCGTTTTCTGACCATCCTTGCGGTCTGCGTCATGGTTCTGTCCTGCTTCTCTGTCACGGCGTTTGCCTACGCCGATGATACCGAGCAGAACCTTCCCGTTACGGAGGCAACTCAGCCCGAACAACAGCCCGCAGTCACTCCCACGCCGGAAAAGCCGAAGGGTGAGCCGATTGACGATGAGGGCAACGCTTACACCCGCGACTTGCTCTATGATAAGGCAACCAACAAGCAGTTCATCACTGTCCAGACGAAGAACGGCAACACCTTCTTCGTTGTCATCGACTACGATGCGCCCATCAACGAGGATGAGGAACAGTATCAGACGTACTTCCTCAACATGGTCGATGAGAGCGATCTGCTTGCGCTGCTGGATGAAGACACTGCGGCGGCTCTGACCACCTGTAACTGCAAGGAAAAGTGCGCTGCCGGTCAGGTCAACACAGACTGCCCGGTCTGCAAGACCAACATGAGCGAATGCACCGGCACAGCCCCCGTTACACCTGAGCCGGATAAGGATGCGGAAACCGAAGTGCCGGAGACCAAGCCCGAAAAGAAATCCAACATCGGCATGATCCTCGTCATCTTCGTTCTTGCCGGTGCTGCGGGTGCAGCTTATTACTACATCAAGTTCGTCAAGGGCAGAAAGCTCAAGGATGAGGATATGGACTTCTTCGACGATGAAGGCTACGAGGAAGAGCCGTACATCAACGAGGATGATGAGCCGCAGATTGCGGAGGATGCCGAAACGGATGGTGATGAAGATTGATCTTAGTCATTGCTGAAAAGCCCAGCGTTGCCCAGTCCATCGCAAAGGTTCTGGGCGCAACGTCCCGAAAGGACGGCTACATGGAGGGCGGCAATTACATCGTTTCGTGGTGCTTTGGTCATCTGGTGGAGCTGGCAGACGCCAGCTCCTACGATGAGCGGTATGCCAAGTGGCGGTATGACGATCTGCCCATTGTTCCGGAAAACTGGATGTTCGAGGTCACAAAGGACAAAGCCCAGCAGTTCAAGGTGCTGTCATCTCTCATGAAGGACAAGCGCGTCACCGAGCTGGTCTGCGCAACCGATGCAGGGCGCGAGGGTGAGCTGATCTTTCGGCTGGTCTACAACAAAGCCGGATGCACCAAGCCCTTCAAGCGTCTGTGGATCAGCTCGTTGGAGGACTCCGCCATCCGCGAAGGCTTCAACCATCTCCGGGACGGCAAGGAATATGACCGCCTCTATGAAGCGGCACTCAGCCGCTCGAAGGCGGACTGGATTGTCGGTATCAACGGCACCCGTCTGTTTACCACGCTCTATCACAAGAAGCTGGTGGTCGGGCGCGTCCAGACGCCGACCCTTGCAATGCTGGTGGAGCGTGACGGGAAAATCTCCACGTTCCAGAAGGAGAAATATTTCAATGTCCACGTCGGCAAGGGCGATCTGACCGCCGATCTGGAAAAGGTCAAAACCGAAGAGGAAGCAAAGAGAATTGCGGCGGCTTGCGAGAAAAAGCAAGCCGTCGTTTCTTCTCTCAAGCGGGAGACGAAAACCGTCAATCCTCCGAAGCTCTATGATCTGACTACCTTGCAGCGTGAGGCAAACCGATATTACGGCTTCACTGCCCAGCAGACGCTCGATCTCGTACAAACACTCTACGAAAAGAAGCTCCTGACCTATCCGCGCACGGACAGCCAGTTCATCACGGACGATATGGAGGACACCGCCCGTCAGGTTATTTCTATCGTCTGCCGCAAGCTTGCGCTTTTCTCCGGTGTTTCGGTTACTCCGGACATTGCCCGCGTAACCGACAACAACAAGGTCACAGATCACCATGCCATTCTCCCGACTGTCCAGCTTGAAAAGCAGGATGTTTTCGCGCTTCCTCAGTCGGAGCAGAAAATCCTCAATCTTGTCGGGATGCGCCTTCTGTGTGCGACCGGCGAGAAGCACACCTACGCAGAAACGCAGATCTCGCTCTCCTGCGAGGGCTATGCGTTCAAAGCCAAGGGCAAGACCATCGTTCAAAACGGCTGGAAAGCCATCGAAGAGCTGTTCAAGGCATCCCTCAAGACGAAGGAAAAGGATGATCCCATGAAGTCCCTGCCCGATGTCCACGAGGGCGATGTTCTGGATGGTGTGTCCGCCAGCGTCACCGAACACTTTACGACACCCCCGAAGCAGTACACGGAAGACACGCTCCTGTCTGCGATGGAGACTGCCGGAAACGATCAGTTCGACGATGACACCGAGAAGAAAGGTCTCGGCACTCCCGCGACTCGAGCCGGTATCATTGAAAAGCTGGTGAAATCCGGCTTTGCTGAACGCAAGGGCAAATCCCTCATTCCCACAAAGGACGGCTGCAACCTCGTCTGTGTTCTGCCGGAACAGATCGCCTCTCCCGCAATGACTGCGGAATGGGAAAACACGCTCATGGAGATTGAACGCGGCAATGCGGATGCGGACGCCTTCCTCAGCGGCATTGTCCGGATGACCGGGGATCTCGTGAAAGCCTATCCCTTCCTCTCCGATGCCGAAGCCCAGCGTTTCGGCACGGGGAAAGAGGAAATCGGCAAATGCCCCCGTTGCGGCTCTCCGGTCTACGTCGGTAAGGGCAACTTCTACTGCTCGAACAAGGACTGCTCCTTCTGCCTGTGGGAAGACAACAAGTTCTTTTCCAGCAAGAAAAAGAAGCTGACCAAGAGGATTGCAAAGGAACTGCTGGACAAGGGCTGGTGCCGCATGACCGGGCTTTACACGCCGAAGAAGCCTCAGCTCTATGATGCGGTGATTCGGCTGGATGACAGCGGCGGCAAATACGTCAGCTTCAAGATGGAGTTCGACCGATGAGCCGCCCGAAGTATATTGTCTCTTGCAGCGGAGGCAAAGACAGCGTAGCGACGCTCCTGCTGGCGGCACAGCACAATGAGCCGCTGGACGCGGCGGTTTTCAGCGAGGTCATGTTCGACAAGGATACAAGCGGCGAAGTCCCGGAACATCGGGACTTCATCTATGACCGGCTCAAGCCCTTCTGTGAAAAGGAGCTGGGCATCAAGTTCACCATTCTCCATGCAGACAAGACCTACGATGACGTATTCCATCATGTCATCACCCGCGGACCGCACAAGGGCGAGGTCCGCGGCTTTGCATGGGCTGGTATGTGTGCAGTCAATCGTGACTGCAAAATCCCGCCAGTCCGCAAGTACAATGCCGCACTCTCGCCGGACACTGTGAGCTATGTCGGCATCGCGGAGGATGAGCCAAAACGCCTTGCTCGTCTGGATGGAATAACGAAGGTCAGTCTGCTTGCCAAATACGGTATGACCGAGGCGGACGCCTACAAGCTCTGTCAGGAACACGGGCTGCTTTCCCCAATCTACGCTCACTGCCGAAGAAACGGCTGCTGGTTCTGTCCCAACGCCAGTGACTCGGAGCTGCTGCACATGGTCACAAAGCACCCAGATATGTTTGACCGGCTGATTGAATGGGAGAACGAGGATAACATCTTCCATCGTCGGATGACGCGCAGAGAAACCCCGTCTGAGGTAAAGGCTCGTTTACTGAGCAAATCCCAGACGGGGTTTTCTTCGCCCAAAAGCAAATAAGAAATGGAGGTTTGAGATGGCTGAAAACAAAAATGCACAGCAAGTCCGCGAAATCACGGACAAGCTGGAACAGGGCATCAAGGAGCTTTTTGAATCCGAGCGGTTCAAGGAATATCTCCGCACGATGTCCAAGTTCTACAACTATTCCTTCAACAACACGCTGCTCATTGCGATGCAGAAGCCGGAGGCAACCTATGTTGCCGGTTATACCTCGTGGCAGCGCAACTTTGACCGTCAGGTCATGAAGGGCGAAAAGGGCATCAAGATTCTTGCACCCGCGCCGTACAAGGCGCAGGAAGAGCGTGAGAAGATTGACCCCGCGACGCAGAAGCCGGTGATCGGCGCAGATGGGAAGGCTGTCACAGAAACAGTCGAGGTCCTGCGTCCTGCCTTCAAGGTGGTAAGTGTCTTTGATGTTTCCCAGACGGACGGCAAGGAGCTTCCGGACATTATCGTCGATGAGCTGAAAGGCACCGTCGAAAACTACGAGGCGTTCTTCGACGCGCTCAGGCAGGAATCTCCCGTCCCTATTTCCTTTGAGGACATTCCGGGCGGTGCAAAGGGATTCTTCTCGCCGGTTGAAAGCCGCATTGCCATTCAGGAAGGCATGAGCGAAATCCAGACGGTCAAAACCGCCATTCACGAGATTGCTCATGCAAAGCTCCACGCCGTCAAGCCGGATGAGAAAGCCGCGCCAGAAGATAAGAAGGATCGGCACACCAAGGAGGTTGAAGCGGAAAGCGTTGCCTACACCGTCTGCCAACGGTACGGCATTGAAACCTCGGACTACTCCTTCGGCTACATCGCTGGTTGGTCATCCGGCAAGGAAACCAAGGAGCTGAAAAGCTCTCTGGACACCATCCGCAAGACGGCGGCTGAAATGATCGAGGGCATTGATGCCAAGCTCAAGGTGCTGCTGGCAGAGAAAGCGCAGTCCGCAGAGAAAGATACCGAAATGCCCGCAGAGCCGATGTCGGAAGTCCCCATTTACCGTGAGACGGCAAATTACGCCTATGAAGCCGGTGAGATGGAAGCATATCGTGCCTCCCTTGCTGCAAACGAGGAATGCCGCAGAGCGATTGAAGCGGCGATCAGCTCCAACTACGGAGATAACCGGCTGGATGCGGATGCTGCCGTAAAAAGTGTCCTTGAGCAGTTCTCTCCGGAGCGCGTCCGGTATGTCCTCGCAAACACCATTCAGCAGAAAGACTTTGACGGGCGTATTCCGCAGCCCCTCAAGGAATGGGCGAAGAGCGTTGAGGTCTGTCCGGAGAATGCCTCCCGCTTCCTTGTGGATAAACCCAATCCCGGACTGACGGCACTTTTCGTCGATGCGTTCCGTCAGCAGACCGAATCTGAGAAGGCAATCGCTCCTGAGAAAACAGAGGAAAGAGACCCAGAGGTCGTTGCGTGGGAGAACGATGAGATTACCTCTATTGAGGTAAAAACTGTGGATGTCAAGTCTCCGTTTGCTCCCTTGCCGGAGGACGCAGCGAAAGCACCGAAGACCCACCGCCTGACTGCCGAAGAAAAGGAGATTAAAGCCGCCGTCATGGACACGCTCAAGGGGCAGATTGCCTATAACAATGACGGTATGCGGGCGTCCTATCGCGCCTCTAACCACTCCTTCAATCTGCTGGCACGGAACGGCGTCAGGATTGAGGGCAACACGGTCACGCAGAACGGTGAGCCGCTGTTCAAAATCCATCGCCGTCATGCGGCGCGGAAAACACAGGGCTGTTACCGTGAGCTGATGCCGACGCTGGAATACGTCAAGCAGGAGCAGAAGCAGGAAAAGCCCTCCATCCGTGATCAGCTCAAAGCTGCCGCGAAAACGCAGCCGGATAAGAAGTCCCCGGTCAAATCCAAAACACACGACATGGAGTTGTGAGAAAGGAGAAGCATGAAGAAATACACAGACGTTGACATCGTTGCGGAGCTGCACAAGCTCGTGGACAGTCATGTAGACAGCTACAAGGAAGACTTCGACATCGACAAGCGCATCATCCGCCGCGCCGCCGAAAGCCGGAATCCCGAAGACAAAACGCTGATGTGGTTCTGCCGTCCGCATGGAACGCACTGTCTCAACGAAAATCAGGTCTTTATTCAGGGAACGCGGGATCACAACACCTTTCGCTTTTACGCGGAGCAGACCTACGACGAGTGCATTGCCCGTGTCATTGTCCCGAAAGCCGTCAAGCGTGGTAAGGTGTTCGGAGATGTCTTTGAGATCAACTACCGGGAACAGGCGGCAAATGTAGCGCAGAACTCGGTTGCGCCGGATCACGACCGGCTGACCTTCGCAGACGGCTATGTGCTGGACGCACCCTGCCGCAGCAGCTTCGATGCAGCAATGTCTCTGGTAGGTGAGCATGGCGGCGTACAAGCCCACCGGACGCTCCCGAAGGACGCGGATGCTCTGGCGGAAGTGCTGTCCAAGCAAAAAACCCGCCGTGACAGACTGCCGGATGCAGGAAGGACAGAGACGCTTTCGCCTCTGCCCGTTGCAGAACTTCGGAAGTACGAGGCGGTCAAAAAGGCTCACCCTGACGCGCTGGTCTGCTTTGCCCAGAATGGCTATTTTGAGCTGTACGGCAAGGACGCGGAAAAAGCCGCGCCCCTGCTCGGCACAAAGCTCATTGAGAAGAAGGTACGCGGCAAGCCCTCCATGCCAGTGACCGGCTTCCGTGAAAGCGCATGGGTAGCCGGTTCTCACAAGCTCTGGAAGTCCGGCGCAGATGTCTTTCTCAGCAAGGACGGCGAGACCTTCAAGGAACTCAAAGCCGCAGATTACATTCCTGTCGGCGCGACGCTGAATGTGGACGGGATCAAGTGCAGAATCGACGCGGTTGATTTTGCTGCTGATGAAGTCCGGCTGACCAACATCGAGGACAAGAACCGCCCCATTCGCTTTTCTGAGAGCATCCAGTATGTCCGCGCCTATGTGGAGGATGCCGGAACTGCCATCTACGACACCATTCCAAAGAAGCCCGCTGCCCGTGAATCCATCCGCGACAAACTGAAATCCGCGCAGAAAACCCAGCCGCCCCATACACCGAAACCACAGAAATCAAAAGGAAAGGATATGGAACTCTGATATGAAAAACTTTACCGTGGAAGAAACCAACCTGATGTGCTGCTTCAACACGTCCAGCCGGAAGCGGCTGATCGACGATATGAAGGGCGTCACCCTGAACGACATGGACGGCGAGATCGCAGAGCTGATGTATAAGACCGTCCGGAAGCTCGAAGCCATGACCGACGCGGAGTTTGAGGAACTGTATATCATGCCGGACGGCATGGTGAATGACTGAAAGGAGGATGCCTATGCCCGTATTAGACGGTAATTTTGAAGCCTTCGTCACAAACCTCGGCAAGTACAACGAGGGTATGCTGGTCGGTGAGTGGGTGAAGCTGCCCACCACCGAAGAAGAGATGCAGAAGGTTTTTGAACGCATCGGGATCGGCAAGCAGGATGAGTTCGGTCAGCCCTATGAAGAGTGGTTTATCACCGACTACGAATGCCCGATCTACGGCGTCCAGAAGATGCTTGGCGAGTACGAGAGCCTTGATAAGCTCAACTATCTCGCCGCTTTGATTGACGAGCTTTCCCTGAGCGATCAGGAAAAGCTCGTTGCCATTATGGAGGCTGGCTGCGATGAGGTCAGCGACATCGACGATCTCATCAACCTGACGTTCAATCTGGACTGCTACGACATCATGCCCGGTATCAACGACGAATCCGATCTCGGCTACTATTACGCCCACGAAGCCGGTATTTACTCCGAAAAGGATCTCGGACCTCTGGCAAATTACATCGACTATGAACGCTATGGGCGCGACATTGCGATGGATGAGCAGGGACGCTTCACCGATGAGGGCTATGTCCGTGTCGCAAGCGAGAGGTGGGACAGGCAGTTTGACGGTGAGCTTGACGATATTCCCGACGAATACCGGATTACCGGCTCAGGGGAAGCCGCCGAGCGTGACAGCACCATCGCCGTTCTCATTGTTGAGCCGGGAAAGGAGCCTTATGTGAAGGAGATTGACTCCGGTCTGGAGTCCTTGCAGCATGAGGTCGGCGGCTGCATCGAGGCGATTTACCCCTACGAAGACCCGGTTGCCTTAGTCTGAAATGCATAGTTGCTTATTATGTGTAGCAAAAAGCCAGAGTGCATGAAACAAGCAGCACTCTGGCTCAAATAACTACACATAATCGGAATCAGAAAGCCTTTTTCCCGAAATGTGTTAGCCATTCTAATAGGTCTTCATCCTCCTCCCAAGGCATAACAGTCTCTGGAATATAATTGGGTACTGTTTCCTCAAATACTTTTCGTTTCATTTCTGCGTCAATTCTTGCATACACCTCCGTTGTAGTAATCTCCACATGACCAAGAAAATCGCGAATATATATCATATTCACTCCAGCTCGCAGTAAATGCATTGCTTTCGTATGTCTCAGAACATGTGGAGAGATAATTTTTGAATTAAGTGCTGCATCCGCCTTTTTGGCATATTTTTTCAAAATATAGGTTACGCCATAACGAGTCAAAGGCTTCTTGTCCCTGTTGTAAAAAAGCGGGGTTTCTTTTGGAGCCTTTGGAGGATGAAAGCGAGAAATATATCTGTCCATCAAACGGCAAGTTTCTTTCATCAACGGTATCTGTCTACTTTTTTGACCTTTGCCGGTCAGAATCACCATTGCGGGGTGAGTCAGGCGAATGTCTCCCAATGTGAGATCCACAAGTTCTTGAACCCTTGCACCGGTATCATACAAGAGAGACATCAATGCAAGGTCACGCAGCTCATGCAGAATCATCGGATTTGGCTGTTTCAAAAGAACAGATAATTCCTCCTCGGATAAATATGCCACAAGTGGTTTTTCCTGTTTCTTGGGGCGCATTGTAATGATGTCCACACAGTTTGTAATGGTATCAGGATACCTGTATTGAGCATATTTTGAGAAAGCTTTCAGTGCTGCTAAGCGTTGGTTTCGTGTGGACACAGAGGCGTTTCTGGTATTCTCAAGCCAATCTAAAAACTCAGATACTATCTGCCTTCCTATCATCTTCAATTCAATTTTATGAGCTTCAATTCCTTTTTCTTCTTGTAAAAACAGCAACAGTAATTTGAATGCATCACGGTACGAATTGATTGTATTGTTACTGAATCCGCAGGTCTGGGGCAAATATTCTGCTAAATAAGAGGTTACTGCTTTAGAAAAGTCGGTTTTCTTCATCTTTTGAGCCCTCCACAACCGGGATTATTCCACTGAAGACAGCACTGAGCTTTGCAGACAGTTCCGGGAAAGAAACAATCGTAAGATGGATATACCAACTCGTTTCTCGGTAACTTTTGTGTCCAAGGTATGCGGCCATTCTCGGCATGATCTGCATAGGTTCATGCCCTGCTGCCAGCTGCTTTTCAAGAGTGTGGACGCAGAAAGTATGGCGAAAATCATGGACGCGCGGTCCTTTTCCAGTATGTGGTATCTTACACAGGACAAGCATTTCTCTGAAGTTTTCATATACTGTGCTCTGTGAATAATGTCCCTTCGAAGACGGGAACAGCCATTCAGCATTGTCCGGCAGTTTAGAACAGTAATCGCTCAAATATGCGGTCAGTGTAGGGTGCATTGGAACGATTCTATCCTTGCCGCCTTTTCCGTTTCTAATGAACAAGGTGCCTTCTTTGAAATTGCAATCTGTTATTTTAAGCCGTAATGCCTCATTTACACGCAACCCGCAGCAATACAAAACGCGGTATATTGCCGGTAATACAATCTCTCTGTACGGCGCATTTTTTCGCTGAGGAAGATTATCCGCTGCACCAATCAAACGAGATATTTCTTCTTCAGTAAAAATGTACGGAAAGAAAGTCGAGGTGTTTTTTACCTTACTTCGATCTGGAACAAACGAACAGTGATCGTGCGCATATAGATATTCGCAAAATGATCGGATAATATTGTGACGCGAAATTTTCGTCCTGTTAGAGAGGTACGGCTTATATGAATCCCACAGTTTTATCAACTCTGAATTGATAATTGTGCTGCCAAACTTGGATTGCATGATCAACCGGTCAAACTCTTCAAGATAGTATATTTGGTTTTTGTTGTTGTAGCCTTCCTGCTCCCGTTTTTTCCAAAATGCATACATCATAGTGGCAAATGCGCTATTGAATTTCGGATCTCTCATTTCACCACCCCCAATTCCAATGCACAAATGCGCAAATGCTCAAGATCAACTCTCAGATAGCTTGTTGCGACATTTACATCGCTGTGTCCCAGAATTTGAGATATATTGTCCAATGAGGCGCCCTGTTTCAGTATGTTTGTCGCAAAAGAGGATCTCAATGTGTGAACACCGGAATGGCGCTTGGCAGTAAAATCTATCCCTGCCAAGCGCATATATTTCCTGATTTCCGAGTTGAAATTGTTATGATGATTAAGTGGCTGGAAGGGGGCGTTGTGACTAAGAAAAATAGCACTTTCTTCAGATGACGGCCTGCCATATTTCAGATATGCAATAATAGCTTCTCCAATTTCTGCACTAAGCGGTATGCTTAAAGGCTTTCCGGTTTTGTACTGAGTAATTCTGATACAATTCTTTCGCCAATCTATATTTTCAAAGCGTAGTAAGATGACATCACTTATCCTCAACCCGGTTCTGGCGAGCAGCAAAAAGATCGCATAGTTTCTTTTTCCAATGGGGCTGGCTGTATCAATAACATCGAGCAGCTTTTGGACATCCGCCTCTTCCCATACATCGGGTAATGGTGAAGGGGTTCTTTTTATATCTGGAAGCAGACATGAAAAATTTTCGGAAATCTTTCCATGTTCAAACAGCCATCGAAGATATATGGATACGCACTTTGAATGATGTCTTTTTGTGTTTTGGCAAAGTTCATTGTTGCCGAAAAGAAGATCAGAATAAAGTCCAATGGTTTCTTGATTAATCTCTGTAGTGTTGCGTATTCCATGTCTATTTACTGCCAGCAAAAAGAGGCGTAGGGCACTTCGAGTAGTGCTAAACCACGAATCGGAGTAATACTGCTGCGCACAAAACCTAAGATAATCACCGAAAAACATTTCATACAGTCCGGGCACAGTTGAATAATGTCCGCGCATCCTTTTTCGCGGAACAGCACCGGTATTTAGATAGTCTTCCAAAGCATTCATGTGCCTTAAAGCATGGCGCATCCGCGAATCCAGTTTCTGGATTGCCGAGTGTACATCAACACCAAAATAGAGTTTTAGAAAATCTTCTGCGGCTGTACGCGAATAAACATCCGAACTCGAAAATGCCATGAATTTGTGCCATGTCGCCTTGTAAACACCCAGTGTGCTTTTTTTGCATCCTTTCTGCAAGAGATATTGTTCGGTTTCTTTTGCCAATTCCGTAATACGGACGGGTTTCGTCTCAAACACCATATGACCTCCATTTTATGATTCAGCTTACGCTGTACCAATATTATGGAGAGTTATTTTTTATCCGTAAACAGAAAAACATTGTAAATCAAGCGCTTATAAGGAGATATCAAATTTGCTACACATTACAAAAAACTACGCATTACAGACTTTATGTGGTGAACCACATAACGTTTGTAATGAGGAAGGCAAGCTGGAAGGTCTGCCCCTGAACCGCGCTCTGCGTGATGAGGACGGTGACATCTACGACGTTGTTGCCGGAACATTCTTGGTAGTAGGCTTGACGGATGACAGCTTCGGCTCTCTGACCGTAGAGCAGATGCAGAAGTTCTCTGACCACTTCAAAGTGCCGGAGCAGTTTGTTAAGTTGGGCGATAAGATTGTTGCGATCCCCATGATCTCGAAGGAGCAGCAGAAGCAGGAAGCTACCGAGCAGAAGGACTTTGAGATGAATGCCGATACCTCCGGTCTGACGGTTGCCGGTCACATCGGGACGTGGCACACCATTGACCAGCATGAGGTCGGCGGTCACAACTTTTACCTGATGGAGCATGACACCTACGGCGATGAGGCGGCTTGCATCATCGTCGATGAGCGCGGCAAGCTCGTCCTTGATGATGTCTACAACGGTTTTGACGATGACACGCTCCGCCTTCTCGATCTTGAAGTCAAGGAAGTGCCGGAAATGCCCGATCCCGCGCTCACTGTTCAGGATATGAAGGACTATGGCTACGCATGGGCTGGCGTTCTTCCCGCTGGGCAGGAGGCGGCAGAGAAGGCTTTGGAGAAGGGCTGCGAGGTTTACCGCCTCTATTCCGATAACACCGAGGGCTTGTGCGTAGACGCTAAGGAGATTGCCGCTCATGCGGCAAAGGGCGGAATGCTCGGTATCAGCAAAGAAAGCTGGATGGCGGCTCTTGAGAAGGAAAATTACCTCAAGGCAGCGGAGATGTCGATGGAGGATGACTACGGCATGATTGACGGGATCATCAACAACGGTCCGAAGGAAGACAAGACCCTTGATGCCAAAGCCCCCGAAAGGGGCGAAAAGTCCTCCATCATGGACAGGCTCAAGTCTGCAAAGGCTGAAAAGCAGAAGGAATGCTGCCCTCCCAAAAAGCACAAAGGAGAGATTGAGCTGTGAGCAGAAGTCAGAAATGGCGGCAGGAGTGGTCGTTCTTCATCGGGGACAGCGGACGCCGGAAGTATAACCGCTTCTGCGTCCGCTGCGTCCATAGCTGCAAGCAGAGCTTCCGTGCGGATCTCATCGCCTGTCCGCACTTCTCCCGCAAGGCATCGAGGTGTAGACAGTTAGGGGTCGAAAAAGCCTGTGATTGCAAGCCTCAGAGCGGCGCAAATTGACCAGCCTAAGTGATTGTATTCCCTGCGCAGTTTCTTCTTTAGCGCGGAAATAAGTGTCGATTTCGGCACTTGTTTGAAAGCCCGGAAAACGAACCAAGAGCCTCTGTCGATGCCCGTTTCGGGTATCGGCAGAGGCTCTTTTTTTGTATCTTTTCTGTAAATACCGCCGAAAATCACACGCTAATACATAGTGTCACCATTAGCGTTTCTGTATAACTATGCCTCTAACCCATATAATTGTTATGAGCGTTATAGAAAAGGTGTAGGTATGCGCTATGATTGATAAACGAATAGGTAAACGAGTAAAACAATGCCGGGAACGCCTCGGAATCTCGCAAGAAGAGCTTGCGGAAAAGACCGGGCTGACTGCAAATTATATTTCTACGGTTGAACGTGGTATGTCGTTTCCTCGCTGTGAGAAATTGATCATTCTTCTCAATGGGCTTGAGGTTTCGGCAGACGCGATTTTCTGTGATGTCCTGGAGCATTCGACAAGCTATAAATCGTCTGAACTCTCAGAGAAACTTGCTTCGTTGTCTCCGCAAGCGCAGAAGCGCATTTTGCAGATGGTTGAGCTGATGATCCAGCAGGAAACGGCAGATAATGGATGAATCCGTCATGGGCTGTGTGATTTTTTCACGCAGCCTTTTTTCTTCCCTTATTTCGACAGAATATTTCATATCTCTTTGCTATACTATGTATCAGAGACATAGAAACAGTCTTTAATACATAGTCAGGAGATGAAAAAGGAAATGAAGACCTGTGCTTTTACCGGGCATCGTCCGCAAAACCTCCCGTTTGGTTTCAATGAGGAAGACGAACGCTGCATAGACCTCAAAAAAACTCTCAGGGAGCAAATCATCAATCTCATCGAGAATGAAGGCGTCACGCACTTCATATCCGGAATGGCAATCGGTGTAGATATGTATGCCGCCGAGATCGTGCTGGGGCTGAAAGCATCCTATCTGGGAATTACGCTTGAAAGCGCCATCCCATGCGAAAGCCAAGCCGCAAAGTGGTCAGAAGCTCTAAGAGATCGGTATTTCGACATTGCGTCCAAGTGCGACAAGGAAACGCTGATTCAAACCCATTACACGCCCGATTGCATGGACAAGCGCAACCGTTATATGGTTGATCATGCGGATGTCCTGATCGCGGTTTGGGATGGAAGCCCCAGCGGAACCGGAAAGACCGTCAGATATGCTCATCAGCAGGGCAAATCTGTAACAGTCATTGACCCGGTTTCCCTTGATGTCGCACAGGAATAAGGCGAATTATTTCCTCTCTGAATCAAGCGTTGTGAAAACCGTGAATTTTCTTACGATAGCGAATACACATTGCACTGAACAGTGATTATTAGAAACGTGTACGGTATGCGCGGTCACGAGAACTTTTCCACGGAACGCACTGAGTTTTCACGGCTTCGCAAAACGGAAAGTGCCACCCTATGAACAGTCCCTTGATGGGAGAAAATTAAATCGCTGGAAACAGGAATGCCCCCGACGCTGTGCATCTGGCACAGCGTCGGGGGTATTTTTTCTTCACAGGAGGTCATTCAGAAGATTCATGCACTTAACCTTCTGTTGGAGATTTGCGCTCCCGTACACATTCAGGGTAAAAGATACGTTCTTATGTCCGAGGATTTCAGAAAGAGACTTTATATCAAACTCCGGTATCTCGATTGCCCTAACTGCGAATGTATGACGGATCTCATGAAACTTCACTTTCTCCAATCCGTTCCGCTTCAAGAAACGTGTGAAAAATTGCCGATATGTTCTCGGCTCGGTTGGCTTGGTCTTGCCCGTGAGGAAATAGTGATTTGGGTTTTCCGTGTAAAACTTCTTGATAATGTTCATGAGAAGCGACGGAACCGGAATCGTTCGAGCGGAGGTCTTCGTCTTCGGCGGTCCTATATGAAGATACGATTCTCCCTTCTTCTTGTCATAGATACGCTGGACGGTTTTGTTGATGCTGATGGTCTTGTCCGTCAGCGAAATGTCCCTCATCTGCAAGCCGCACAGCTCGCCTATCCGGACTCCGGTAAACAATGCAATCAGAATCCCCGCTGTCTTCCGGTTCAAGTCCATGTAGATACACTGGATTAGAGCTTGCTCTTGATCTTTTGAGAGAGAAACTACTTTCTTGATACCAAGCTCTTTTGGGTATTCGATTAGGTCCCAGTTCAGGAGTGGAATAGCCCGTTCCTTGTAGGCATACTCCATTGACAACCGGAGAACGAGGATAACATCCCTTATCGTCTTCACGGTAAGCCCTCCGGTCTTATCCAAGCGTCCAGCATTGTAGAGATACGAAATGTAGCTCTGGATGTCCGCTTCAGTGATGCTGCCAATCTTGCGCTTGCCGAAATACGGGATCAGGTGATTTTCGGCAATCAGCGTAAAGCTGGCGTGGGTTGACGGCGTGATCATGGGCTTCTTTTGATTTAGCCATGTGTTCACAAGCGTCTTGAATTGTGTATTGTTAGTCATAATGACCACCTCCACGAACATTATCCGGTGGAGGGATAATCAGGGCATTAACACCCTCAAGTAACGGTCTTGAGAAGCGCCCGAAGCTGCGCTTTCCGGGCTTCGATGAGCCGTGGAGAGCTGCACAACTTGGCAATCTGTTGATCGAACTGTCTGACTATGCTACCCAAGAAAGCGGTTTTCCGCTCTTAACATCATCGAGGCAAGGTCTATTTGTTCAAGAGGATTACTTCATAGATAAGCAAGCCAACGCTGAGACAACGGTGTTTAGTGTTCTTCCGTATGGTTGTATAACATATCGCCACATGAGCGATGACAATATTTTCCATTTCAATATCAATAGATTGGTCGCAAACGGTTTGGTAAGCAAAGAGTACCCCGTGTTTACTGTCAGAAAAGAAGTCCTTGATACGGACTTTTTAGTCGATACACTTAATTCGTCACCGTTATTCTCCGTATTCTGCATTCAGCAGAAAAAAGGAGGTACGAGAACGAGACTGTATTTTAAGACATTATGCTCATACCAAATGTTTTTGCCAGTATTGCACGAACAGCAAGTAATTGCTTCGTTTATTCGGCTTCTCGACAAGAGAATCGAGCGGCAAATGGAGTTGGTTGAAACCCTCAAGAAGTATAAAAGAGGTGTGCTTTCTGTTGCATTTGGTAAGTACGGGAGCATCTGCTCATGGCAGACAACACCATATCCGTTCGCTGAACTTGCCAGCAGACGAAGCGAAAAGTATGATCCGCGCTCAGGTGAACAGATGCCATGTGTGGAATTGGAACATATCGAGCAAGAAACCGGACGCATCATTGGTAGCATCCCATCGACACAACAAAACAGTATTAAAGGTGTCTGCAAGTCAGGGGATACGCTCTTTGGAAAGCTACGCCCTTATCTAAGGAAATACGCTTTTGTAAAGAAGGACATGGTGTGTTCCTCTGAAATATGGTCCTTAGTCCCATCGGAGACAATAATCCCAGAATACCTCTTTTATCTCGTTCAGACAGATGAGTTCATTAAAATTGCGAATATTAGCTCCGGGACAAAAATGCCACGGGCTGAATGGTCGAATATCGAAAAGTCCGTTTTCTCTGTACCCAATAAAGAAGTTCAAGCCCAAATTGTTCAGACACTTCGAGGACTTGATTCGAGAATGCTTGATGCTATTGATATGCTTGGTGAACTCCAACTTATGAAAGAGGGATTGTTGCAGCAGTTATTTATATGAAGAGTTGCTGTAACAGCCCACGCCTAATTTTTTGAAGGACTATTACCGTTTCTGCTTCCTTCTCAATTAGGTGGTCAACTTCACTCAGCACTGATGCAACTTTACGCTGCACATCATAAGGCGGAGTAAGGATAGTTGTTTTAGCAATTTCAGACTTGCTTATTGACGACACTTTGATTCCCTGAATCATTCGATATATTTGTCTTCTAAAGTGATACGAGTTGAAATAATGCCCAAGAAACATAGGAGCAAACCTGTCATGTGGGCGGCAGGGAATCGTATGCAAACCAGACAAAACCCTCTGATTTGTTACTCCAACAATCTCAGTAGCCTTGCCGACGGTATAGTCCTCAGCGGTGTCAGCAAAAACAATGTCACCGTTGCGAAGATAGCTTGACGATGAAAACTTCTCAATATCTCTGTCTGGTTTAATACACGGAACAGACAATGCCCCAATATCTGTTACAGTTCCATATTTGATTAGCACATCCCCATAGTGTATATTTCGGACATCGCCAACATCATAGGATAGATCGTCTCTTGAAAAGGTGTTGTTCTGCAAAAGCCTAAACCCATCTGCAAACGAAACGGTCGGACATCCACTCTTTGAAATTTCATCAAACAACGACGAAGACAGTCCTCTTTTATACTTCTGATCAAGAAAGCAGAAACAGCTATATGACAGACGAAATCCCTTGCAATAGCGGAAAATCTCTGCTACTGCAAGGGATTTTACTTTTAGATCATACCGGAATGAGGTCTGAAAAAAGACCTCAAGTAACGGTCTTGAGAAGCGTCCGAAGTTAGCATTCAGAAGAGCAGATGGCTCAAGTTTTCCCAGTTGGAGTAGGACTTCTCTAAGCTCTATTATAGAGCCTTACTCGGAAAAGGTATATGGGGAACATAAGTATGAGGTTCTAACATCCTCTCGTGAAGGTCTTCAACGACAAGTTGATCACTTTGGGTCAGAGCAACGGCATGATACGGACGGATATAATGTTATTCCGTTCGGTTACTGCACATATCGCAATAGAAGTGATGACGGGAGGTTTGCTTTTAATATCAATACGATCAGTTCAAATGCGATTGTCAGCAAGTTCTATCCGGTTTTCCGTTTCACAAATGCAAACAGCCTTTTCATGTCTGAGTTTCTTAACTCATCATCACGAGCAAAGAAGAAATTATCTGTCCTCGCGGTCGGGACAAGTCAAGTGGTTCTTTCATTCGAGGCTTTGAAAGCAGCAGACTTCGATTTACCATGCAAGGACGAACAGGATAAAATAGCATCTTTTTTTGAATGTTTGAATAGGCGTATAGAGTACCAGCGGACTTTAGTAGATGCCCTCAAGAAGTATAAAAGAGGTGTCATGCAGCGCATTTTTCGCCAACTCCCTTCTCAGGATGGCGCAGAGTGGGCTTGTGTTCGTCTTGGTGATATTTTCAAAAAAGTTTCGCGCCGTAACGCAGATGGAGTAATAAAAAATGTAATTACCAACTCTGCGGAATACGGACTAATTCCTCAGCGCGATTTCTTTGACAAGGATATTGCAGTAGACGGAAACACAGCAAATTACTATGTCATCGAAAATGGAGCCTTTGTTTACAATCCGAGAAAGTCAAATTCTGCGCCATACGGACCGTTCAATAGATATACTCTCAGTGAACAAGGTATTATCTCACCGCTATATACCTGTCTTGTGCTGCAAGCAGATATTTCTCCTTCATATCTCGCTTGGTACTTTAAGAGCGACGCATGGTACAGGTACATCTATGATAACGGCTCACAAGGCGTTCGTCATGATCGAGTATCTATGACGGATGATTTGCTTATGGGTATTCCTGTTATGTATCCCAGCCATGAGAAACAACTTTTGTACGCGGATATTCTTGATGTTGTGGAGACACGATTGCAAGCCACCCAAAAAACACTTGACCTTCTGAGTAAAACGAGGGACGGCTATATGAGGCAGCTTTTTATATAAAGAGCTGTTGTAATAGACCAGCTCTATTTGAAAGCAGATAATCAAGAACGCTTTGCGCTTTGTCTGCCCTTTGGTCAAGGGCAGACAGAAAATTGGCAATGCGACATTGTTCTTCGTAAACAGGCAAAGCAAGCTCAATTCTACGGCACTTTTCTTGGTTTAACTTTGGTTGTGCCGTGCCAGTGTTATAGCGTGTATAATCGAGACTTTCAAGTAGCTCACAAAGGAACTTAATATTCTGTCCTGCTTTAGGTCGCATTACATGAGCATGGTTGTTTACCCAATATTTTCCCTCTGCGATAAAACACAACGGCGTACTGCGATTAAGTATATTTGCCCCATCCTCACCAAGAAGGAGCAGCGGCTCATCGAAGATGAAATCATCAATATAGTCTATTATGCCCGATGCGCCGTAATATGGATATTGTCCTTGCCGTTTGGCTCTGTCCGCACTTTCAAGTGGTTTACGCTGTCCGTCCAGAAAATCCACTGCGTCTTGTAGCGTGCAGGATGTCCATTCTGGATATGGGCTTCCGGTTGCATCTGAGAACTTTAGCTGATGTGAAAGAATAGCCGCAACGACACCTCTTTTATACTTCTTGAGGTTATCTACGAGAGATTGCTGCGCGTCGATACGACGGTCTAAGGCAATGAGAAAGTCTGCAATCTTTCGTTGCTCGGTAGTATTCTCCGGCAGATAGTGTTTTGTGGCGAAGAACTCATCTGTTGGGACATTAAGCAATCCGTGATTTCTTGCCCCTTCTGCTGAAATCATATAGATTTCCTTGTACCATTTGAGTGAATCAAAGTACACCTTAATGAAGTCTGTATCGTGCTTCTTGAGCGCAAAACAGATGTAAAGTGTAGACAACGCTCCCATAGGATAGCGGTCTAACCGCTTTATTGAACCGAAGTCGTAACCTACGGAATAGCTCTTGTTATACGCATATTCGCCATTTCTCAAAAGGTAATATCCGCTCATGTCTTTGCTTGCAACGGTTTTGTTGAAGTAACTGATCTGATCGACAAGACCATCTTTCGAGGATATTGTCAGGGGTAGGTCAGTTTCATTGTTGCTGTTTTTCCGTGTTACCCGTTCTGCAAAATCAGACAATTTCTCTGCTCTCCACGGCTCATCGAAGCCCGGAAAGCGGAGCTTCGGACGCTTCTCAAGACCGTTACTTGAGGATACATTTGCCATAATTATTTGCCCTCCACGTCAAAGGGGAAATCCAGCCCCAACTCATCAAAAAACGGTTTCAGTTCCGCATCAATATCCTTGATTTCAGATTGCAGCTTGCGGATCTCAGCAGCAACTTCATTCAAGTCAATCTCAGGTTCCGGCTCAAAGGTGTCAACATAGCGAGGAATGTTTAGGTTGAAGCCGTTCTCTTCAATCTCTTGCATGGTCGCAACATGAGCATATTTATCGACATCCTGACGGCGCTCGTAGGTCTCAACAATCTTGTCAATGTCGCACTCCCGAAGGATGTTCTGGTTCTTTCCTGCTTCAAAGTCGCTGGAAGCGTCGATGAAAAGAATGTTGTCAGAGTTACCGTTTCGCTCTCTCTTGAGAACAAGGACGCAGACAGGGATGCCCGTACCAAAGAACAGATTTGCAGGCAATCCGATTACCGCGTCCAGAACATTTAATTTCTGAATGAGGTGCTTGCGAATTACTTCCTCCGCAGCACCACGGAACAGGACACCATGCGGCAGGAGAACGACTGCTCGTCCGTCCTCGTCCATGTGGTAAACCATGTGCTGAACAAAGGCAAAGTCAGCCTTGCTCTTCGGAGCAAGTTTGCCATACTCATTGAAACGCTCGTCCTCCATGAAGTGCATATCGGCAGACCAGTTTGCAGAATAAGGCGGATTGGCAACCTGAACACGGAACTTCATGTCTCCGAAGTAGTCATGCTCTAAGGTATCACCGTTATAGATGTTAAAGTTGCGATACGGGATTCCGCGCAGAATCATGTTCATTCTGGCGAGGTTATAAGTCGTGGAGGTCAATTCCTGCCCATAGTAGTTTCTCACGTTGGCATAGTTCTTGAGACGCAGCAGCAGTGAGCCAGAGCCACAAGTGGGGTCGGCTGCATCCTTGACATCCGTGAGACCGAGGCAAGCCAGACGGCAAAGCAATTCGGCAGGACCGGAAGGCGTGTAGAACTCACCGGCTTTCTTGCCAGCAGTTGCAGCAAACTGACCGATCAGATATTCATAGGCGTTACCAAGAACATCAATTTTGGTGTCATCCACGCCGAAGTTGATTTCGTCCAGCGAAGCGATGATCTTTGCCATAACAGCACTTCTGTCTTTGACAGTATGACCGAGCTTTGACGAATCGAGCTGCATATCAGAAAACAGTCCGTCAAAGTCTTCCTGAGAATCGTTTCCGATTGTGGACTCCATCAGGGCGTTGATTGCGCTCTGCAAAAACTCAATATCAAAGGAGCGGTTTTCCACCATCTTGACCATCTTGCGGAACAAATACTGCGGCTCGATGACATAGCCGAGATCGCGCAGCGCCTCTTCGACAACAGCGGTCTTGTACTCTTCGTCTGCCCACGCCTCTTCATAACCGATACCGTCATCCTTGAGAAGATTCGCCATATACTTCTCTGTCCGGTCAGAAAGGTAGTAGTAGAAGATCATGCCCAAGATGTAGTTCTTGAACTCATACGCCTCCATGTTTCCGCGCAAGGCATTTGCCATTGCCCATAGCTTATTGCAAAGCTCCTTCTGATGAGCCTGAATCGAATTATCCATTTATCTCTCTCCTTATTGGTATTTCTCTGTGTGCTGTCGGATGAAATCAACGATCCGATTTACAAGGGAGCGTTTCTTCAAAAGCGGCAAGGGCTTCTCAATCCGATCTCGGATATTTCCTGCATCCATTGTGCCGGAAAACTCATATTCCGAAATAATATCTGTCAGCATGGATGCGTCAATATCCTCGGTCTTCGCAAAGGCAACGATCTCTTCGCGCTTTGCTTCATTTTCAAAGTCGTTATAGGCTGCATCAATTTCATCCGCACTTTCCAAGCCGACAACAACACGATCCAAGAATGCTTGCAGGATTTCGACTTTCCGGAGCAACTGCGGATTATCAGTTCTCCCCAACTCGTCCTTAATGTGTTTAATATCGTAATCCTTTTGTTTGGGATCATCGAAGTGGATGTTACGGATCAGGTTCATGATGTATGCGACATTGATCCTGTCACTCTCCATCAATTCGATGCAGAAGTCAACGTCATTCAGGACGGAGACAACCTCGCGGTCTGTTTTTTGCCTTGAGTAGAGCATGAGGTATTTGCTCTTATAATCCTGATATTCTTGCTCGGACATGATAAGAGCATCCTGATCGAAACTGAACTCAATAAAGGTCTGCAACGATTGGAGGTACTTTGTCAGCTCACGGAAGGTCACGACAAACTTCTTCTGATCGTCCTCGTTCTGCATTGTGTCAACGGACTCCGGAAACAGAGCAATTTCCTTGAGCTTCATCACCATTTCGTTGAACTTCTCCACGAAGTATTGATACCCCGGAACAACAATGCCGGAGGTATCTTGACTCTTAGAGAAGAGTGTCAGCGCGTCATCGGTGCGTTTTTTGAGGTTGCGGTAGCAAATGATAATGCCAAAGGGCTTTGTTTCCTTCTCAACGCGGTTTGTGCGGGAGTAGGCTTGCAGCAGATCATGATACTTCAAGTCCTTGTCCACATAAAGGACAGAGAGCTGCTTGCTGTCAAATCCGGTCAGGAACATATTCACAACGATGAGAATATCAAGCGACTTTGTTTTCTTTCCCTTTACTCGGTCAGAGATGTCCTTGTGATAAGCTGAGAACGTATCCGTGGAGAAATTGGTTCCGTACATCTCGTTATAGTCCTTGATGATACGCTCCAACGAATCACGGCTATGCTCGTCCTTGCCCTCGGCATCCTCATTCTGCCCGTAGGAGAAGATGCCGCTGATATTCAGGTCATGCTTGATCTTCTTGAAAATGTCGTAATACTTAACAAGGGCATCAATAGAGGACACGGCAAAAATAGCCGTATACTGTCCATTTCGGGTTTTCGCCTTGTGGTTCTGGATGATGTGATTGGCGATCAGAGACATTCGCTCATCGGACATATAGAGTTCGCCTATATCAATCGCGTCCGCGAGTGTCGGGTCATCCCAGTCGAAATCACCCTCCATTGTTTTTATGTATTCGATGTGGAAGCCCAGAACATTATTATCGAAGATGGCGTCTTTAATCAGGTAATTGTGAAGACACTCACCAAAGAGCATTTCTGTTGTTTGCGTGATTTTACCCTCAGTTTTACCGTTGACTTCAAACCGAGGTGTCCCCGTGAAGCCGAAAAACTGTGCCTTTCTGAAATGCCGCACAATGTCCTTGTGCATATCCCCAAACTGGCTGCGGTGGCACTCGTCGATGATAAAGACAACCTTCTCGTCTTTGTATGCGTCCATTACTTTCTCGTACTGAGGGCGCTTTACAGCGTTTGCCATCTTCTGCATCGTGGTGACGATAAGCTGCCTGTTCTTGTCCTTCATCTGGCGGACAAGGACATCGGTGCGATCTGTCACATCAACGGAGCCAGCCTCAAACTTGTTAAACTCTTCGGTTGTCTGAGAATCCAAGTCTTTTCGGTCAACAAGGAAAATGACTTTCTTGATGTTCGGATTTGCTGCGAGGATTTGCGCAGTCTTAAAGGATGTAAGCGTCTTGCCCGCGCCGGTTGTGTGCCAGATATACGCATTCCGGTTTGTAAGCGTTGCTTGACGGATCAGCGCTTCTACGGCATAAACCTGATAGGGACGCATGACCATCAAAATCTTATCGGTATCATTTAGGATGGTGTAGCGTGTCAGCATTTTAATGATGTGATCCCTTGCAAGGAAAGAAATCGAAAAGTCCTTCAAATTGGTGATGCGGACGTTATTGAAATCAGTCCAGAAGAAAGCAAGACTATACATCAAGTCTCTGTCGGAATTGGCGAAATACTTTGTGTCAACACCATTGGAGACAATGAAGAGCTGAATGAAATGATACAGCCCGTTGTAGGAGTGTTTCTTATAACGCATGACCTGATTGACTGCCTCGCGGATGTCAATGCCACGGCGCTTTAATTCTACTTGGATCAGGGGCAAGCCGTTTACGAGAATCGTAACGTCGTAACGATTGACGTATTTTCCAACCACGGTTGTTTGATGAGTGACTTGGAAAATGTTCTTCGTGTGGTCCTGATCAAAGAAGGACAGATATACCTTTGTACCATCTTCACGCTCAAGGACAAACTTATCCCTCAAGATTTTTGCGCTCTGGAAAACAGACTTTCCGAGCATGAGGTTGAAGATACGCTCCCACTCTTTATCGGTGATAGGCGTATCCAGCTTTGGCGCATTGAAGGCTTCAAACTGAACTTTGAAGTTCTCCACCAGCGCGTCATAATCAGGAATTGCGACTGTGGAATATTCCTGCTTGGTCAGTTGCTCAATAAACTGCTGTTCAAGAGCCGCTTCGCTTTGGTATGCCATATCTTCATCTCCAATACTTGAGGATCATTTGTTGGTTGCCAGCCTGTCCTCATTTCTATTTTATCATAGCAAGTGTCCCAAATACCGGACTTATTTTCGTTTCAACTGCAAAACCACGTCACCATCATCTGTAATTTCCATTTGCATTGTTTTTAGGTACTTTGCGATGAACTGTTTTTTCTCAGACGAACTCATCTCAATGCGCGTTGCCTTCAAAGCGGCACTGAACATCTCGTTGATATTGAGCCTGACGGTTTGGTCAATATAACGCTCCATTTCTTTGAAAAGTGCGCCGAGCTTGATGTCCTCGGCATTCCCAGAGTAGAAGTCATCAATATAGCAATAAAATATCCCTGCATTCAGAAGTGCATTCTTCAAGTCCGGTCCGCAGTTCTCTCGTTCAATCATAACTAAAAAACGTGCTTCCGGCAGAGACGAGATTAACCCCCAGTAGTCGGAGTCGCTGGAAACAAGAATAAAGGAATCGACGTTATTCTTGTAGTGTTCCTGACAAGTTCGGGCAATAAGCATGACATCAACGAGTGACTTGCTTTGCTTCACCCGTTCAATCATCATGTGTTCAGCATGAATTGCGGTGAAGCTGTCTAATATCCTCCATGCGGAGGCGGTATGCACATCATCAAAGAGAATGATCGACGCAATTTTTTGTGTATACTCGTGATCGAGGTTTTTTAAGGTAGCACACAGCTTGTAGGGATCAGAGTTTTCGCAATCGACAACGATAACAGTCTTTTCGCTGCTCTCAATAAACTCATAAATACTTCCTTTGATATAACTCCCCGCATCTGAGACTTTGCTATATTCGGTGAAATAGTCGTTGTTCCAACTGTACAGCAAGGTAACGAACTTCTTATCATTGTAAAGAATGTTGCCGACTTCCTCCGGCTGCCAGTTTATGTACATCTGATAGGGATAAAAAAGCAAATGAGAGTAATAAATGTCGGCAGCCACTCTTGTACCATCTTCCTTCAAACCATCAGGCATGACGAAAAGTGCTTTAATGTAATCCCAATTTATCCAGAGTGGAAAGAGCTTCTTGCAGTTGTTGATTCTATCGCAAATCAACCTGTTAATCTCGACAACGTGTTGGCACAGTTTTTTGCTGGTGTTTTTGATGAAGTTCACTCCGTCAAGACTTAGCTGGTTTATGCTTTCCTGCGGAACATATTCCGGCATACTCAGAATGGTCTCATACTGGAATCTCATGCGTTCATTGATGCGCTTGAAATTGCGCTCAATCGCAGTTCGTACAATGCAAAGATGTCTTATAATCCGAGCTGTTTTATCACTGTCCAACCGATTGTATACTTCAACTTTTGGGGCTTCATGTTCGTTGTCAAAGATGCGTTTTGGCACACCAATCAGGTAAGCCACCTTTGAAACGATCTCGTAGGTGCTGTCTTTGTACGCTGCCCTGTCATCGGTGAGAGGGCTTGTTGCATTATCCAACACCTCATTCGGTATGGGATTTTCAAGTATACTCATGATTGCTCCTTTCCACGGAGAGCGTATCTGCTTGTTTAAGAAGCGGTGAGATTAGAAGAACGGCTGTCCAGTGCCTACGCTCTACTTTATCCGATCAGCAATGCTGTCGAGCTGCGCTGCAATTTTAGAAAAGTCGCAGTCCATGTCCAATGTCTTCACACTGATCTGATTCCCGCTCATTTGATAATCATTGTTTGGCTGAATCGCATCGTCTGTTCCCGCATATAAAAGCATACCGGAAACGACCTCATCCGGCGCGGCAGACCAGTTCTTCACATAGGTGAAAATCTGATACAGATTTCCGGAATGAAGCGTCTGCGTCATGTACGGTGCTTTCATTTGCATATTGTGCGTGTAGTATTTGGCGTCGATGATGAGCGTTTTCTTTGCTGCCTTATTCGTAATCACAATGTCGGACTGCATCGTCGGCAAGAGCGTTCTGTAGCCATCTGTGACTTGCCACGCAATTTGTGGAGAGTATGCTTTTAACTCTGGATGCTCACGCTGATAGTATCCGAGAATAAACTTCTCGTATAGCTTCGCCATTGTTTGATCATCTGCATAATCCATAATCTTTGTTGAGCCATCGGCTGTCGTTTGCAAAAGCCCTTTTATCACAAATCGGCAAACGGCTATCAACATCCGATATGTTTGATTATTGCGATCATATTGAATGTCCCAGTTGATACTATGGATGTCCAATATGCTGATGCCATCAAAGAAAATCATCAACTTCCTGATCTCCTTTTTTCTGGCTTTTGAAATACTTCCACGAAGCAGCAAATCCATTGTTGTTTTGATGATTCGGTTGGGGTAGGCATCAACCGAAAACTCATCATAATTGCAAACGAGCTGTTTCTTGCGAATAACCTGTGTCTTTATGGATTCACCAATTTCAAGTTTCCCACGGGGAGACGCAAGTGCTTCCTCTCTCGAAATGTATTGTCTGATTAAGCCTCTCTTTATCTGGACAGATACTCCACGGCAGAGAATAGCAGACAGAAGTTCAGCCACATTATCAAACTCTTCGGTGGCGACATTTTTATACCCTTGCTCATGCAGCACTTGGAACGCATAAGCCAGCATATAATAAACGTTCTGGACACGGATCATTTGACTACCTCGCGTAATGTGCGGCTCCAATCCTTCACTTTAACTGCCTCGTCAAACCAGTATTCTTTCAAAAGAGGTATCAGTTCATATTCGACAACAGACCGCATCCATTCATCGTTGATGGTTGCGTTTGTACAGAAATAGCTATGTCCGATACAGAACCCCTCACCGAGCGAGTCATCGTTTGCAATTACGTCGTTAAGCTGCTCAACTGTTGCAATGAGCCGGTCAAACTTCGGGTTATTGACTTTCGTTCTGTATGCTCTGAATCCAGCAGACGAAAATGCCGGAGCAAGCTCAAAGAAAGCAAAACGACGTCTAAGTGCGTAGTCCAGCATGGCGAGGCTACGGTCAGCAGTGTTCATCATGCCAATGATATAGACGTTACTTGGAATGGAGAACTGCTCATCTGCATATAGAAGCTGCAATTCGACACCGCGTTTATCACTCTCAATCAACATGAAGAGTTCGCCAAAAATCTTGCTGAGATTGCCTCTGTTGATCTCGTCGATAATGAAAAAGTATGGACGATCATCCTCAGCAGCTTGCCTGCAAAACTCGTAGAATACGCCCTTTCGCAGTTCAAATCCTGTCTCCGTCGGGCGGAAACCCATGATGAAATCTTCATAGCTATAACTCTGATGAAACTGAACCATTTTCACACGGTTGGTGTCCTTTTCTCCCATGATAGAAAATGCCAGTCTTTTTGCTGCGAAGGTTTTTCCCACGCCCGGTGCGCCTTGCAGAATTACATTCTTTTTGGTTAGAAGCAGCGACTTGAGAACCTTATACCGATCTTCGTCCATATACACATCAGTCAGAAAATCATCAGCGGTGTATGGCTCGAAAGTGATTTCCTCATCAGCGGCATCGTCGAAGGTATCTTCGTGCTTATCTCCGTCAATCATGTTTTGCAGCTTCTTGACGTAATCTGTGTAGGACGTAATATCCGTCAACGTTTTGATTGCACCCTGATCTGATAATTCCCACTCGCCCTTATCTGTCCAGCGAACCTTTCGGGTATTGGCATATTGACCGCGTTCAGGGTCAAAAACGTATTCGCCTTCGACCAACCCGCGACCGAGGATCTGCTTTCTGCCTTTTTTAACAAAGACAACATCACCGGGTTTCAGCTCGTTTGCAAATTGCCATGTAGCAAGAACCTGATTCTTATATGAGCCAGTATCCCCGTAGACCTCTTTCATCTTTGCCCGCATTTCTTCTTTGGAGCTATATTCCATTAGATCACCAAGGTCAGACCAGCCGATAGCCATAATCCCTTCGGCATAATCATTCTCCCAATTTGCGGAACCATCACCCGCTGCGTACAGCCAATAGTGTGTTGCAGTAGCGTCGGATGAAAGAGCTGTATCTGTGTTCTCCTTCGGAATAATTCCATCAAAGATTTCATCGTCGAAGGATATATCAATGTTGTTCTCTTCGACGATCTTTTTGCATCCTCTACGAATACTGTTAGACTTGTTGCCGGTTTGCTCGTAGTAATATTTAATGTTTTCCTGAGTGGCTTTTAGAGCATTGACCATCTGCTCCTGTCCGTAGTCTTTTCCGATGTGGACGATGAAGTAAACTGTAGTTTCAGTGTTGGACCTGCGAGTGTATTTTACGCCCTTCATCATGGACGCAAAGAGCATAATCGTCAGCTTGTGCGAGGTTTCTCCAAAGCACGGAACATCCTGACACATGGCTTTTACAGCAGCGTCCATCTCCATCGTGCCATCATAAACCATCTTGGCATATTTGTAGACAATGACTTCGCAGTCATATTCATAGCCGATATACGTCTTGACGCCACCCTTAGAATCAATAAATTCTTTCAGACGTTTCAAATCTCTATAATACTGTGCAGTGCGTTCGTCTGCTCGATCAGACATCACTTCTTGTTTTAGGTAGTCGAGGATTTCGCCCTTTGCCTTCTCCATAGCGGCATCACTTTCAAAACACTTCCAGAAGGATAGTGCAATAGTGTTTTGATACAGATAGAACGCATCGGAAACATGGGTGCTGATAGTCGTATCAGCCCAGTCAGGGTGAGTTTCCCGTAAGTATTCCTTGTATTCTTTTCTGACTTTGCTTATCGTTACGCCAATATCCATCTGTTATCCTCCTTCTTCTGTAACAGTCCTGCTACGCACAAACCTTTAATCCTTCTCCACAGGTATATAAAAAAGCCGCACGGAAAAAGGACCTATCAGTTGTCCGTCCGCACAGCCTCACAAATATCTCCAATGTCACAATTCAAATAGCCGCAGATGCGCAGCAAAATAGAGAGGGACACTTCTTCCCCCTTATTCAGTTTCGTCCATGTTCCGGATGCAAGGTTAAGCTCTTGCCGGAAGGTGGACTTCTTTATGTCTCGTTCTATCAGGAGCATCCAAAGTTTTTTGTAGCTGATTCCCATGATACGCACCCCTTTACTCATCCGCTAATCATGACTTCCATTCTATTATACACGAAAACCTCTTTGAATGCAATTATCTCATGCACAAGTTCACAAAAAAGATGCAAGTTCTTGATGGTTTTGATTTTCAAAAAGGGAAAGGCAGTTACTCATGAAAACTGCCTTTCCTTTTCTCTTTATTCGCGCTGAGAATTGCGTTGATACTCTTGGTCGCGCTCTGCGCTTGGCTTGAGGAAATCGTCCACGTTTGCCTTCAAAGTGTCGATCATCCGAGCTTCCTTTTTGAGCCTCGCACGTTCGTCATAAAGCCGCTGCTGCTCTTCAAGAAGTCTCTGCTGTTCCGCTTGGAGCGTCTTCAAGCTCGGCAGCTTTTCATCGCCTTGCATGGCAAGCAGTGTACTCCGCGCCGCCTCAAAGATCACAAGCTCTGCTTCGTGCTTTGCCTTGAAACTCGGCTTGTCTTTCGCCTTCTGGAAGGCGTCATATACGGGCTTTAGGTGCTGGTAGTTGGAGATGTTTTTGATAAGCGGCTGGACTTCCCGCAGACGTGCCTCAACGTCTTTCAGCTCCTTGCCGGTGCGGTCATAGGAGCTGTGAACGTCCTCAACCTTCTTCTCAAGATCGGCGTATTGGAGCAAGTTGTTTTCCGTAAGATAGTTGAGTGTCCGCGCCGCTTCCTTGAGGATCGTGAGCTTGGCTTTATGCTCATAGCCCTTGCTGTCGATGAGCCTGATCCGCTCCTGAATATCTCCGATGAGAGAGATGCCCTTCTGCATGGTCTGCCTCTGGCTTCTTCGGGGTGTCCGTCCGGCAATCCGTTCCTTGATGCGTTCCTCGGTGTAGTTCTCTCCAATGGTTTTAGAGCGGGTAAATCGCTCCTGACCTTCAGCGCGGAAGGAGATGTATTTGCCGGTCTTAATTTCATAACCGGCTTCCTGCATGAGCCGCAGAAAGTCATCGTAGTCCTTCGCAGTGATGACAAGCCGGTCGATGGTCTGCTTGAGCTTTTGTTTCCAGCTCGTGCCGCGTTTGGCTTCGGTGTATTCCTTGTAGTCCATGCCCTTGTTCTGCGACGGAGGGACCACAGATAGCCCATGTTCTTTGCATATTTCATCGCTGAGTTGACGCAGCTCCCGATAGGTTCTCTTGTTGCTCCGGTAGGCATGGAAGTCCACATAATTCACAGCATTGAAGATGATGTGATTATGGCAATGCCCCTTGTCAATGTGGGTTGCAATCACATACTCGTACTTGCCCTTGAGCCATTCGTCCGCAAGCTGTTTCCCGACTTCGTGCGCTTCTTCCGGTGTCACTTCACCGATGTCAAAGGACTGAATCAAATGACGGGCAAGTACCTTCGGCATCTGCATTCCTTGCTGCACTGCAAGGTTTCTTGTCCATTCAAATTCTTTTGCTGCCGCGTCGCTTGCAGCGCACCCATAGGAGGAAACATAGAAGGCATCGTCGGTCTTCTGCGGGTCGAGAATATAGGCAAGAGCCTTGTTTACAGTTCCTCGGATTGGCTTGATTTTAGTAACTGCCATATCTCACCCTGCCTTTCTTTCAGCTCTGCAATATCGTCCGCATAGAAGTGTCCAGTGGAGTTTATGCGGCGGCAAATCTGATTGATATTCGAGGCAACACGGCTGACAGCGGCGGCGAGTTTCTTCTGCTGCGTGTAATCCACCTTGATGATATAGCCGTCAATCGCCATCTTCCGGAGATATGCTCCCATGTTCTTTGTTCCGAGCTGCGCCATCTTTGCCTTGATGATTCTTTTCTCATCGTCGGAGACGAAGAAGAGTATCTGATTTGGTCGCGTTCTGTTTGCCATCGGCGTTCCGTCCTTTCGTAAAGGAAGAGGGTTTGGGAGACTTCCCAACAAGCATTTCTGCGATTAAGGGGAGGGTTTCCTTAATCGGAAATCGCCGTGTGTATATACACCGGCTGTGCTTGCTATTCTCTAAAATCGTATTCCCTCGTAGAGACCCCTCGTAAAATACCCCTTCACTTTACAACGGACATTCTTTGAGAAAAAAACAGGGGTCTATGAGAAGAAATCTCTTATTTCCTTGACTCGTAGTCCTCGTCGATACGCTTTTTCCAATTCGTACCCAGAGGTACGCTGCAACGGACAGCAGAAACCGCTTCGCTCAGAACCTCATAGTTGAGCTGCGTTCCCTTATGGTCAGAGTGATAATTGACCGCTCGGTCTGCTCCAATACCGAAGTGCTTTGCCGTTTCAACTGCGTCAATATTTGCGCCGAGGAATAGAAACTCCCAGCCGTACTTTTCCTTCTGCCGCTCGATCATTTTCTTAACTGTCTCGCTGTCATAACGGCGGCTTGCATTCTCCATGCCGTCCGTTGTGATGACGAACAGCGTATGTTCAGGGACATCCTCATTTCTTGCGTACTTGTGGACATTCCCAATGTGATGAATTGCTCCGCCGATAGCATCCAGAAGGGCAGTACATCCGCGAACGGAATAGTCCCTGTCGGTCATCGGCTCCACCTTCTGAACCGGCACAC
>OJOD01000365.1_pt1 | contig 33108 bp, 25 predicted proteins | sample 1598221 | NCBI WGS metagenome assembly OJOD01 (sample SAMN03922464, study PRJEB24848) | human gut metagenome | isolation source: stool sample | host: Homo sapiens | place: Germany | collected 2010-11 | reverse complement strand
GATCTACACAGAGTAGATCGTCGGCAGCGTCAGATGTGTATAAGAGACAGACCCGTTTTCTAACCCCGGCGAATGCACCGGCAGCCTGACGGTAGACGGTGTGGATGCGCCCAACAGCAGCATTTTTGAGCTTTCGGCCCATGTGGGCACGGTGCTGCAGGATCCGGACGGCCAGTTCATTGGCCTGACGGTGGGCGAGGACATTGCCTTTGCGCTGGAAAACAGCTGTGTTCCCCAAAAGGAAATGCACGAGATCACCCGCCATGCCGCAGAGCTAGTGGGCATTGAAAACCGCCTGGACCATGCCCCGCATGAGCTTTCCGGCGGGCAGAAGCAGCGCGTCAGCCTGGCGGGCGTTATGGTGGATCAGGTTAAAATTTTGATGTTTGATGAACCCCTTGCCAGCCTGGACCCTGCCACCGGCAAGCAGGCCATTGAGCTGATCGACGAGATCCAGCACAAGACCGATACCACCGTGCTGATCATTGAGCACCGGCTGGAGGATGTGCTGTGGCGCAATGTGGACCGCATCATCCTGGTCAATGAGGGTACTATTTTGGCTGACCTGCGCCCGGACGAGCTGCTGGCCACCCATATGCTGGCCGAAAACGGCATCCGGGAGCCGCTGTACCTGACGGCCATGCGCTATGCGGGCATTGCCATCACACCGGAAAAGCGCCCTGCCCATGTGGACACCGTGGTGCTGGATGATGCCGATACCGCCCGCCTGCACAAGTGGTTCCACGCCCTGCCGCTGCCGGAACCCGACCCCGCACCGGAGCACCTGCTGGAAGTGCGCGGCCTTGGCTTTGGCTATACCAAGGGGCAGAGCACCCTGCATGACATCAGCTTTTCCATCGGCAAAGGCGAGATGGTCAGCATTGTGGGGCGCAACGGCGCGGGCAAATCTACCCTGGCAAAGCTGATCTGCGGGTTCGAGACCCCGGAGCAGGGCCAGGTGCTGCTGAATGGCCGTGACCTGGCGCAGGATAACATCCGCCGCCGCGCCCAGCACATTGGCTATGTGATGCAGAACCCCAACCAGATGATCTCCAAAACCATGATCTTTGAGGAAGTTGCGCTGGCCTTGCAGGGCAGCGATATGACCCAGGAACAGATCCGCCAGCGGGTGGAAGATACTCTGAAGGTTTGCGGGCTGTACCCCTTCCGCAACTGGCCCATTTCCGCACTGAGCTTTGGCCAGAAAAAGCGTGTAACCATTGCCAGCGTGCTGGTGCAGCAGCCGGAACTGATCATTCTGGACGAACCCACCGCGGGGCAGGACTTCCGCCATTATACCGACATTATGGAGTTCCTGCGCGGGCTGAACGAGCAGGGCGTGACCGTGGTGATGATCACCCACGATATGCACCTGATGCTGGAATACACCCCGCGCGCATTGGTGTTCTGTGATGGCCAGCTGATTGCCGACCGCAGCGCTGCTGCCGTGCTGTGTGACCCTGAACTCATCGAGCGGGCTGCGCTGAAAGAAACCAGCCTGTTTACCCTTGCCAACCGCTGCGGCATTGCCCCGGCGGAAGATTTTGTAGAACGCTTTATCCATGAAGACAGGGAGGTGCGCACACATGGCTGCTAATACCGTGCTCAATTACCTGCCGCGCCAAAGCGTTGTTCACAAAATGACCGGCACCACCAAGCTGGCATTCTTTTTGCTGTTTACCTTTGCCAGCATGATCACCTATAACACTTGGGTGCTGCTGGGGCTGATGGCCGTCAGCTTTGCAGCGTTTAAGCTCAGCCACATCAAACTGCGCGAAGTGCGGTTTATGCTGATCTTTATGCTGGTATTCCTGCTGCTGAATAACCTGTTCATCTTTTTGTTTGACCCCAACCAGGGCACCACGCTGTACGGCACGCGGCATGTGCTGTTCCATCTGTTCTGGCGGTATGATGTAACGGCGGAGCAGCTGTTCTACATGGTCAATATCTCGCTCAAATACTTTGTGGCACTGCCGGTGGCTATCTTGTTTATTTCCGCCACTAACCCCAGCGAGTTTGCCGCAAGCCTGAACAGCATCGGCATCTCCTATAAGGTTGGCTACTCGGTTGCCATTGCGCTGCGCTATATCCCGGATATTCAGCGCGACTATCACAGCATCAGCCAGGCCCAGCAGGCCCGCGGCGTGGAGCTGGGCAAAAGCGAACCGTTCTTTGCACGGCTCAAGAATTCGGTCAGTATTCTGCTGCCGCTGATTCTGACCAGCCTGAACCGCATTGATACCATCAGCAACGCCATGGAGCTGCGTGGCTTTGGCAAAAATGGCAAGCGCACCTGGTACACCCAGCGCCCCTTTGCCAAGCGGGATTTTGCCGCCCTGGCTTTTGGCGCAGCGCTGCTGTTGGTCAGCCTGTTTGTTACCATCCGGTACGGCCGGTTCTATAACCCGTTCGTATGATCCATAAATAAAGGCAACACCGCACAATTCTCGCCTTACGGCTTAAGCACCGCTCCGGCGGCTGCGGCACGGCATCTGCGTTGCCAAAATGCTCGATAAGACATCCAGTATTATCTGCGCTTTTGGCTTAGCAGCTGTCGCACCTCGCTCGCCGTATCGGCACTTAGAATTATGCGGTATTGCCTAAAACCATAAAAGCCCCGGCCCCCTGTGTGTATGAACTGCACCCCATTTGTTAGACAGTATGGTATTACTGTATAACAAATGGGGTGTTTTGGTATGCCAAGAGGAAGGCATTACGCAGAGCATGTCTCGAAAAGGAACTTGTCTGGATAACGCTGTTGCTGAGAATTTTGAAAAGACGATTGCCGATTGCATCGACCGCCGAATTCAATTAAAACGAAACGGCCTGAACCCTGTGCAATACAGGATTCAGACCGTTCAGGTTACTTAATTCTAATTTTTTTGGGGCCCTTCAAACCTGCTCAACGGGCAAAGGGGTTATCTGCGCCCGGCACCGCCGCCGCGGGTGGAACCGCCGCCGGCACGGAAGCTGCCGCCCCCACCGCGCGGGGCGCTGAACCCGCCGTTGCGCCCGGCACCGCCACCCGGCCGGGCACTGCCGCCGCCGGAACGGAACCCGCCGGACATTCCGCCAAAGCCGCCGCCGGGACGCGGACCGAAACTGCCAGGTCTAGCACCGGGGCCAGGCCCACCAAAGCCGCCGCCGGGGCGTGGGCCGGGATTACCAAATCCACCGCCCGGAGGGGGCGGCGGGGGAGGACGCCGGGGACGGCGCGGCCGGTAAACCGGTCCGCCGAAAAAGAATACGTTCGGCCCGCGGTAGCCGCCTGTGTAGGTGGGACCCTGCGGCCCGCGGGGTCCGCGCGGCGTTTTCAGGATTGCAATCACGATCACTGCAATAATAATCGTCAGTAAAATCAAGGTAAGCACCGCCCCTCCATTGCTGCGGCTCTGGGTGTTTTCCACAATCCTGCCGGAAGAATCTGCCAGGCCGGAGCCGATCGCGTCCATATCCAGGCTGACGCCATATACATCGCAGATGCGCTCGGCCATGGCCAGCACGGTTTTGCGTGCGCCGGTATCGTAATCCTGCTTTGCCCAGGAAGCTTCCAGGTTATCATACAGCAGATCGCTCAGCACATTGCCGGAAAACGCGCTTTCCAGCCCTTCGCCGGGGGTGGCCCAATAGTTGTCGTCCCCGGTGGCCATCAGCAGCACCATGCCGTTGTCCTGGTCAGCGCTGCCAAGGCCCCATGCCTGGAACACCTCGTAGGCATAGCCTTCCATGGTGTTGTTGCCGACGTAATCGGTGGTGTAAACGCCGATCTGTGCACCGCTGCAGTTTTCCTGCAGGGCAACAGAAATGTTGGTGATATATGTTTCGGTATCGCGGCTTAGAATATTGGCATTATCGGCAATGCAGCTGGTACTGCTGATGCCCTGAACGGAAGCAGCTGCCGCTGCCGGTACCGCCCAGACTGCCGCCGCGGTCACAGCCGCCAGAACGGCGGCTGCGGTGCGGGTCAAAATTTTCATCCGGCCCTCTCCTTTCCGGGGTCACTGCGCTGCATACAGCTCCACCTGCCCCGCGCCCCACAATGTACCGATCACATTGGCGGGGAAACCGGAAGCCATGGTGTTGTAGCTTTGGGCAGCGGTGGTATAATTCTGCGCAATTTCGCGCTGCAAAATGCTTTGGGTGCTCACATAGCTGGCATCCAGGCTGTTGATCTGATCCAGCGCATCGTCGGTGGCTTTTGCCTTTGCGGCGGTGTACATGGCGTCCACAGCGTTATCCAGCTGGTGGATGACCGCATATTGCGCGGCTGGGGCAATGGCGGTATCCTGCCACTGGGCCAGCAGGTCTGCTACGGTGGTGCAGTTGCTGTCAGCTTCGCCCAGTACCTTCTGGCAGGCACGCATCAGGTTGGCAGCGGTATCCGTCAGGGTGGTAAAATCCCCCTGGATGCTGTTGCCGTGCTTGTCAACCTCGCTGGTGTAAATTTCAGCCACATTGCGGTAACGGCTTTTCAGCTGCACGCCGCCAATGCCAAACACCGAAACCAGCACCATCACGGCCAGGAACCCGGCCGCAAAAGGCCGCTTTTTGGCGGGGGCGGGCAGTTTGCTTTCCACCTGGCCAAACACTTCCAGCTGCGGGCTTTTGATCTCAAATGTTTCCTGCTGCTCCAACTGCATGGGTCGTCCTCACTTAACGGGGATGCAATCATGCACCCTAAAAATAATTACTTGTTAATTTCCAACAGCTTCTGCTTCAGCTCGCCCTCAATGCGGCCCAGCTCCTGCTCGGCGGCGGCGCGCTTGGCCTTGCCGTCTGCGCGGATCTTGTTCAATTCATCCAGTGTGCTGATCAAATCGCGGTTGGTCTGCTGCAGGGTCTCAATATCCACCACACCGCGCTCAGACTCTTTGGCGATGTCGATGGTGCCCTGCTTGAGGGTTGCGGCGTTCTTGCGCAACAGCTCGTTGGTGGCATCGGTCACGGCGCGCTCGGCCTGCATGGCCTGCTGGCTGTGTGCCATGCCCAAGGCCAGAACCATCTGGTTCTTCCACAGGGGGATGGTGTTCACAATGGTGGTCTGGATCTTTTCGGCCATCATCGTATCGTTGGACTGGATCAGGCGGATCTGTGGGCCCATCTGGATGGAGATATTGCGGGTCAGCTCCAGGTCATACAGCTTCTTTTCAAAGCGGTCGCACTGGTCGGCCAGGTCGCGGGCGGCCTGGGCATCTTCCGGCAGGCCGGATGCTTTGGCTTTGGCTTCAGCGGCGGCCAGGTCGTTCTCCCGCACCTGCTGCAGCTTTTTGCGGCCGGCCAGGATATACATGCTCAGCTCCTTGAAATAGACAAGGTTCAGCTGGTACATCTTGTCCAGCATGGCAATGTCTTTCATCAGGGTTACCTGGTGGTCCTCCAGTTGGGCCTTGATGCGTTCCACGTTCACATCAGCTTTGTCGTATTTCACTTTCAGGGCTTCCAGCTCGTTGGACTTTTTCTTGAAAAAGCCCAGGAAGCCTTTCTGATTTTCTGCGGTGGCATCAAAGCCTTTCAGCTCGCCGATCAGCTGGGTGATGAGTTCGCCGGTCTCACCCATATCCTTAGTGCGCACGCGGGAAAGCGCACTGTCAGAAAAATCGCTCAGCTTTTTCTGGCTGGCGGCGCCGTACTGCAAAATCATCTGGGAGTTGGTCAAGTCGATCTTTTCAGCAAAATCCTGCACCATCTTCTGCTCTTCGGGGCTCAGCGGGGTATCCTCCACGGTAACGGGGGTAGCCTTTTTGGCTTCCTCCACCACCTTGGCATCCGCTTCGGGATCCAGGGTCAGGGTGGGGGCGGCAGGGGCCGCATCCAAGGTCAGGGAAGGTGCTGCGGGAGCGTTCAGGTCAAAATCCAGATCAGACATAGTGGCAAGTCCTTTCTCTTCTTCTTTTTATATTTTGGGTTGGGAGCATCAGGTCAAATTCTGACCGCGCATGATGTTTTCAAGCACTTCGATGTCGGTCGAAATATCCATTGCCTCTGCGGAATACAGGGCGTCCAGCTGGTTTTCAAATGCGGTGGCCATGGTGCCAGCGTTGCGGCGTACTTCGCTCAAGATCTGGGCGGCGTTTTCGCCGGTAATGCCGCCTTTTTCCATCTGGGCGTATGCGCTCATGATCTTGACCACTTCCGGCAGGTAATACCGTGCAAAGCGATCCACGGTGCGGGCTTTATCCGGCTTTTGCTCCACCGCCTGCACAATGCCGCGCCCGGCCTTTTCCATACGGTCCAGCTGGCGGGAAAGTTCGGCATCCGGGATGGCGTCATTCAGCTTGTGCAGCGCGTCCAGGTTGGCGGCAATGCCGTTCAGCATGGCATCGGTGTTTTCGCTGCCGGTGGCGTAGGGCTGTTCCACCCGCTGCACCCGCGTGGGGCAGAAGCGGGAAGAAACCAGATACACCACAGTGCTGAGTGCCGCAATGATAACCAGGTTCACCAGCCGGTAGGGCGGCAGAATCAGGGAAGCAACCGGCCAGGTCAGTGCAGCCAGGTACAGCGGCAGAACCGGGCGGGTGCGCTTTTCGATCCACTTGCTCATGGGTTCAAAGCTCCTTGTAGTAAGGTGCGCCCCGGCAAAGGCAAACGCCGGAGCAAAGGGAATACCCTTTCATTATAGTGCAACGGCGGGGACAATGCAAACAATTTTGCCCCTTTCGGGCGGCAAAACGGCGCTTTTTTGCGCTTTTTACGGTTTGTTCACATATCCTTCCAGCGCAGTGCCCCAGGCATCCAGCAACCGCGGCATGGTAAACGCCGCATTGGCCGGGCTGGTGGAGGGCAACACCACAGCTTCCAACCCGGTCAGGGGCTGGGCGTATTTGCGGTACAGCCTGCCGCTGGTGGCACCGTTGCAAAAAATGGCCTGTACGCCCAGGCGGTTCACCAGGGCTGCCAGATCATTCGGCTCCACATCTTTGATGGAAGCATCCGATGCCCCGCGGATGGAGCAGGCGTGGATGACATCCCACACCGCCAGCCCGCTGCCAATGATGATGGCGCGTTTGGCATCCAGATCCTCCCATGCGGGGGTGGGGCTGTGGGTCAGGGTAGCCATCAGCGGCCAGAACCGATTCTGCGGGTGGCCGTAATAAAACCCCTGTGCCCGGCTCTTTGGGCTGGGAAAGCTGCCTAAGATCAGCGCTTTGGCCTGTGCGCCGTACAGTGGGGGCAGCCCCGGCCCCACATGGGTGTACGGTTGTTTGGTGTTCAACGGAATATCTCCGGCCACAGACTGCGGCACAGCTGGGCAATGCCATCGGGTGCAGCGGCAGGGGCCAGCGCCTTGGCGGCAGCTTTGGCGGTTTTCATGCCGTCCGCCATGCAGTAGGAACGCCCGGCCAGCGCCAGCATTCCGGCATCGTTGGGACCGTCGCCCACGGCAACGCAGTCCGCAGCGGCCAGGCCCAGATGGTCCAGCAGTGCCTGCAGGCCGGTTGCCTTGTCCTGTCCGGCGCGCAGGATATCGCACCCCGTCACGTGGTAGGGCAGGAACTTCAGCCCCAGGTAGCCGTATTTGGCCTGGAACTTGGCGATATCTTCCTCCGCCAGCATGCCGAACGCGGAAAACGGCATATCCAACAGGTGGCGGTCCTGGTCCTCGCCGTCTTTCAGGCAACCTTCCAGTGCAGCGGCTTTCTCCTGCACATGGAAGGCCTCATAATCCAGGTAAACATACCCGCCGTCCGAAAAGCTGAATCCCAGCGGGTGCTCATAGTCCTCGCAAAAATCCACCAGAGCGTACATTTCCTCGGCGGTCATGTGGCTGGTGTACAGGGCGGTCCCGGCGGCATCCTCCACCTGGGCACCGGCGGCGCAGATCCAGTAATCCGGCCGGATGCCGCGCAGCATTTTGGCGGGGATCTCTGCCCGGCAGCGCCCCGTGGCAATCACGAGCTTGACCCCGGCTTTCTGCACGGTGCGCAGGGCATCGACGTTTTCTTTGGGCACGCGCGGCTCCCCATGGGGGCGCAGGGTGCCGTCAATATCTAAAACAAGCAAAGTGGCAGGCATGGCAGGTACTCCTTAACATTTGGTTTGGTTTCTTCTATTATATCAAATCCGCCCCCAAAGTCTAGCAGGGGGCGGGCAAACATATAGTTGTGGAGAAAAACAATGAGCGAAAGGCGGGCGGCGCACCATGCGGCATACCAGACGAAAAGAACGGGACGGGCTGGACCTTGCGCGCCCGGCACCGCGCAGACGGCACAAAACGCTCCGGCAGCTCTGTGCGCTGCTGCTGGGGCTGGCGGGCCTTGCCCTGCTTAGCATGGCCGTGTGGGGGGCGGCTTTGCCCCGGCGGCTGGATGATGCCTTAGCCCAACACTATGCCGCCCAAATGAGCGTGATGCAGCGGGAGCTGTTTGCCCTGCACCGCCGGCTGGCAGAACACGAACCGGATGCCGAAGAAAACGCCGCCATGCGCAATTTTTTGCAAAGCAGGCAGACGGACGGCGAACGCTGGGACCCCGTGTGGACCGCCGCCCGCTGGCCCGGCGGATTTTTGCTGGCGCAGCCGGTGCAGGCGGGGGCCGCCGTGCTGGACCGCAGCGGCCGTTTTGCGGGCATTGCAGGGGAGCATGGCACGGTGTCCCCGGCGGGCAGCGGAGCGGGGGCAGTCCCGGCTCTGGTGGGGCAGGCCCTTGGCACGCTGACCCGCCAGAACGGAGTCCTGTGGGTGACCGGCCTGCCCTGCAGCTGTAAGGCGGCAGCGGGGGAGTTGGCCGTTACCGCGCAGGGACAGTATTGGGCCGGGCAGCTGGCAGCAGCGCCCCAGCCCGACCCCGGCGGCCTGACCCTGCGTGCCCCGCTGGAAGATACTGCCGATGAAACCGACTGCCTGTATTTCATCGGGGGCTGACAGCTGCGGCAAAACCTTGTATAATACCCATATGGCAAAAGGACAGACCAAAGAACGATCAGACCAGAGCAGGCAGTGGCCTGCCGGGAGGTGCGCATGAAAAAAGACGGCAAAAAGAGGGTGTGGTTCCTGCTGATTTTCTGCACTGCCGTATTTGCGGCATTTTTGGTGCGGCTGTACTGGATGCAGTTTACCATGGCGGATCACTATGCTAAAAAGCTGGAACAGGCATCTCAGACCAGCTATACCGTGCGCATCCCGGCGGCGCGGGGAAGCATTGTGGACCGCAGCGGCACGGCGCTGGTGCAGGATGACACCGTGTATGACCTGGCGCTCTGCGTTCCGGCCCCACCGGACACCGAGATGGCGCAGACCCTGCAAACGTTAAAAGAACTGGATCTAGGCGGCAAGGATGTGGAAACACAGCTTGCCGCCTTTTGTTCTGCCGTTTCGGCGGGGGAACTGCCGCTGACTGAAAATCTGACCCAGGCACAGTGCCAGAGCCTGCTGGCTGCCGGTCTGCCCCAGAGCGGGGCGGTGCGGCTGACTGCCCGCGGTACCCGCACGGCGGTGGATGGCACCCTCGCTCCGCAGCTGCTGGGCGGCGTGGGGGCCATGAGTGCCGAGCAGTGGGCACAGAAAAAGGCCCAAGGCCTTGCCATGGATGAATCCATCGGCCAATGGGGGCTGGAAGCCGCCTGGGAGGATGCTTTGCGCGGCAGAGCGGGAAGCCTGAAAGTGACAGTTGACCGCAGCAGCGGCGGCCGCACCGAAACCATACAAAGTACGCCGCAGGCCGGGGATACCCTGCACCTTTACCTGGATGCTGATTTGCAGCGCACCCTGCGCAGCGCATTGCAGCAGCAAATTGAAACTTTACAGGCCACAAAGCCGGAAGGCAAGGGCAAAGAAGCCTGTGCAGGGGCGGCTGTGGTGGTGGATGTGCAGACCGGCGGCGTTCTGGCGGCGGTCAGCCTGCCGGATTATGACCTTGCCAGCTGGCGGCAGAATTATGCCGCACTGGCCACAGCCCAGGGAGCACCGCTGGTCAACCGGGTGCTGAACGGCCAGTATGCGCCGGGGTCAGCGTTCAAACCGGCAGTAGCGGCATCGGCCCTGGCGGCGGGGATCATCACCCCGCAAAGCACCGTAAACTGCGGCGGGCGGTACACTTACTATGCGGGTTACCAGCCGCGCTGTTTGCAGCTGGGGCACCGCGGGGCCGTCAGCATGGTTACGGCGCTGCGCCACAGCTGCAACATTTATTTTTATGATGTCGGCCGCCGCCTTGGGGTGGATACGTTTTCCGCTACCGCGCAGCAGCTGGGCCTTGGAGTACCCTGCGGTACTGAGCTGCCGGAAACTACAGGCCGCCTGACCTGGAGCACCGATGAGAACTATCAGGCGGGCCTTGCACTGATGGCGGCCATTGGGCAGGGCAATACGTCGGTCAGCCCCTTGCAGCTGGCGGCCTATGCTGGGGCCCTTGCGCGGGACGGCCAGCGCCCGGCGCTGCATTTTGCCCAAAGCACAACCGATGCCGCCGGGAATATAACCTGGCAGGCGCAGCCGGACGTTTTAGCCCAGGCACCCGGCGGGGCGGCAGTGTTTGCCCCCATCCGGGAGGGTATGGCCCAGATGGCCCAAACGCTGCGCACTTTGCGGGAATCGCCCATTCCCCTTGCCTGCAAGACCGGCAGTCCCCAGCTGGCGGGCACGCTGCCGGATGGCACCCACTACACAAACTCGGTGCTCATTGGGTATGGGCCGGTGCAGCAGCCGCGGTTTGCGGTGGCGGTGGTGATCGAATACGGCGGCGGGGGCAGCAATGCCGCGCCCGTTCTGCGGGCTGCGGCGGACTGGTTTGCAGCAGCCGGAATGGCCTGAACAGGATGGAATTTTGTGGGGAATTTTTGTATTCAACATGCAGGATGAACTTTTCGCTTTTTGTCCACAAACGGGGTGGGGAAAACCTGTGGAAAGTGAAAAAACGGGCAAAACCCCCGTAATAATTGTAAGTTTTACCCGCAAAAACAGGGGTAAAACTGGTAGTTTGCCCAGTGAGCGGGGGTGTTTATCCGTACTGTTATGTTGAAAGGTTTTCCACAATATGTTGAAAACACCCCCTGAAACGGTGGAAAACTGGCCATACAAGCGGGTTTTCCACGCTTTCAACAGGGTTTTCAACATCTTCAAAGGAAAACCTTTCCAGTACGGTTTGTATAAACCGCGAAAACACGCACAAAAGCACCGCGCAAAAGGGTGAAAAATCTGTACTTTTGACGCCAAGGAAAAAGGTGACAAAAGCATAGGAAATGTGCTATACTATATCTGTATAATTATCGAATCATGCCAGAAAGCTGTGCGGGCTGCCATACGCGGCAAAATGGCTGCCAAACGCCGCCGCACAGGGCTTTACCCAATCGTTTTAAGGAGTAACCACATTGCAGATGGAAAATAAAAAACGCATGCCCCAGCAGGCCCCCCAGGCCAAGGCAGACAAGGCCCCTGCGGAGCAGGATACCGCCCTGGTATGGGGCAAAAACCCCGTGACCGAACTGCTGAAAAGCGAAGCCGGGGTGGACACCCTGCTGCTGGCCGACAGCATGGAGCCGCGCATGGCCGGGTATTATACCGCGCTGGGCAAAGCGGCCGGGGCGGTCATCAAGCGTGTACCCGCCGGCAAGCTGCAAAAGCTGTGCGGTACCCAGGACCACCAGGGTGTGGCGGCCTGGGCTGCCCGCATCCAGTATGTTGGCGTGGAGGAACTTTTGCAGATCGCAAAAGACCGCGGCGAACCGCCGTTCCTCGTGCTGTGTGACGGTATTGAGGACCCCCACAACCTGGGCGCAATCCTGCGCAGCGCGCTGCTGTGCGGTGCCCACGGCGTGATCATCCCGCGGCGCGGCGGCGTTGGCGTGACTGGCACGGTCATGAAATCCAGCGCCGGGGCAGCTGCCCGCATCCCGGTGGCGCGGGTCGCCAACCTGCCGCAGGCCATCCGTGACCTGAAAAAGCAGAACATTTTTGTTTACTGTGCCGACCTGGGCGGTGCTCCGCTGGAAAAGACCGATCTTTCCGGCCCGGTGGCGCTGGTGCTGGGCAGCGAGGGCGCAGGCCCCGGCGCACTGGTGCGCAAACTGTGCGATGCCGCCGTTACGCTGGATATGGCCGGTGGCAAAACCGGTGTGGACAGTTATAACGTCAGCGTGGCCGCCGGTATTTTGATGTACAACATCATGCAGCGCCGCAAGTAACGGCTGCACAAAAAAGGAATCCCATACCAAAGGGGAGAACAACATGCCAAGCAAACGTACAAATGATTCCGTGGACCGCATTCTGGAAGAGCTCAGCCATGAGCAGGCCGAACGCGGCATCCGGGATAGTGTAACAGACCGCCAGGTGGATGCCATCCTGCAAAGCCTGGGCCACGGCAGCATGGAGGAATCCTCCGGCGGCGGTTCGGCATTGGGGCCCATCCAGAAAGAGGACCTGCCGGATATCACGCTGGGCAAAGGCAATAATTTTAACACCGAGGACCGGTTTTCCACCGCTGTGCTGGACGACCTGCTGGGCGATCTGCCCAGTATGCGGGCTGCCAAAAAGAATAAACCCGGCCCCGCTGCCCCGGCCCGCCGGCCTGCTTCTGTGCCGGAGCCGCGCCGCATGCCGGAAGTTGAGCCTAAAGTAGAAAAACAAAATAATATACAAACTGTACAACCGACTCAGCCGGTGCGCTCGGAACCTGTTCCGCAGCCTGCCCGCCCTGCCCCGGCACAAACTGCGCCCCAGCAGCCGGCCCCGCAGGTACAGCCGGAGACAAAACCGGCCCCGCAGCCGGAACCAAGACCGGCGGATGCAACATCAGGGGATACCACCCGCACCAGCATCATTAAAGCCTTTTTGTGCCGCAGGGTGCCGGAAGCGGACAGCAAGTACCTGGATGAAGGAAAAAAAGATTTTACCAACTTTTTTGGCACCAGCGTGGCCGTTGTTCCGGATGATATGAAGTCCGAGCAGGAGCGCCAGCAGACCCCTAAAAAAAAGGGCTTGTTTGGCTTTGGATATGCTACCGATACCGGGGAGTTTGAGCCGATCAATGTTTCGGTCAGCGGCAGGGTGGAAAACCAGAGCACCCAGCAGCTGGAAGAACAACTGCCCCGGTCGCAGGAGGTTTTGCCACAGGATGAACCGGACGAGATGGAGCTGCGCGAGCAAGAGCCGCCCCGTCACTACGCTGCAAAGAAAAAAGGCTTTTTTGCCAGCCTGTTCGGCGGCAAAAAGCACGATGTCTATGACGAGCTGGAATCCTATGACCCGTATGAGGGCGAGCCAGCCCCGGTAGAAAACTGGGAGGTTCCGGAACAGCCCCGGGAGGAGCCGGAAACAGAGGAAACGGGCGAGATGCCCCGCCTGACCGCTACCAACGCAGGGCTTTCCATCTCCGGGCGGCAGACTTCCCAGTTTGCCGCCACAGGCAAACCGCAGCTTTCGAAGGATGAGCCGGCCCCGCAGCCGGAACCTCAGCCCAATGTTTACCGCAAAAATAAAAAGCGGGATACCGTGGAGTTCACCCCCCGCAAGGAGCGGGAACGCACCATGCCGTTCACTCGGCCTGCCCCCCGCCGCGAAGCGGAACCCGTGGGCGAGCCGGTCATGACCCCAAACGATACGGTGCAGCCGCAGCCCGCGCCTGCCCCGCAGGCGACCACCGGTTTTACCATGCAGCTGGGGGACGAGCCCGCACCGGAAAGCACCCAGTCGTTCCTGCATGAACTGAACGCAGCCCTGCCGCCGCGCCGCAAAAAGCCTGCGCCCAAAGCTGCCCCTGTGCAGGAAGAACCCGCCAGCGGCGATACCTTTGAGGAACTGCCGCAGGAGCTGGCCCAGACCCTGACCGGGCAAATCCGCCTGAGCGAGATTGCCGAAGGGGTGGAAGAGCAGCCGGAAGAACCGAAAAAGCCCGCCCCGAAAAAAGAGGAAGAAAGCTTTGAGGAGCTGATCGGCCCCCTGGTGGATGAAAAGCCCAATACCGCGGAATTTGTGCGCGGCATTGAACAGTCCATCAACCTGGAAAAGATCAAATCGGATTCAAAGGCAAAAACAGAAAAGACCGATACCGATTACCAGGCGGCTGCCCAGTACCTGAGCGACCCCAACGCCGGGGCGGAGCCGGAAGCACCGGAACAAAAAAAGCCCGGCAAAGGCTTTAACCTCCTCCGGTTTGCAGGCAAGCCGAAGGACGAAACCACCCCCGATGGCGAATCGCCTTTTGCCGCACAGGCCGCCGTCCTGCACCGCCACGAATACGAAAGCACCGATGATGCCCCCGTGGTGCGCCATGACCTGGAACTGCGAGTGATGATCACCACCGGCACAGCAATCGCTGTGGGCGCTGCAGCCCTGATTATGATCGTTCTGGGCACGATGGCGGCCACCGGAGCCAATCTTGGCCCGCTGGATACCACAGCCAGCACCAAACCGCTGCTGGTGACTATGCTGATTCTGCTTGCTGCCAGCGCGGCCCTGTGCTGGCAGACGATGCTGGGCGGCCTGGCCGGGCTGATCAACATGCGCCGGGGCAATACCGCAGATACCATGCCCGCCATGGCCGCGGTGGCCTCCATCCTGCAATGTATCATGTTTTTGGCAAAGCCGGAATGGTATAACCCCGCAACCCTCTGCCTGATGACCGGCCCCGCAGCGCTGCTGCTGTGCGGCAACGCTGCAGGCAAGGCAATCGACGCCCACACCATCCGGGATAACTTTACCCTTGTCAGCGCCGGGACGGACCACGCTGTGGCATATCGGCTGAAAGATGCCGGGGTACTGCGTACCGTGACCGCCGGGCTGGCGGAACCGCGCCCCAATGTGCTGGTCAGCCGTCCCACCCGCCTGATGAAAGGCTTTTTGGCGGGCAGCGAATCCCGCCGCACATCGGATAAAAACCAGCAGCAGTTTGCCCGCATCCTGCTGGGCTGCGGCGTGGCTGCATTCCTGTTCACCCTGCTTTACCGCAAGGATGCCGGAACGGCGTTCACTGCGCTGGCCGGTGTACTCTGCCTGGGCGCGCCGCTGGCCGGTACGCTGATCTCCGCCATGCCCATGCGTTTGATGCAGCGCAGTGCCGCGCAGATCGGCGCGGTCATCCCCGGTTGGAAGGATATCCGACTGCTGGGCCGTGTGAACGTGCTGCAGGTCACGGCGCAGGATCTTTTCCCCAAAGGGTGCATTACGCTGCGCGGCATCAAGCCGGTGCGCAAAGAGGATATTGAGCTGGCCATCATCTACTCCGCTTCCATGCTGGCCGATGTGAATACCCCGCTGAAAGATATCTTCCTTGGCATGACGGGCGATAACCGCAAGCTGCTGTGCAAGGTGGAAAACCTGGAAACGCTGGACGGTCTGGGCTATGTGGGCTGGATCAACGGCGAGCGGGTCATGATCGGCTCCCGCCGGCTGATGGATACCTATGATATCCAGCTGCCCAGCATGGAATATGAACGCCGCCATACCGTGAACCAGCGCCGGGTCATCTACCTAGCGGTTTCCGGCAAGCTGTTCAGCATGTTCCAGGTGGCTTATCAGAGTGATCCCGATACCGCCGCCGTGCTGGATTCCCTGCGCCGCGCCGGACTTTCGCTCATTGTGGACTGCGATGACTTTAACTGCGATGAAGCGCTGCTGCAGACTGCTTATAACCTGCCGGTTGGTACCGTCAAGGTGCTGAGCGGCAAGGAACACAAGGCGCTGGAGCCCGCTGTGGCCTGGCTGCCGGAAAGCGAAGGCAGCATGCTGCACCTGGGCAGCTTTGCCAGCTTTGTCGGCGGCCTGGAGGCCGCTGCGGGTGCGGCAGAGGGGGAACACCGTTCTTCGATGGTGCTGTCGGCCTCGGTGCTCATCAGCTGCATTCTTGCCATGATCATGGCGCTGGCCGGCGGCCTGGCCGGGCTGCCGCTTCCGGCACTGGCCTTGTATCAGGTCGCTTGGGCGGTTCTGGCCATGATATTCCCCCTGATCCAGAGATATTAAGGGATATCTGAAAACAAAGAACTGGATTGAGTTTTCGGCTTTTCAGATATATCCCAAGCGTTTTTGCGGGAAAAATAAAAACGGGAACGACATAAAAAGGAATGGTGCAACCATGTACCGCACAATTCAACATCAGATGAGCATTGATGACTACCTGCCGCCCTATGAAGGCGAGCTGGTACAGGAGAACCGCTGGGTGCGCCTGGCCCAGGCCATTGACTGGGATGCCATTGAACAGGAGTACAGCGGCCATTTTGCTGCTGGCGGCAAGGTGGCAATTCCGGCCCGCATGGCGTTCGGTGTGCTGGTGATTCGTGCAGCGTGCCGCACAACGGACAGCGAAACGGTGGAGATCGTGCGCGAAAGCCCCTACCTGCAATACTTTTTGGGCTTTGATTCCTTTACCTATGATGTGCCGTTTTCTTCCCGCAGCATGGAGCGGTTCCGTACCCGCATTTCCCCCGCCCGTGTGCGGGAAGCCGTAGCGCTGCTGCGCGGCTTTGAAACCAACAAAGGCAGTAAAAAATGAAAAAGGGCCGCATGGCTCCGGGCAGCTGCTCCGAACCGTGCGGCCATGTTATGCCCTGCAACCCCAACCTTTGCAACAGATAGGAGAATTATGGAAATTATTGTTGATGCTTTTTTGGATGCACTGATCGACGGCGTAAAAATGCTGCCGTTTTTGTATCTGGCATATCTGCTGATCGAATGGCTGGAACGCAACCATGGCGAGCGAATTGAAAAAGCGCTGGCTGGCGGCGGCCACTGGGGCTTTGTGCCCGGCGCACTGCTGGGCTGCGTACCACAGTGCGGGTTTTCGGCGGTAGCGGCCAACTTTTATGCCAGCCGGGTCATTACCCCCGGCACGCTGCTGGCCGTGTTCCTGGCAACATCGGATGAAGCCATCCCCCTGCTGGCGGCGGAGCCTACCCTGTGGAACAAGCTGGGCCTGCTGCTGGTGCTCAAAATCGTGTTTGGCATTGCAGCCGGTTTGGTGTTGGATGTTCCGCTGCGCCGCATCCTGCCCAAAGGGCTGTATGGCGGCTATGAGGGCCATGCCGATGAGGTGGACTGCCACGAAGAACACGAGGAACACAGCAGCATTTTCCTGGCGGCGCTGCGTCACACACTGGAAATTTTTGTGTTCATCTTGGTGTTCAGCTTTATCATTGGGCTGATCTTTGGCTTTGTCGGGGCAGATTCCGCCGCGGCATTTCTGGGCAGTCTGGGCATTTTCCAGCCCATGATGGCCGCGCTGATTGGTCTTGTACCCAACTGCGGTGCCAGCGTGCTGCTGGCTCAGCTGTATATGGGCGGGGCTATTACCTTTGGCAGTTTTTTTGCGGGGCTGTGCTCCGGCGCAGGTATCGGCCTGGCTGTGCTGTGGCGTGTCAACCCCAGCTGGAAACAGAACTTGTTCATGACAGGGCTGCTCTGGTTCTGCGGCACCTGCTGCGGTATTTTGCTGCAATGGGTGGTGTAAGAGCTGCCGGCGGCCATAACCCGTAAAATAATAAGTAGGGGACGATGCGGAAGCATCGTCCCCTTTGATATGCTTTGTGGGATGTTGTAGCCAGGGCTTGTGATAAAATTCTATTGTGGCATCTACCGCATGGTTCCGGAACGGTCAAGACCGTTCCCTACGGAGCATTTTATAGTGGGTGATAGAACATAAAACATTCGGTAGGGCGGGGTCACCCGACACCGCCGAAACCTGGCCCCATTGCATGTTGAAAAATTGTGATGAACCAACAAATTACTTGGAGGGGGCGGCGTCCCCGACGGACGTATAAATAACAGTGAGCTTGTTTGTGCGCAGTAGAGCGGGGTGCCCTCACCCCGCCGGGCCTTGCCACGCTGCTACCCCCAAAACGTGGGAAGAACCCTGCCGTGCACGCAAAGGCTCTCCCTCCAAATACAAATTTACCCCCAAAACAAAAAACAAACGCCGCAGGGAACATCACGCACTCCCTGCGGCGTTGTCATTTATATCGTCTCGCCTTCAGCCTCTGCAGCCGGTTTCTTCTTCCCAGTCGCCGAAATCTTCGGCTTTGGCGATGGTGGTAGGGTCCACCTTGCCGTCCTCCGTCAGCTTAACGGGTTCGGTCTTGTCCTGGACCGGGTTCACGTTCGGCACATCGTTACCACTCTGGATGGGAATGGTAACGCCGTTATCTTCCTGCGCGGGTTCTTCCACCGGGGCAGCAGGCTCCGCTACAGGGGCCTGCTCAGCGGGGGCAGGTTCCTCAATCGGTGCGGGCTGTTCCTCGTCGGCATTTTCTTCGGTTTCGTCCGCATCTTCGGTGCTTTCGGAAGCTTCGCTGTCGTCAAATGCGGAGTCATCCACAATCTGTTCGCTCTCTTCGTCCTGAGCCAGATACTTGCTGACAACATAAACGCCAACACCGATGGCTGCGCCCAGCACAATGGGAATCAGATGAAATTTTGCCATAGTAATTTCTCCTTTCGTGCGCGGGCAACTGGCCCGGCAGCTGTTTGGGGCGGTTGTGCCTGGAACGATTGACACAACCTTAAATTAGTGTCAGTATAACACCCTGCGGGGCAGAAATACAAGTCAAATTTGTTAAAAGTTACACAAAATCCCAAAACGCGAACTCGCTGCCTTACATCTTGTGGTCAGCAAACAGCGGGTCATCCTGCCACAGTACGGTGTGCCCGGCGGCGCGGGTGGCGTTCAAGTCAATGATGCGCTGGTTGCTGGAGCCGCGGAACCGCAGCGAAATATCGTGCTGCGCGGGGATGAATTCGCCGTCCACCAGCACATCGATCAGGCTCAGCATCTCGTCCGTCACTTCGCAGCGGGCGTGGCTGGGCTGCAAAAGTTCGGTTTCGTATACATTGCCGGTGTAGCACCAGATGGTTTTGTGGGGGTACAACACCCGTACTTCGTGCAGGAACGGCACCAGCGCACGCTGGTTTTCCGGCTCAAAGGGTTCGCCGCCCAAAAGGGAAAGCCCATCAATATAATCCGGGGCAAGGCTGCCCAAAATTTCATTGCGCACGGCTTTATCAAAGGGCAGGCCATAACCAAAATCCCAGGCAACGGCGTTAAAACATTCCGGGCAGTGGCGGCGGCAGCCGGAAACAAACAGACTGGTACGCACGCCCGTGCCGTTGGCAATATCACAGTATTTTATGGTTGCGTAGTTCACGCGGGGAGCCTCCTTATAACATGCAACACTATATCTTGTATAGTGCTGCGGCAAATCATCACAATAGGCAGGTGCCTTGCACCAGTATACCAGCCGTGCCGGGCAAAAGCAAGCGGCCAGGGAACAATAAAATCACATAGCATCGCAGCTTTGAAAAAAGTGCCTATTTTACCCAAAAAGCCAGCGCTTTTTTCGGCGTTTTGTTTTGCAATCTTTTTGAACGTCCCATCGCGCTATATGGCATATATGGGTGCTATTAGCAAATTATATACAATATATTGTGGTGTATTAGCTTGACTTTGCCGGGTCGATGCGGTAAGATAAATACGCTCGCCAAAATCATGGAGCGGTTTTGGTGTGGGGTATCAACCCGGCAGCTTTTATTGAGGTAAGGAGATAACAGTTCATGAAGATCATCAAGCGCAACGGCAGCGAGGCCGTTTTCGATATATCCAAAATTATTGCAGCGGTGACCAAAGCCAACAACGTTGTTGCCTCCAACCAGCGCTTGACCAAGGAACAGATCACGGCCATTGCCGACGATGTGGCGCGGGAATGCCAGAGCCGCAACCACGCCATGAACGTGGAGGAGATCCAGGATCTGGTGGAAGACGCCATCATGCAGACCAAAGCGTATGAGGTGGCTCGCAAATATATCACCTACCGCTATGTGCAGAGCCTGCGCCGTACCCATAACACCACCGACGACCGCATTCTGTCCCTCATCGAGTGCAACAATGAGGAAGTCAAGCAGGAAAACGCCAATAAAAACCCGACCGTCAACAGCGTTCAGCGCGATTATATGGCCGGCGAGGTCAGCAAGGACCTGACCATGCGTATGCTGCTGCCTGCCGAGATTGTAAAGGCACATGAGGATGGCATCATTCATTTCCATGACGCTGACTATTACGCCCAACATATGCACAATTGCGACCTGGTCAACCTGGACGACATGCTGCAGAACGGCACGGTTATTTCTGGTACCCTCATCGAAAAACCGCATTCTTTCTCCACGGCCTGCAACATTGCCACCCAGATCATTGCGCAGGTGGCATCCAACCAGTACGGCGGCCAGAGCATCAGCCTGACCCACCTGGCACCGTTTGTGGATATCAGCCGCAAAAAGATCCGCCGCGATACCGAAGCGGAGATGAAGGAACTGGGCATTGATCCCGGTGAAGAAAAGCTCTCCCAGATCGTTGAAGCCCGTCTGCGCGAGGAAATCAAGCGCGGTGTGCAGACCATCCAGTACCAGGTCGTTACCCTGATGACCACCAACGGCCAGGCACCGTTCATCACGGTATTCATGTACCTGAACGAAGCGGGCGAAAACCAGCGCCTGAAATCTGACCTTGCCATTATCGTGGAAGAAATGCTCCGCCAGCGCTACCAGGGTGTTAAGAATGAAAAGGGCGTTTGGATCACCCCCGCGTTCCCCAAGCTGATTTATGTGCTGGAAGACGATAATATCCGCGAAGGCACCCCCTATTTCTACCTGACCAAGCTGGCCGCCAAATGCACCGCAAAGCGCATGGTGCCGGACTATATCAGCGAAAAGAAGATGAAGGAATACAAGCTGTCTAAGGGTGAGACCGAGGGCAACGGCGATGTATTTACCTGCATGGGCTGCCGCAGCTTTTTGACCCCCGACCGTTCCGGCAATGGCTGGAACAACGTGGCCAACGCCCAGAACTATGTGCCGGGCAAGCCGAAGTACTATGGCCGCTTCAATCAGGGCGTTGTTACCATCAACCTGCCGGATGTGGCCCTGTCCTCCGGCGGTGAGCCGGATAAATTCTGGAAAATTTTTGATGAGCGCCTGGAACTGTGCCACCGCGCCTTGCAGTACCGCCATAACCGCCTTAAGGGTACCCTGTCCGATGCGGCACCCATTCTGTGGCAGTACGGCGCTCTGGCCCGTCTGAAAAAGGGCGAGCCCATTGATAAGCTGCTGTACGGCGGCTACTCCACCATCAGCCTGGGCTATGCGGGCCTGTATGAATGCTGCAAATATATGACCGGCAAGAGCCATACCGATCCCGCCGCAAAGCCCTTTGCCCTGAGTGTGATGCAGCACATGAACGATAAGTGCAACGAGTGGAAAAACGCTGAAAATATTGATTACTCGCTGTACGGCACCCCGCTGGAATCCACCACCTACAAGTTTGCCAAGTGCCTGCAAAAGCGGTTTGGCATTGTGCCGGGCATTACGGACCGCAACTATATCACCAACAGCTACCATGTGCATGTGACCGAGCAGATCGATGCGTTCACCAAGCTGAAGTTTGAAAGCGAGTTCCAGCGCCTGTCTCCGGGCGGCGCCATCAGCTATGTGGAAGTGCCCAATATGCAGGATAACCTGGAAGCTGTCATCAAAGTGATGCAGTTCATCTATGATAACATCATGTACGCAGAGCTGAACACCAAGAGCGACTACTGCCAGGTGTGCGGCTATGACGGCGAGATCAAGATCGTGGAGGACGACGGCAAGCTGGTGTGGGAGTGCCCGCACTGCCATAACCGCGACCAGAGCAAGCTGAACGTTGCCCGCCGCACCTGCGGCTACATCGGTACCCAGTTCTGGAACCAGGGCCGCACCGCCGAAATCAAGGACCGCGTGCTGCATCTGTAAAACGTATAAAGATAATAGAATAAACAAAATGAGGCGTATCCACGATATATGGATACGCCTCATTTTGTTGCTAAGATAAATGAAACGGTTGAATTATAGAGGGGGTATTCTGATGTATTTGAGGGGAACTTATTTTGGTTGTAATTTATTTATTGTTTTTGGAAATAACTTTGTAATAATATGAATAAACGGAATAGCTCTAAGCGATTGAAAAAACTCAATTCCTGCGATATAATAAATTACACTTACAGTGAAATATATTTCAAACAGATGAGGTGGAAGTATGCTGAAAAATAATATAGAGGTCGATGTAAAGGTAAAATGTATAGAAGCTGCGACCACGCAGGCAAAGCTGGCTGAAGAAGTCGGAACCACGCCGTCCTATGTAAATCGCCTGATAAAGAAGAAAGACGGAATTGTAAATAACACATTTTTGCAGATGTTAGAAAAGCTTGGTTATGATGTAGAACTGACCTATGTGAAAAGGGAAATATAAGGCGAGGAGGATACAGTGATGCGAGGCAAAAGTATAAATCTGTTTCTGATGGATGGTGAGGCCGGTGGCAGAATAAAATGTACACTGGCGAATTGGACAGGTATTGCATATAAAATTCCTCGGACAGAGCTTGACCGCTGCAAGGAACGAGAGGATTTAAAACAGAGTGGTGTTTATTTCCTCTTTGGTACTTCAGACACCACTGGAAAAGGTGTTGTTTATATTGGACAGGCTGGAGCAAGGAAAAACGGTGAAGGTATTCTGAATCGCCTGCAGGAGCATAAGAGAAATCTAGAAAAAGATTACTGGACAGAAGCCATCGTATTTACCACATCCAATAATTCATTTGGACCCACTGAGATAAGCTATCTTGAAAACCGTTTCTGTAATTTGGCACTGCAAGCGAATCGCTATGAGGTCAAAAATGGAAATGATCCTACGCCGGGTAATATTACAGAAGAAAAAGAATGCGAACTGGAGGAGTTCATTGATTATGCAAAAGTAATCATGGGAACCTTGGGGCATAAGCTGTTTGAACCTATTACCAAGCCAGTTGAAGTAAAAACGGAAGTTGAAGAAAAACAGGCGGATGATATCGGGAAGTTGTATCTGAAAAGAACCATTAAAACAATCGGTACGGTCGAAGCCGTTGGAATGCAGACTGCAGAAGGCTTTGTGGTTTTGGCGGGAAGCCACATCTCTCCATCGGACGATGATACGATTCCGGAAGTTATCAAAGAAAAAAGAAAAAAGACTACTTTTGATGCTGACGGGAAACTGATAGAGAATTTGCTGTTTACCAGTCCTTCCTATGCTGCAATGTTTGTGATTGGCAAGAGTGCGAATGGACTGACAAGCTGGAAGGATGCTGATGGACATACACTTAAGAGCTTGGAATCTAAAATTGATGAATAAATGTTGCGGATGAAGCAACGTTGAAGTTTATAATCCTAAGACTTGTATAAAGCGAATATAGAAAAGAAAAATCTATACCGTAAAGCAACCGCCCGGTACAAATCCTGTACCGGGCGGCTGCTTTATGATGAAATAGCAGAGAATGGCAGAAAGTTACAGCTGGTCGATGGTGGGGTAGCTGTCAATGGCACCGTAGCGCTGCACACTGTAACCGCAGAACCGGTTGGAAAAATCCAGCCACTGGTTCAGCTGGTCCGCCTGCAGAGCGGGCAGGGCGGCGCGGTCCACCCCGTTTTTGTGCAGCTGCCACAAGAACGAGCCGATGAACCCGTCCCCGGCGCCGGTGGTATCCACGGCCTTTACCGGCTTGCTGGCGGAAAAGCCGTGGGCGGTGCGGGTGTGAGCGTGGGCACCGGCGCTGCCGCAGGTGTAGAGCACCAGCTGTACATGGCCCACAAACAGGCTGGGCAGGGCGGCTTCAATATCACTGGTGCCGGTCAGAAATTCCAGCTCTTCGTCCGAGATTTTGACCACATCGGCCAGCGGCAGGAACTCCAGCACCGTGCGGCGCAAAGCATCACGGTCAGGCCACAGCGGAAAGCGCAGGTTGGGGTCAAAGTCAATGATAGTCCCGGCGCTGCGGGCTGCGGCAATGGCAGTTTTGTGGGCTTCCCGCATGGGACTTTCCACCAAGGCAACGCTGCAAAAATGCAGGGCATAGGCGTTGGCAAACAGGCTGGTATCCACCTGCTCCGGGGCGTACAGCAAATCGGCTGAGGGCTTGCGGTAAAAACTGAACGTCCGGTTGCCGTCCGCTTCCAGCGAAACGAAGGCCAGGGCGGTGTTGGCTTTGTCCGTCAAACAGATGTGGCTGGTATCAATGCCGCAGGCAGCCAGTTCATCAATGATCTTGTGGCCGAACGGGTCATCTCCCAGCTGGGTCAGCAGGGCAGAATCCCCACCCAGGCGGGCATAAGCACCGCACACGTTGGCGGGCGCGCCGCCCACACGGGGGCTGAAAGAGGGAACCTTGGCAAAGGAACAGCCGGTTTTGGACGGAATCATATCGATCAGCGCTTCGCCGATCGCATACAAGGTATCATGTGCCATGGAATGTCCTCCGTTAAATCGAAAGGGAATACAGAGTGCTGCCTGCGCCGCAAAGCTGCACGGCAACCTTGCCCGCTGCCGGGTAATACCGGGTGGAAAGCACCGCGGCACCGTCGTTCAGGAATATTTCCAGCGAGGAAGCATCCCCCACAACACGCAGGCTGCGGCAGGGGGCATCCAGCACAGCCTTGCGCTCGGTGCGCCCGGCGGCAATCGCTGCATCGGTAAAGCGCAGGGTACAGGTGCGGTCCGCTTCGGTGTAAGTCAGGGTCAGGCCGTTGGCAATGGTCAGGACAAAATCCCCGGCGGGGGAGGCGGTCAGGTCAAAGCAGGGGTCCGTTTCAACCGTTTCGCCGTCTGCCGGCTGGCGGGCTTCGCCGCGCAGGGCGTTCAGCTCGGCGGCAGGGGCTTGCAGCAGGCAGCCATTGCCGTCCTGGGTCAACACGCGGGGCAGGGTCAGGCAGTGTTGCCAGCCATACTCCACGGTGGGGTTGGTGTAATCGGCATCCGGCATGCCCATCCAGCCAAACTGGATGCGGCGGCCATCCGCGGCGGCAAAGCTTTGGGGCGCGTAATAGTCAAAGCCATCGTCCAGGGCGTGGAATTCGCTCAATGTGCAATCGGTGCGCCAGTCACCCTGCAGGGCAAAGTAACCGCAGCCGTACACGTTCTGGCAGGCAATGCCCTGGGGCGATACCGCCAAAAACCACTGGCCGTCCAGCTCAAACAGGTCGGGGCATTCCCACATATAGCCAAAGGGTTCGGGGGTGGTAATGGTGTTGATGTGGTTCCAATGCAGCTTGTCGGCGCTTTCAAACACCAGCACTTCGCCATGGTCGTCCAGTGTTCGGGCACCCAGCACCATATAGTAGCGCCCATCCAGTGCAAACACTTTGGGATCGCGCACATGGCAGGTCAGCCCGGCGGGATAATCCTGGTTGTACATCAGGCAGCGCTTGTTGTCCAGATGGATGGCATCGCGGCTGGTGGCAAGGCAGACATTGTGCCCGCGCCCCTGCTTGATGTAGTCATATTCGCCGGGGTGCTTGACATTGCCGGTATAGTACAGGTACAGCATGCCGTCCTCCACCAGAGCGGAGCCGGAATAAACGCCATGGCAGTCAAACGGTTCGTCCGGGTACAGCATTACGGGCAGGCGTTCCCAGTGGAACAAATCGCGGCTGCGCACGTGCCCCCAGTGCTTGACCCCTCCCGTGGGGTCAAACGGGCCGTACTGATAAAATACATGGTATTCATCGCCGATCTGGCACAGCCCGTTGGGGTCGTTCAGCCAGCCCACAGGGGGTTGAACATGCAGCTTCTGCCGGTGGGGATCCGCCGTCACACGGGCGGCCCCGGCGGCTTCCACCATGGGGACAAGACGCTTCAAATCACGCTGCAAGGCATTCATAACAGGTAGCTCCTTATTGATTGAGAGGGGAAAACATCAGGCTTTGGCTTCCTCGGCTTCGGGGGTCCAGATCACCCAGGTCACAGCGAAGGAAACGCCGAAGGAAATTGCCATCATGATGAGGTACTGCAGCGGCATGTGCAGATGCAGCAGGATGCCGAAGATGCCGGTCACGCCGGTGCCGGTGGCACCCAGGCCGGTCACGCTGGCATACAAAGCGCCACAGGCACCGCCGACCAGACCGCCGATAAAGGGCTTAAAGTAGCGCAGGTTGACGCCGAAGATGGCGGGCTCGGTAATGCCCATGCAGGCAGAAAGGGCGGAGGGCAGGGCCATAGACTTAACTTTGGCGTTCTTGCTCTTGAGGGCAACGGCAAAAGCGGCACCGCCCTGGGCAACGTTGGCGGCACTGGCCAGGGGCAGCCAGTAGGTGAAGCCAAACTTGGCCAGCTGGCCAAGGTCGATCAGGGTGTACATATGGTGGATACCGGCCACAACGGTGACGGCGTACAAACCGCCCATGATGAAGGAACCGATGCCGAACGGCAGCTGAATTAAAGTCTGAACGCCGTTGATGATGCCGTCCTCCAGCGTGGTGAAGATTGGGCCGATGACAGCGAGGGTGAGATAACCGGTAACGAAAACGGAGACCAGCGGGGTAACAAACAGGTCGATCATGGCAGGCACAACTTTGTGCAGCCGCTTTTCAATCTGGCACATCAGCCACACGGCAATAATAACGGGGATAACGTGGCCCTGGTAGCCGACCAGCGGAATTTTGTACAGCCCGCCAAACACCGATTGGTAGGTCTGCACGCCCTCAGAAGCAACGGTCCAGGCGTTCTGCAGGTTGGGGTGAATCATGATCATGCCGATGACAGCACCCAGGAACTGGTTGCCACCAAACACCTTTGCGGCGGAGAAGGCGATCAGGATAGGCAGGAAGGTGTACGCCGTGTTGGAGAACAGCTGGGCAAACACATAGATGGAACCGCTGGTATCAATGTTCAGGAAGCCGTTGTTGACCATAAAGTTCAGCGCTTCCATAATGCCCATCAAAAAGCCGGAAGCCACGATGGCCGGAATGATGGGAACAAAGATATCGCCCAGCGTCTTGATGGCCCGCTGGTACCACGGCGCTTTGGAAGCGGCAGCCTGTTTGACTTCCTCCTTGCTGGCACCGGTGATTCCGGCCAGGGCGGTGAACTCGTCATACACCTTGTTCACAATGCCGGTGCCGAAGATGATCTGCAGCTGGCCCTGGGCTTCAAATACGCCCTTGGCGCCCTCAGCATTTTCAAGCTCTTTTTTGTTCACCTTGGAATTATCCGCAATCACCAGGCGCAGGCGGGTTGCGCAGTGTGCGGCCGATACAATGTTGGAAGCACCGCCGATGTTGTCCAGTACCTGCTGGGCTGCTTTCTTGTAATCCATGTTGCACGCTCCTTCTTTTATCTGTTGGCCCGGTAGGAGGTTCCGGGGCCTGTTTCATTTGACAGCTTTATTATATACGAAGGTGAGTGCTTTTTCTATTGACCAAACGACCCAACTTGCAAAGAATCTGTTATCGATTTCACACAGTTTCACACCGTTCTTTGGTAAAATGCACAAAAAACAGGGGGCTGCATGGAAAGGGTGCACAAAACAAAAACTTCCCCGCAGTGATGCAGGGAAGTGTGGCGCAAAGGATGCCTGTTATAGCGACCAGACATTTTCATCTGAGTTGTCATCCCCGGTGGAGGCCCGGCATTTTAACTCATAATCCAGCTTGATCATCTGCGGCTCGGCATGGGGGTCCGCCAGCATGTCCAGCAGCAGGCGGGCGGCTTTGTCCCCGGCGGTGCGGTAATGCAGATGGGCGCTGGTCAGCGGCACATAGGCAACGCGGCCAATGCGGTTGTCGCCCACAGCGGCAATCATGATGTCATCCGGCACCCGCAGACTGTGGCTGCGGCAGTATTGCAGCGCACCCAGGGCGATGGAGTCGGTCGCGCAGAACAGGCAGTCCAGCCCCGGCGCACGGCCAAACAGCTGCTCCGCCTGGTGGTAGCCGGATTCCATGTTGAACTTGGCAATGCTCATCCGCTGCGGCTGGGGCACGAGACCTGCATCCCGCAGCGCACTGTCAAAGCCTTCGCGCCGGGCAAGGCCGACGGCTTTGTCCAGCAGGGTCACGCCCAGGTAGCCCGGCTTGCGCCGCCCCTTTTGCAGCATGTGGGCGGTGGCGGCCTGCGCCGCGCCGAAATCATCGTGGAACACGCAGCTGAACCCGGGATACTGCTGCCCCACGATTACCACCGGCACATGCAGGCTTTGCAGCACCGCGTGGTGTTCCGGGGTAAACATGGTGGCAATCAGGATAATGCCGTCCACCGTATCATGCCGCAGGGTATCCAGCGCGCGCACTTCGCGGGTGTTGTCGTTGGCGGTGTTGATCAGCAGCAGCTGGTAGTTCTGGTCGTCAAGTACCCGGCTGATGCCCTCCACCATGCGGGCGCAGCTTTCGCTGCTCAGCCGCGGCATGATCAACCCGATCTGCCGCGTGCGGCGGGTGCGCAGCATCTGGGCCTGCATACTGGGGCGGTAGCCGGTGGCTTCCACCGCAGCGGCAATCTGGGCGCGCTTTTCGGCGCTTAAGTACCCGCCGTTAAAATAGCGGCTGACCGCTGCCTTGGATACCCCGGCATATTGGGCAAACGCGGTAATGTTCATAGGCCGCACTCCTGTCCGGCTGCCGGCGGGGGAAACTTGCCGGCGCACTTTTTTATCAGTATAATGCAGAAACTGGCAGGGTGCAACGGGAAAGAGCAGAGAAAAGAAAAATAAGAATGAATGGCATGAGGCAAAGAACAAAATAGACAAAAAACGGGGATTGAATTTGTGCTCTTGACGGAGAAAAAAGAATGAAAGCTGAATACAAAAAAGCACACAGCTAAAAAGATTTACCAGAATGAATTTGGTGTAAAAGTTATCTTCCGCGCTGGCACAGGATGAAAAGATATGCTATAATATAATATTAGTTACACGATGAAAAAGTAAGATGCCCCTGATGCCGATGCGGATGTGCGCGGGGCAATGATATGTGTTTAGTGAGGAAAAAGAATGGGACTGCTGCAAAAAATTCAGGCAAAAACCGAGGAAGCCCGCGCGAAGGAAAAGATCCGCCCGCTGCTGGAAAGCCGCATGATGCGGGATATCCTGCTGGAGATCGGCCAGCGCGGCAACGAAGCGCTGGACCCGCAGTCCGTTCCATTGGCTATGCGCCGCCGCGCCACCCAACTTGCCAGCGAAAGCGGCCTGAGCGGCCTGAAGCAGTGTGCTGTGGATGAACTGCATCTGAACGAAGCGGGAATCACGCTGGTCTGCAAGGGGGAGCACACGGCATTTTTGTACGCAGACTATAACTATGAAAACATTGAGGATACCGACTGCCTGCCCGCTGTGGCCGAATACCTGGTGCAGCACATGCGCGGCTATTATAACATTACCCGCAGCTTTTACAGTGTGCCCAAAGCCAACGGCCATGTGGAGGAAAAGACCCGCGAGGTGACCGTGGTGCGCCACCACGAGGATACCCCCTTTGCCCCCGGCCCGGTGCAGAAACAGCATTTGTTCTGATGTACATGAGATATCCCCCGGCATACAGGAATTATGCCGCCCCGCATCTTGACGCGGGACGGCATTTTTGCTATACTAATTTAGTATCCGGCAGCAACCCAGAACATGGAGCATTCCCTAAGAGGTCGTAAGAGGGAGCACTCGAAATCGCGCCTTGCGGGAAGTCCCTTGCAACAAAACTCAATATGCAGATGTACTCAAGTGGTCGTAAGAGGGAGCACTCGAAAGTTTGCATCCGGCAGGTCACCTTGTCCGCAGGAAATCCCATAACGGCGGGCTTTATCGGGTGTCGCGTACCCAACTTTTCATCGTTATCTTGCATCGAAATCTCGCATTTTTCCAAACGCTGTGCGAGGCGGTGCGATAAAAATTAAATAAGCAGACGTATCGAAGCGGTCGTAACGAGATTGACTCGAAATCAATTTGGCAGCAATGCCACGTGGGTTCGAATCCCACCGTCTGCGCCAAAGACAGCACCCTGCGGGGTGCTGCTTTTTATTTTTGCGGCAAACTATGCAAGGGCTGCAAGGTGGGATTCGAACAGCCCGCGCCCAGCGCTTTGCGTCCCGCCGGGCTGCAACAGTCCTGCGGACTGTTGCAAGGGCGCGAGAGAATCCCACCGTCTGCGCCAAGAGCAGCACCCTGCGGGGCGCTGCTTTTTATTTTTGCGGCAAACTATGCAAGGGTTGCAAGGTGGGATTCGAACAGCCCGTGCCCGGCGCTTTGCGTCCCGCCGGGCAAAAATGCCCCGGTGGGGCATTTTTAGGGCGCGGGAGAATCCCACCGTCTGCGCCAAGTATCACTACTCAATTCTACATTGAGTAGTGATTTTTTATTGCCGCCTTGTAAAATTCCCGTACTTTTCTTATAAACATCTCCCCTTTATTTTCAAGTAGTGATTTTCGGGTTCGGTACAAATCATACCAGCAATCGCGGCAAATAGCTATTCACAGAACTACACAAGATTCTTCCCGCAGCTTGGGTACAAATTGACAGCAAAAAGGTGGCACCTGATTTCTCAGATGCCGCCGCTGTTCAAATTACCACTTCTTTATGGGCTGCGCTTCGGGCAGTGTCAGCGTGTTTGCCATCGTCCGGGCGCTCAGGTTCTTGGACTGCGAATCCAGATGTGCGTAAATGTTGGCTGTGGTGGAAATATCGCTGTGACCCAGCCACTCTTGAATCTGCTTCATCGGTACGCCCTCTTTCAGCAATAGGCTGGCACAGGAGTGGCGCAAGTCGTGGAATCGAATCCTGCGCAGACCTTTTTCTTTCAACAGCTGCGGAAAGCCTGTCGTCACTGAATCCGGCTGGATCAGATTTCCCATTGCATCCACAAATACATAGCCAAGGTACTCTTGATTATAGCAGTTGCCGCAGATTTTCTGGTTGTATTCCTGCTGCTCTTTGACGGCTTTTAAGCGCTCCGCAATCGGGTCTACCAGCGGCAAGGTGCGCAGACTGGATTTTGTTTTTGCTCGGTCAGCTTCTACCAAAATCTTCTTGCCGTCGATGCGGGTGCTGGTCACGATGTGGCGAATGGTCAGTGTCTTGGCTTCAAAGTCGATGGCCTCCCACCGCAGCCCCATCACCTCGGCACGGCGCAGTCCGTAAAAGGCTGCAAGCTGGATGATAAGTTCCAGCTTATGCCCTTGAGCTGCTTCAAAGAGCTTTTCCATCTCCTCGGCGCTGTAATAGCTTGCCATGAACGCCTGCGGCTTGGGGCGGTCCACCTTGTCCACCGGGTTGCTGGCTATCAGGTCGATGCGCACGGCGTATTTCAGCGCTTTGTGAAGATTGGCGTGGAATCGCAGGATAGAGGTGTTTTTCAGCGTTTCCGCTTCGTGCAGATAAAAGCTCTGAATCTGGCGCGGCTGTAACCCTGCCAGCGTTACGCCCAGCGGTTCAAAGTAGGGAATGATATGTTTCTCTACATTGAAGCAATAGGACGAGTAAGTAGTTTCTGTTACAGCGGTGCGCATCATTTTCAGCCAGTACCGCATATAGTCGCTGAATGCCATGTCGGGGCTGAGTTCGGACACCTGACCCTTGGGAATCGTGAAGTCCTTTCGCGTATCCGCCAGCATTTTTTCGGCGCGCTTCTTGTTGCCCTTGACAGGCAGCCCTGTGCCGATCCACGGCTGACGGCGTTTGCCCGCCGAGTCCGTGTAACTCAGCACGATGTAATAAAATCCGTTTTTCTCCTGTAAGCGTCCTGCTACCATGGGCATCTCTCCTTTTTTCAAGTTGCTGCATTTTGGGTTCGGTACAACGATACCAGCAATCCCGCTGGAAAGCTATTCACAGAATTGCACAAGAACCATCCTGCACATTGGGTGCAAACTGCCATCATTCGCGCTCCCGTTCCCATCTGCGGCGGCGTGGTCCGGGATGTTGCGGCATTCTGTTTTCCCGGTCAATACGGTTGGATTCGCGCGTGCGTTGAATACGCTTGATGGCTCCTTCTGCGATTTTATCCTCTTTGCGGAGTTTGGCAATCTCACAGGTCAACGCCATACGTTGGCCTGCCAGTTCCGGCGGTGCATCCTTACGGCGCATCTGCTTGACGACTTCCGACCTCTGCGCGGTAAGGGTTTCCATCTGCTGGGACAAACTCTTGCGGTAGTCCGCGATGGCCTGTAAAGATGGGAACTTGTGGTCGTGAACAAAAGCGTGTTCTGCAAGGATTCTCTCAGTGTCTTTCCAGATGCGCTCTAATTCCGGGCGGTTGATGCGGGGCTGCTGTTTCTTGGGCAGGATACCCAGCTGATAACAGTAGTACAGATACAAGCGGTGCATTTGGGATTCTCCGAAGAATACCTCGAAGAAAATCTGGAGGATGCTTCTATTCTCCGTGGGACGATATCGTTTCGGCGTGTTTTGTCGGGGAGGATGTTTCAGCTCATACAACCTTGATCCATACAACAGGTAGTTTCCACGCAGTCTGTCATCTATGGCCGCAAGATCATATTCTTCTCCCAACCGATAAAGCCGCACGGCTCGACCACCATCCCGCGCCCGAATCGTTGCATACTTTCGATTGGGGTCACTGCCGAAAATATACCCTTGCCGATACAGCGCCCTGTGGAAGTCCTCGGCAGTGCTGGCATCCTCACAGGCTTGGTCGATGGCTTCCCGCATCCGGGCGTACCGCGCCGGTTCCTTGGCCTTGGGCTGCTCCACCACCGACAAGCCGTACTCACGGCACAGCTTGTCAGATGCCGCCCGGAACTCGGCATACTGACTGCGGCGCTGCTCGTACTTCTTGCCGTCCACATACGATACGGAATTGATAACAAAGTGGTTGTGCAGATTGTCCGTGTTCATGTGTGTGGCGACCAGCACCTGAAAGCGCCTGCCCCAGACCTTGCGGGCCAGTGCCACGCCGATCTCATGGCATTGCTCCGGGGTTACCTCGCCCTCGCGGAAGCTTTGGTAGGCATGGAGCGCCACCACGCCGTCTGCTTTACCAAAGCGCTCCTGTACAGCCCGCATATCTTCCCACGCATGATTTGCCCTGCAATGGATGCCGGTGACGAGCTGGGCGCTCTCGTTCAGCTTGGTCTTGGCATCATTCTCCGCATAGTGCAGCGTTTGGGCAAGAGCATCGTATTCGGTCTTGTCCGGGTTGGCCGCGTAGTCAAGGACGCGCTGCAGGCTGTCCTTGATTGCCCAAATCTTAGTTACCGCCAATGAGCAGGTCCCTCAAGCGGTCAGTCTGGGCGTTGATGGCCGCGCCATCTCGCACAGAACAGCTTTCTGCCATTTCATCAATCTTATCCAGCACATCAAATACCTCCTTGGGTGGGTGTCCACCCGGTTCATATCCCAGCGCCCGCTGGCGTAAGTATTCCGAGAGAG
>OJOD01000351.1_pt1 | contig 33858 bp, 42 predicted proteins | sample 1598221 | NCBI WGS metagenome assembly OJOD01 (sample SAMN03922464, study PRJEB24848) | human gut metagenome | isolation source: stool sample | host: Homo sapiens | place: Germany | collected 2010-11 | reverse complement strand
AACGCTTTCATCTCAGCAATTGAATAACTGAGCATTCTCGCTTAATTTTCGTAAATCATCAAAGTCTTTTATTGTCGATATGTTTTTAATTTTGTCGCGTGTTCGTTTTCTGTCATCATCCATTTTACTCTCCTTTTTTTATTTGTCTCACATCTTAAAACATTTCAAAACATTCAAGCCGTACGCTGGTCGGTCTTTGTCTTTGCTTTTGCTTCCGTCTGTACGGCTGTCATGTTCGATATTTTCTTGTTATAATATGCATTGGTTGACAACAGCATAAACGTTTGTGCTATCAATAATATAACAAGCACAAATATAACCCTATCTTTTACGCGATTGGCTTGCGTTGTCACTCTCTGCATGTCCATAAGTACGTCCTGTACTTCTGTTCCGTTGTTCATATTTGCTCCATCTCCATTTTTCTTATGTGTAAATGCATATCGGTACATTTTTCATCATATATCATCACCCCCTATATTTGTACCGATATGCGTTTTTGTTATTCTGTTCCATCGTCAGTATTTCCCTGAGGTCTGCCGGAGCTTGATTCACCGCCGTCAGATGATGAACCGCCGACCTGATGCCCGCCACTCTGGTGACCGCCATCGCTGCCACTTGACGAACCGGAACCGCTTGGGTTTGTGTTCGTCGTTGGTGTATCGGTCAGCACAAAGTAGTGCTTATCTGTGATTGTTGTGCCATACTGTGACTGGATATATAAGCCACCATCGTCCCAACCCATGCGATATTTGCCATTGTGTATGCCATGCAACGCAACTGGCAAGATAAAGCCCGTCTCATCGTATAACTGTCCAAATGGTACGCGGAAATTTGTGACCTGTGAAAAGTCAATGTCAAACTGGTAATCAGTGATACCCGCCTTGTCAAGCGACGCTTCGTCACGTGTCGGGCGCTTCATGCGTAAAGTTGTAATGCTCTTACGTTTCTTCGATGATGACTCTGTCGCATCCGCGTTGTATATTTTACGCTCAATCTCTACCGTGTCATTTGCAAACATTGTACGCATTCGGTCAATATTGATGCCGTCATCGTCAAGATATTCGTTGCGCGTTGCTTCTACAGATATTGCAGACATATACGCGGCATACATCAGGGCGAAAAATCTTGCTCTGACATCATCATTCTTCTGCACACCATAAAAGCCTGCCTTGTCAATCTTGAGTATTTCTTCGTTGTTGTCGTTCTTCTGTGTAAAGGTACCCTCGTTGTTGTCCTTACCACCTACAACAATGTTCTTTGTGCCAGTACCGCCGCCGGACTCAAGCTGCTGCTTAATATCATCAATATCACCCTTAGTGATTTCCATATCGTCGGAAATTTTGCCGATATCGCCCCTCGTGATTTCGATATCGTCGGCAATGTCTCCAACCTTTGCGGCTGTATTCGCTGCGGAACCTTTTGACGTGCTTGAGCCAAATAAATCTGCTTCCGTCTTGCCGTAGGTGAAATCTATGTCGATGATTTCTTTTACACCCTGATACGTCTTTGTGACGCTTGTGATTTGTGCATCGAGCCTGATAGCAAGCTCATTATCTACAACGGTGACGATATCGCCTTTGTAATAATCGCGGTTATAAACATACCGCTCATCACTTGTGATGACCGTAGACGAGTACGCTTTTGCGAGCATAGCATCTACCGCCTTGCTGTCTGCCCTTTTGCGTAACTCTTGCTCATATTCTGCATCGGTCATGGTGGTGTTGTCTGAGCCTTTGCTCTGTACGTCACGCGCGTCAATATATAACTCACGCAAGCCGAACCCGTGGGCGGCTTCGAATTTCTTTTCTTTCGTATTAATATCAAACGTAAACCACTTACGGGCATCGCCCTCACCCTCTCCGGCTACTACTGCAGAGTTGCAATAATCTTCGGACTGCAGAGCATACGTAGAACGCTGTATATTGCTTATATTCTGCGAGAAAATAATAGGTGTGTTACCTTTATCGTTTCCGCGCGTTCTGTCCGTTCCTGCCGATATCACGAGCTTCCACGCGTCTATCTGTACGCCGTCATCGTCTGATATTGTCTGCCCGATTGTTGTAAAATCAGGCTCAAAGAATATACCGAGGTTATCCTGTTCAAGTGCCAGCTGCATCTCGTCCCACATATAGCCGCCTGTTTTTGTCCTTTCGATTTGGCGGCAATTCGCATCGAGATAGCTTTCATTGTCATAAAGCACATTGATTTTCAAATAACGAGGGTCAGTCTTATCTGTCGGAATGTTATGGCTAATCAATGCCCCGACATATTTCGCTGTGGTTCCTTTGTATGTGATGGTTTTATAGTTTACGCGCTGCGTAAAGAAGATAGGCGCAAGCTGTCCAGTAATCTCTATCGTTTTATCGTATTCGCTATCGCTATCCTTTAACACCTTATCGACACGACCAAAGATACGCCCGTCAAATAAGATATAGAACTGCTCATCTGAAAGAAGATAGAGGTTCTCATCCACAAACTGCGCCAGAATTTTGAACGTTCCAATTTCGCGGAATTTATCCACGTACTGCGCGAGCGTGTATTTGCGTATTGTGTTTATCTTTTTCAAATTCTTATCAAATACATCAATCATGTTACATCTCCTTTAATGTGTAAAAGCATGGGTAATATGATACAACTACATGCATATTGCTTGTACCTGACGCGGCTGAGTATTGTACATGGTTCGCCCCCTCATTGAGTTTCGGGAATATAGAATCGACAGACGCCAGATATATCGCGCGCTTTGTCAGGCTACCCTCTACAATCCCGACCATTTCGTCGCCGTAGTCTGTTGTAATTCTGATACGGTCGCCAGCTTTGAAAGTCTTCTCGATTGTTAGTCTTTCATTTCGTGTCCTGTTGAAAAATGTAGGGTTTTCAACATTGCCAGTGAACTCGCATGATATTTCCATACCGATAATACTCTGCCCCGTGTTGTCAATCGTGTACTCTGTTCCAGCGCTTGGCATGTCAACAGATACATACTGCCGCAACTGGAACAGCGGCGCGAAGCATTCAAAATTAAGCTCAAAATAGCACATGACCTCGTTGTTTTTTTCTTCTGTGTTGGCGTATTTTGGTGGCAATGATGCCCGACCATATAAAGAATAATCACCGACACGGATTTCCATATCTGCGTTCATGGTTACCTCTTTGTTAAGTCGGTCCTTGCTTGTCTCAATCTGTTCGAGCTGCTTTTTGTAATACTCTTCCCATGTCAGCCCCGTCGTGTCGATATCTTTCATGTTTGCCACAACGTAACCGGATATAACTGGCTTACGCGTTCCGATGCTTGCACCGTTGAAAAACTTACCCACCTGATGTGGTACGCTATAACTGTTAAGGGTAACGGCTGGCGTGTCCCAATCAATTGAGTCTAATACATAATTGTAGTCCTTTTCTGGATTGTTGCCAATTACTAGCATGATGCAGCCTGTATCTTTTCGACCTATTCTAACCTCATTTATCATATGGCTTGTCACTCCTTTCAATTTATAAAAATATGGCTCATGGAAAACCCATGAGCCACGTGTAAACTTTTACAGATTATAAGCAAGCTCACGCTTTGAACGCTTCATCTGTCGGCTGTATTCGTACGGGTCCGGCTTCGTGTTATAGAAGACGAATGTATCGCCGCCACTGTTGCCGTTGCCTTTATTATACTCTTCTGCCTGTTCTTTTGTCAATACGCGCTCACCTTTGTGCAACTCTGCCCGGTAACCGTCCCACGGTACGTAGCTGAGTCCGTTGCGGTGGCTTCCATCGATTGACAGGGCTGTCGCTCTAACGGATGAACTGTCACCAAATCCAGCCGTAAAGCCTGACTTGAAATTCTTCCAAAGTCCCCCGAACCAGCCCTTGACACTGGACCACATGTCTTTGAGTCCGTTCCATAATGATTTTATAATCTTCTTACCTGCGTCGTACAGGTTGATAGATTTAATATCGTCAATAATGTTATTGAACTCCGTCCGTACGTTGTTACGTAAATCGCTGCCCCACTGCAGTACAGCCTGTACAATCTCATTAAACTTCTGAGAGATTGCGCCCGGTAAACTTGTGAGCCAGTTGATGAACGCCGATACAAACGACTGACCAGCCGTGCCCGCTGTGTTTACAAGATTGCTAAACCATGCCGATACGTTTGTAACCAAGTTCGTAAAGAACTCATTTACACGCGACGGGATGGACGTTATAAACGTCATCAAAGACGTTGTTACATTGTTGAACCATTCTGTCAGCATGGTCCACAACATCGACAAGCCCTCTGTGGCGCGCTCTGGTATCGTTGTAATGAATCCAACGATAGAACCCAAGGCATAGCCAAGCTGTGCCGCTAACCAGCCCGGAAAAGCTGCAATAGACGCGAGCAGGGCTGGTATTGTCTCATTTACAAAGGTGCTGATTGCATTCGGTATGGTCTCCGTAAAGAAGGAACCGATTGACGTTCCTATGTTTACAAAGAAATCAACCACGCTGCCAAATGCTGACGGTATAATCTCCGTAAAGAATGTGGCTAAGTTGTTGCCGAGATTCGTCAGGAAATCGCCGACACTTCCAAAGCCTGACGCGATTGTATCAAAGAACGACTGGAACGCGGCTGCCGCTTCGTCAAGTCCTAACGCCTTCAAAATGTTAGCGCCTAAGTCTCCGACAAGTGACAGGATTTGCGATGGCAATTCCTGAAACAGTTTATATATATCACTGGCAAGGTTGCCGAGTGATTCTTTTACGCCGGACCAATCGCCAGAAAATGCCGCCGTAATTGCGCTGACAATATCAAGGATGATATTAAGCGCGTCGCCTATTGAGTTCGATAACAACTCCAGCGCGTTCGTAATAATTGGGGACATAATAACGTTGGCGATTGTGTCCCATGCTGCTTTGATTACGTCGCCAATGTCTTCAAAATCAAAGCCGAGCGAGTTGAGTTTTTCAACAACAGCCTTTTGGAATGTATCGAATTTATTTTTTACGTCATCGAAAATGCTTGTGACTTTATCCCTAAAGTCTTCGCTTGTCTTCCACAAGTATACGAAAGCCCCAGCCAATGCCGCTATAATAGCCGTAATAGCGATAATCGGCGCGCTAAGACCCGTAAACGCTGCGCCTAGTGTTTTTATACTACTAAACGCCGTAAACACGTTATTGACGGCAAGAACGACCTTAGACAGTATCAGGAGAACCGGACCGATAGCAGCTGCAATCAATCCGAATTTGATAACTTGGTCTTTTTGTTCGTCTGATAAGTCATTGAACTTCGTAACAAGTTCAGAGACCTTATCCGCTAGATTTGTCAGGAATGGTACAAACCTATCACCCACCGCAATTAGCAAGCCCTCTACGGCAGACTTTAACAGCGTCAGGGAACCTTTTAGGTTGTTGAGCTGTTCTTTTGCCTGTTGTGCCGCCGAACCCTGCCCGTTCATTTCGTCGCTTGCTTTTGCCAGTCCCTTATCGAACTGGTCCAGCTTTTCGGACGTTGTCGAAACCATCTTGTTGTATGTGTTCATACCGTAAGTCGTAAAGATGGTATTTTCATATGCTGACTTCTGTGCGTCTGTCATGGTTGACAGTGCCCCGTTCAACTCATCTACAACCGTGTTAAAGTCTCGCGCATTTCCTGAGCTATCATATGCAGAAACGCCCAACGCGTCAAGTGCTTTCTTTGCGCTTGATGTAGGCGTGTAAATATCCATCATGGCACGACTTAACGCCGTGGCAGCTTCTGAACCTGTGACATTCTGTTCCGCCAATCTAAGCAAGCTCTTTGTAGTGCTTTCCGCGGTCTGTCCGTAAACCTTTGCGGTTGATGATACGCCGGACAAGGCTTCACCCAATCCGCGTACATTCGTATTGGCAAGCGTTGCACCCTTTGCGATTAAGTCAACATACTTCTGCGAATTCTCTACAGAGTCGCCGAAGCCTTTGATTGCTCCGACCGTATACGATGCAGCGTCGCCCATGCTAATCTGTCCGGCTGCGGCAAGGTTTAACACGTTCGGCAGTGTTGCCATCTGCTCCTGTGCGTTAAGACCGGACTGAGCTAGAATGTTAAGACCTTCCGCCGCTTCTGTTGCTGAAAACGCCGTAATCGCGCCCATCTTCTGCGCGAACTTGTTAAGGTCTTGTATCTTGTCGGACGTTGTGCCCATTGTTGCCGCAACCTGTGACATAGCAGACTGGAAATTCGATGCCGTCTTTACACCAGCGGTAGCAATACCAACAAGCGGCGTCGTAACGCTCTTGGTGAGCGTACTGCCGACGCTGCTGAATGATGATGACAGGGCTTTCATTTTTGTATTTACGGAGCTTGTATTGTCGGCAAATGTCTTCAAGTCTGTCAGTGCAGACTTAAAGCCGCCGGAAAATTTAGACGTGTCAAGCTCTAAATACGCAACCGCACTCCCCACATTTATTGCCATTTTTTAAACACCCCCGTTGGAGCTTTTCTGGCTAGTTGAATTGCTTATACAAATCAGAAAAGCTCTTATAATGATTTGTCTTTATCTCTCCTTTCTCATCAAATTCCCGATAGTTTGCTTCCTCTTCGTTCATAAGATGATACGCAATGCAATTACATGCTTCATCAAAACAAAAAGCAGTATAGTCGTCGTCAAGTCCTAATACAGTACTTGGACGACAACCATACTGCTTCGCCATTGCTATAACGCTTTCGACCTTGCTACTCTGTACGAAAGTTGCTGAGGGCGCGTACCCCCTGCTGACCGTATGTAAATAAGAACATAAGCTGCTCATCGGTCAACTCTACGCCAGCGGCTTCCAATTCATGCATGCTTGGCTCTACAAGTGTCTCACCTGCTAACACGTAAAGCACATCGAACATCTGTGACATCATATCGGCTTCGTCAGGGTCTAAGCCTGCGCCTGCAGATACAAAAAGGGAATTAGCTTTTACAAGTAACTCGTTTGGAATCTTTCCATGCTTTACAAGTCCAAGCAGAGACGGTCTTTTCAAACGTGCGAAGAATGGCTGACCCTCTGCAAATGGTGGCAATTCTACAATCTGACCAGCGCCATACGCCTGTAAATCAGCGATAGAAGTTACTCGCGGCATATTTACCGCCTGCACGTGCTGCGCTGTCTGTGTCGGTGCCTGTGCCATTGTTGGGTGCGGGTTTGCCATGGTGTCCGGTGTATTTACAGGCACAGAGCCTGCGAAATATCCCCCTGCGTTGATTACGTTGTTGTTGTTGTCGTTATAGTTCATATACTATATCTCCTTTCTATTTATTTGTAGTACGTGCGCTCTTTTTGAGCGTTGAAACGTCAACATTCTTCAATTCATCGGAGACGCTTTGCGGCGTCTCCTGTTCTTTTCATGCTTCGGCAGATGTAAAGTCTGGCAATGCATCCACATAAGTGATTGTATAAGGTGCTTCACCAGTCTTCGGAGCTGAGTTGATTGTATACTCTGGAACCCTGAACGTACCGTCTTCCGTACTCATTGAGATTGGCAATCCCTGACAGTTCGGGTATGTAATCTTCTCGTACTTGTCAATCAGTCCGGCTGCATCGTATACAGCTGAATAGATATCCATTTCGAATACTTCGCCCTTGTCTGTGCTACCAGCTACAGGCGGCGTATATGTTGGGTATTTGTTATCTTCCCCATTCGGTGTGATTGTACCACCCTGAAAGATTTTTACAAGCTCAGGGATAAACACGTTATCGGTCAAAGTAATCTGGTTTCCGGTAACGATTGACGTTCCCAACTTCTGTGCGATAACTTTGTTCTTCTTTACAAGCTTGACCGCGTCGGTGTCTTCTGTCTGCGGCTCTACCTCTACTTTGTTCGCTGTATCTACAGCAATCTCTGTGGTGTCGCCATTTTTTGCCTTTGTTCTTACTACAACCAGCTCGACATCAATAGTAGCAACGCCGACAGCTCTTTTCTTTGTATTTGCCATTTTATTATACCCCCATTCTATTTCGTATATATGCTATTTCATTATGTTACCAATTTGTTACCTTTCGGCAGCCCTGATACTGAAAGCTAATCATGTGCCCATCGATATCATCATCGTAAAAGCTTGCCGTCTCATTTCCAACATATCGCACCAAAGGGAAAACCTTTTTCATGCTCTGCTTTACATCGTAAATCATTGACTCTAAGCGGCTGTATTTATTCGCGGGGACGTAGCACATAAGCGTGTAAACAGGTCTCTCGCTTGATACAGTTGTCTCGCTGACAGTTCCGCCAGTCTTTACGACAACATATTCCTTTGTACATTTGCCGACGTGTTGCGACGGGTAAAAGCAATCGATGCCGTCATCCTGTATCGCGTCGCGTATGTTGCTTAGTATGCTCATTTCTTAAATATCTCCTTTAAAAGCCCTTTATATCCGCTGATGATTTTCGCAGAGCAAGCGTTTACGGTAGGGTTTAGAATTTCAAATCTGCGCTGGTGGCACATTTCAAGATAATAGCCATAGTCCACGCCGTGCCCTATGTTAATCTTCACACCTTTCGGCGTGCGTTCTATCCATCCGTGCAACCGCTGGCGGGCGTGTCCTGTTCGGTCTGTCCATGGTCTATTACGCTTTGCATAATTCTCCATGACCTTTGCACCCTCATTCGCGTAAAGCTCTACGGCGGTGTTTGCTCTTGCATTTGCGTTATCTAAATACGATAATAAATCATTGGCGTCGAACTTAATCCCTGCCATCCGTAACCACCTCATCGAGTGAAATGTTCACAACTATATTGTACTCCATAACATTGTTTACGTCAACAACTTTGAACGTTTTGCCGTTGATTGTGAGCCAATCCGCGGGCTTTATGTTCTTAGCATCGTCATAGCGTGCTAGTATCATCGGGGAGCCTGTCGCGTGCGTTGTCGTTGCGTCGCTTACGTTTTTCGATACGTAAGCGCGTTGCGTATGAAATAACCCCTTTACATCCGCGATATTGCGGGTGGTGCCTGTTGGTTCTCCATACTTATCAACATCATCACGCCAAAAAACATAGTTATCGCCGTAGCGGTTTATCTCGCGCGTTACCTTATGCAATTCACCCTGTAGACATTTCTGTATGCTCATAGCAGTACCCCCGTATTAGTCTCCACATACTTCGACGCGAGCATTTTAAAATAGCTTGAGCTGTCCTTTGTCGTTAGACCAGACACGCTCAAGCCTGTTGACTCTGCTTTCATGATAAGACCCTCATAGCTTGCGGCGTCCACGTCGCCCGCGTTTCTATCAAGAAGCATCTGCAGCTCGTCGTCGTCGAAATATGGACACTGTGACTCCCTAAGGTTGAACCTTAAAAGTTTGAGTTTATCCATATCGACCAGCTCCTTTATTGCATTTTGCTTGCTTTTACATGTGCCTGAATCACTTTGCGGATATCCCGCACCGTTGTTGCGTCCTGTAAATCAATACCGTTTACACTTGCATACTGTAAAAGCATTTCCTTATTCATTTCCGAAATAGGTGTCGTGTTGATTGCATCAGCGTTCACCGTGTCAGCGTTTGCTGTGTCGGTTGCTGCTGTATCTGTTGGCACTGTGTCAGTGTCCACAGGGTCAGCGGTCACCGTGTCGGTGTTTGCTGTGTCATTTACATCAATATCAAAATCAGATAAACGCTGTGCGGGCTGTGTTTCCACTTCCCCGCACTCTACGTATCCGATTTTCGATAATGAGTTCTCGAACGTCTTACGCGATACTTTTACAAAGTGCTCGCCGCGTCTTGCTGTTACCATACCCATATCGACTCACCACCTTAGCCCTGTTCTGTAGAAAGAACATAAATCTGGTCAGCGGTCGGGAAGTCAGGCAGGCAAATCTGTGTAACTTTTGTCTCAACCTGTACAGGGTCAGTCTTACGCATTGTGGTAATTGCTACACCTGTATCGGTGATAGTGACATTGTCAGCAGCGCCAGACATAAGGTCAGACTCTTCCGGCGTAGTTCCGAACCATGTATGACCAAGCTCGCCCTCAGGGAACATAACAAAGATATCCTCTTCAACATAGCGCTGTGTTTCGTTGCTCTCGTCCTTGTATCTCTTGTCGTTTGTAACAACTTCGATATCAAGCTCATCCTTGATAAACTGCTTCAACTTCGCATCAGATACCCAGCCGACCCCGTTGGTGATAACCATGATTGAGGATTTGATTTCGTTGTTGGCTCTCATGTAGCCGAACACCTTAGAAGAACATACGGCACGCTTTACAGTGACGCCTGTGTCTTCCTGAATCTTTGCGATACCTTTACGGATATCCTCAAGGATTGGCGCTGTTGGGTCACTCCATGACTTCACGGCGTTGACCTTGTGAGCTGTTGGCATACCGTAGTCATACTCGTAAATCTGACCGTTGGACGTCATTACGATAGTACCTGTAGTAAGTGCCATCATTCTCATACGCTCACGCTGTGCAGCTGCACCTCTGAGCAATGACATCTCATCGTCAAAGATACGATTTACAACTGCATCGATATATGCCTGATTACCGGACTCAATAACCTTATTAAGCTCCTGACGTAATTCCTCATCGATATACATGGACTCTTTGAAGAATGGCATCTCTGCGCTCATCTTCTCAAATCCAATACGTGCTCTAGGTACTGCAGCCACATCAAATGCAGACGCCTTCAAAACGACAGGCAAGCCGTTCGAACCTTTGAGCCATTTAAGTTCCAGACCTAATTTCTTATCATCTGGAAAAAGTTCCTCACCAAAGTAAGGAGCGTCCTGTTCTGTGAACAGTTCCCAATACGCAGCGATTTCGCTACTGATAATCAAATCATAAATACTCATATTCAGTAAACCCCCCTTTCTTATTTAATCAGCTGAATCATGCTCGGCATTGTTACAGTTGTGTAAGTAGCTGCGACAGTCTTATCAACCTTGGCAACATCTACAAAACCAAAGTCAAGCAGTGTGCCGTTTGCTTTGCCGTCTGTTGTGTCAACGTCGTGCAATAATACGCCTACAGCTTTCTCACTCGCTGCAGCTACTGTAAACTCTGTTGTCCTTGCCTGCAGGCTGCCTTTCATTGGAGTACCTGCCTTGACGATTTTACGACCGTTTACGTCAGTACCCTCGCCCTTTTTGACAACGATACCGACGCTATGCTGCAGATTTACATCAGCAAGAATCTGAGTACCTGCGCCGATTGTCTCTCTTTTTACACCGGTTCTATTTAACATAACTATATACCCCCATGTGATTTATTTGAAATAATAGCCTTTCTTGGCTGTCTTACGTTTAGCAAGCAGCCTTGCTGCCATTGTTCCAGCGTGTGCTTCATCGTCACCGTCTGCAGCGTTGTTGTTCTGTGCTGCCTGCTGTGTGGTCGCTTTCTTATGAACCTGACCACGTGTGACCGTTCCGGCTCCTGTCTGGTTTGTGTTATCATCTTTTACAAAGTAAACACCCCCGACAGTGCTGTCTTTAATCTCTGTAATGACTGCATTGATATCCTTGTCTTTTGTTACTTTTGATTTTGCTACAATTACAAGGTCATCAACAAGCTCCGGCTTTGCGCCTAATTTAATTGCCGCGTTCTTTGCTTCTGCAACGATACGGGCTTCCCTCTCTGTTGCCAGCTGTCTCGTCATTGCTGTTAATGCTTCATCTTTCTTCTCTAAATCGGATTTCTTTGCTTCCTCTTCTGCCTTTGCTTTTGTAGTTACAGTTTTCAACGCGTCAACATCCTCATAGCCTAACTCTTTAAGCAAAGCAGACACGGCATCGGATTTCACTTTGTCAACGTCAATATTTGACTGTGTCGCCTGCTGTGTCTTTGTTGTTGCGTTATTGGCTGCCGCTGTCTGCTGTGTTGTTGTGCCTGCTCCTGCGGCTGCTGTTGTTGTCTGTGTCGCGTTATTTGCTGCAGCCTGCTGTGTTCCTGCGCCGTTGTCGGCTGTTGTTCCTGTGGCTGTGTTTGTTGCGTTTCCGTCCATTATTATGAACCCCCTTTTAGTTAAAATATTTCATATATTTCTGTCTTGCTCTGTCTGTTAAATACTTGAGCTTCTTCTGCTTCGTGTCCAATGTTGCCATATTACGCTGACGCGTGGCAATGTGTGCAGGGTCAAAGATTTTATCACGTAAGCGCCTGATATCGTCTTTGAGTTTGCGCGTCTTGTCATCGTCAAAATATGAGACAAATTTCGCATGGCAGTTATTACAATAAAGGTACGTCATATCGATACGCCGCCCCTTTATGTATTTGCTGTCCGTCCTCACATCATCAACAGGATGCTTGCAGTTATCGCATAATACCATGCTCATCACCTGTCCTCTCTGCTTACAAAGCTCAAACGCTCAACAAAGACGCCGCCGTCTTCATTGTACATCGTTTCCCCTTCGGTGCGCTGTTTCAATTCTTCACGCAGCTTAGAGAGTGTCTTCGTGTATTTGTCTTTTTTCTTTACATCCTTAGGGCTGATTGTCTCATGTTTCACACGCTTCTTCATAACCTTTACGAGTAAACTCTTAAACGTGCGATAGAGCTGCCGCGTCTCATTATTGTCAATCTGTACCACGTTGATTGCTTTACACTGTTCGCATTTGAAATATAAAACACGGTAGTGGTTTCCGTCCTTGTCTTTTACGTCTTTACGTAAAAGACTATGGATATCAATGGTATTAATGCATCCGCATTTTGTGCAGGCGTTTTTTACTTCCATACTGTTCTCCTTTCAATATTACCATAATTCTATACTAAGTATAGAACAATACCGCAAGATTGTCAACAATAAAACACATTAAAAATCGGCGGCGTATGCGTCGATATCTGGATACGTGCCGGACGGTGCTTTATACCAATCGGCTATACGTTTCGCAATTGCGTTCATATCGTCATCCGTTACGGCTTCATATGTACACATGCCGTTCGGGTGGTCCATCGGGAGCGCATCCTTTGGAAATATTCCAGCGCCCAACCCGTAGGCGTCTTTTGTTGCTCTGTCTGTACAGATAGGACAAACACGCCCGTGAAAGTTCGAAGTAAGCCAACGATACCCAATCACAAACGGGTCCTTTTCATTGACTGCCATAAAACTCTGCTGATATGCATGGCTCACCATTGTGCGTGCTAATCGTTGCGCGTTGTAATCAACTTTACCAAAGCGGAACGCGTCATTTATTTTGTTGCCGTTCTTATCGTATCGCCATGACTTTATCACATTGCTAGGGCTTGACGCGTCCACATATTGCGCGATGTCGGTGGCAATATCATACGCCGACTTTTCGGCGGCGGTATCGTATGCGATAATCTGCTGTATCGTGTCTTGCGTCTTCTTATTGCTGTTCCATATAGCTTTGTCCAGCGTCCATGCTGTGTCGTAAATATTGCCCGTATAAAGACTCCGAACGATATCACGCGGCACATAGTTAAAGGCGTTATTTACGTCAGTAGCTGCAAAGCCTGCACGCAATAAGAACGCGCGCGCGTCTTCTACAACGCTATCAGCAACGACACGCATATTGCTTACAATATTGTTTTTTATATCGTCATTGAGCATCTGTATGCTCGTAGAGATATTACGCTGCAAAAGCACTAGGCTTGCGCGCTGCATCCCTGTTTTGTTCATTGTTGCCAATTGCTTCTTTATGTCTTTAGCTAATTGCGTGTACATGGCTAAGATATCCCTCTGCTGCTGCTGAGTAATTGCAAGCCGTACCGCGTCTGCGTTTTTGAATTTTAATACAGCCATATTGTTATACCTCGCTTCCTATGGTTAATGTTGAATAATATAGATTTTACAATAAGAGGACGCGGAACGCTACAGCGTCCCTTTTTTGTGTCCCTTTTTCATCTGTAAAAAAGTCCCGCTAAATCTCTCCATATATGGGAAGATTTTAACTTTTTACGGTCGTGTGTCCCTTTTTTGCCGGGTCTTTTTCAAAACTTTTATATATTTATTTTTATTATTTACATATATATGTATAAATAAAAAAGGGACAAAAGGGACAGGAACCCGAAAACGCCCGATATATGGGAAGATTTAGCGGGTATTTTTGTGGGACGTTTTTGTATTTGCGTCCCTTTTTTCATGTAAAAAAGTGCATGAGCTTATCATCCTTATATCTGTAAAAGACACATAACGCATCGGCGTTATGTGTCTAATATGGCTTACATATCCTGCAAACTATCACCGGCGCTCATCTGTGATAACAGCTCTGTTATTTCTGCGCTGGTTCCTCTTCTGCTTATCTCTGTCATGAGTTCAGGATTTGCCGCCATAGCGTCAAACAGGTTATTCTCATACGCAATCTGTAAAATTTCCGCGTTGATTTGTGCATCTGTTTTCAGCTCGTCGCTTCTCCATTTCTTCATGTATGATTTACGGCTTCGCGTGTTGTGTGCTATCTCTGTCAGGTCTGTATCTTTCTCTTCGTTCTCGTCGTCTAATAACGCATAATTTTCAACGACATTGACAACAAAAGCAGTCTCATCCAAAGACGATACGGCATAACGTGACATCGCATCCGTTTTATTCATAAAAGCAAAATCAAGGACTGTATCGATGATACACTTGATAGCTGGCTTCCACGTCTTGAGCTTTTCATTACAGCGCACCTCTAGCGGATAATATAAAGCCTTCAACGCCTTAAAAGAGGTAATACCCTGCAGCAGCCCGTCGGCGCTGATATCCGGCACGTCAACCGCGTCATGCATTGCCGTGTTGATTCTGTCCAGCGTGGTCTTTACGGCTTCCGTATGGTTCATCAGTGGCGCCAGAGTGCCAACCTGTGGGTGTACGTTGTTCTGGTTCTGTTCTGATTTCATGTCCCAAAACGCGCCAGCACCAGAAGAAAGGTTCTTCGTTGTCTTGCTGTTCATATCCACAACAAAGCGCACAGGGTTCATGCCCTTGCGTTCGCTATCTACATCTGCGTTGCTCAACTTGCTGTAAGTACTCTCGTACTCCGTCAGTTCTTCAATCTCTGAGACTCCGCGCTTCTGTTCTAGTGTGCCATCGTTGATGATGACAACCGCCGGAATATATTTCAACTCTGTCGCATGTTCTGCGATAATCGTCTCAACAACAACGCCGCGCCCGTCATACAGAATAGAACTCATGTAAACAATGTTATCGATAAGCTCATATCTATTTACAAGATACAAGCGCTTTGACTCTGATTTTGTATCGTTTAACGTCTCAAAGCTCACGAACTTCGTCAACTTGTCAGAGCCGTAGTCGGTCTCATAATAGAACTGTAATGCACTGTAAAAATGAGCCATAGCTCCGTCCGTCGTTGAATAATCAACGAGACAAGCAACACGCCCACCGATAAAACAATCCTTTGCAGCTTTCAGCAAGTTGCTGGAAAAGTTTGACTTTTCCAGAACCTTATCAACGATGCGCTGATACTGCTCTGCCAGTTTTGTATTTACGTCGTCAATGTCGTACGCAGTGACCTTAATATCCGGCGTCTGTGAAAACATAAAGCGCGCTTCTTTGTCAATAAGGTACTTCGCCTTTTTGTATTTGGTTTGGGACGGCACGTAATCACCTGACGACCCCTCTGTCGTAAATCGTGAGCCTTCGTTATAGCTCACATATGCCTGCTTGATTTTTGCAACTTCTTGCGTATATAAATTGTAGCCCGTCGAAATCTCTTTACGTAAAAGGAAATACGGAAAGCCAATCACGCTACGTATTACCGCCATGTCTTCGCTCATGATATCATAAACCCCCTTTATAATATAATCTGTTTTTATTATAGCATTTGCGGTCGCTTTTGTAAATTGAAAAAAAATAACAATGCGTGTGCGATTTACTTGCGAGGATTGTGCCAAGCGACTACGACCAGCTCACAGACATCTGCAGCGGAACGGGCAGCCTGTCGCTGGCGTGTGGAAATAATAACCACGATGGTTTTGTAATTTGTGAGGAATTATCCACGGCAGTAATTCCGATACTGGTACTCAATTACGTATTCAGGAACAGGAATGCGATTGTAAAAGAAAAGAACGTCGTAACGAACACCGTTGCAAAAGTTTACATCATAGAAAAGGCGGAAAAGTATAGCAGTGTCACTGTAGTTGATTCCGACACATATAACAACATGAAACAGAACTACGAAAAAGAGGAGTCTGATTTGATTATCTCAAACCCGCCGTATTCATTGCACTGGACACGAGACGCGAGCGACAAACGTTTTGAGGGCTATGATTTACCGCCGACAGGTTACGCTGATTATTTGTTTGTTATCGATGCTGTAAAAAGGTTATCAGATACCGGGCGCGCGTTTTTCATTTTGCCGCATGGTGTGCTGTTCCGAGGTAACACAGAAGAAAAGATACGAACAAAACTCATTGAGAATAATCTTATAGATGCCGTCATCGGTCTTCCGGGCAACTTATTCCAAAACACAAGCATACCGACAACCATAATTGTATTGAATAAACACAAGAAAGACAAAACTGTCCTTTTTGTTGACGCGTCAGAGTTATGTACCAAAGTGAAAAAGTACAACGTTATCACAGACAAAGACGCAGATGAAATCGCATACATTTACAACCACAGGCGCGAAGTGAAAGAAATCTCTAAGGTTGTCAATTATGAGACCATCAAGGATAATGATTACAACCTCAATATCCCGCGCTATGAAATTCACGAATACAAACGAGAAAGCTACGACATCAAAGATATTGCAAGCGAACTGATAAAGTTGGAACACGACAGAAAAGAAGAGATGAAGAAAGTGCAGGACATGCAGTCGGAACTTGTGTGCAACGGTCCAGACCGTAGCACATGGAAAGAAGTTGTAGATTTATGGGACCAGCTTATAAGCTTATAGGATGAAAGGGGCATGAGTATGAATATAGATTTGGGCAACTGGACATATGCAAGGCTGCGAGACGTCTTTGACATTGCAAGGTGCAACAAATCAAAAGAATATCCAAAAGATACGATTTTGGTACAGGTAAGCGCAACACGCGGGCAGGTGATTTATCTGGACAAAGCGCAACGCGTTGAGGACGGTAGCAAGTATGCAACCCTCACCGTAAAAGAGCCGGACAAATATAACGCCAAATATTTGTATTATGTTCTGGATTTGAATATGCCCGATATTGTCGAGCGGTGTAAGTCTGGGATAAATTTACAAATGGATGCGCTATCCGGTGAAAAAATTCAGATTCATAGAGATATGAATACACAAAATACAATTGTCACCATGCTTGATGTAGTTGTAAAATGTACAGAAATAGAAGCAAGGACCGTGGAACTATTACGACAACACAAAGAAGAAATGCTGGACAAAATGCTGTGTTGACGCAAACAAACAAAAGGAGCAACGTTATAACGTTGCTCCTTTTGTTTTATTCTTTGCCTTTGTCTTCGTCTTTGCTCATCTGCTTGATAATCTGATTTACATACGTGCTCAAGCCTGCCACCAGTACACCCTGTACAATCGCCGTAAAGACCGCTAACGCGACCGCCTGCCCAGTTGTAAGGCTACTCGTAGCAAGGACCCAAATACCGCACAATACGATGCCTACAGCGCCGTTAATGAGTGGGATATACTTATCCTGTACGGCGTTCGAACTCTTGAGCCATGTGCCTAAGAAATAAAGCACGATAGCAACGACAATAAGCTCCGGTTTTACATAACTGATAATCTGTTCCATAATCTTGCACCTCTCTTGTTTAATGTTGTTTAATGTGGTTTAATGTGTATCATTCATCATCTGCAGTCTCGCATATATCTAACTTATCTACATCGGCTTTCATATGTGTTACCATATCATTGCCGCCAAGTTCGTGATATGCCTTATATGCGTTGCAGAAGTTTTTATAGATATGCGCGGGCATCCTGCCTTTTTTGCAATACTTATCATGGTACGCAATCAGCTGGATTTGTAAAAGTATCATCGTGCCTTTGCTGTTTGCGTCTCTGCGTTCGTTCTGCTTTTTCAGTAGCCATACGATATAGCCCAGCACAATCGGCAGCGCTATGTTGTATGTGTTTAATAAAATCTCTCGCATTTCGTAAATTCACCCCGTAAACGTCAACGGGCTTTACGTCGTATACCTGATGCCACTGTACGCCCTCTCTGTGGCTCTTTTGCGGCGTTTTCAGCTGTGACTGTGCGTGTGTTCGCCTGTGTGTAAATAAGGCTCGGCTCGCGCTTCTCAAGCAGTGCAAGAGCCAACTCCACACCATTCGCAACACCGACAGAGTAATCATCTTTTGACGCGTTCGCCTGTTCGATACACATACTCCGTAAAGTCTTCACGTTTTTTATTTTTGTACTTACCATGGTGCTTTAACTCCTTTCCCTAGTTTCCTAGCTTCATGATATCATGATATCATGATATCATGAAATGTCAATATCATATTTTGCAAGCAATGCCTGCACGCTCTCATTTGCGAGGACTTTCTTGCGCTGTCCTTTCGCGTTGATTGCGTTGATAATCGTGACGATAGCCGCCGCCGTTTCGTTCTTGTATTCTTTTACGCTTGCGTTAAGCTGTTTCTTTTTCATCGATATTCACCCCCAAATATTTCAAAGCGTTCTGATAGTCCTCGATTGTGGCTTCGGCATCGTCATCGGTTGCCGTCTCGTCAGTCGTTTCGATTTTCGTAGCGGTCTCTTTGTAAATGCGTCCGGCAGACGCTGGGTCTACCGCCGTGACGTAATCACCCTCTGGCGTACCACCGTGAATGTAATACCCGGCATCGGAATAAGCTTTTACAAATCCATTTGCTAATGTCTCATATTTCACCATAATTATATCACCTCACTTCTTTAAGCTTCAACATATGTGGACAAAGGTTTGATTCTGTCCCCGAATGCGCTCCAATTTGTTGCAGCTTTGAAAGCGTCAACAAGGTCATCAGGTACGTAAACATTGAGCGTAGCTTTAAGCTCTGCGACCGTGTTATCCATCGTAGGTACTGCGGTGATATCCCTAATGATAAGCGCATTTGCTAAAGTTTTAGGGATGTAAATAGATGATGACGTTTTTACGTCAAGTATTTTCATCGGCGCTCTATCAAAATTGTCACTGTTAATGCTGACATCACCGAACGTACATTTTACAAGCGACTGCATGATAGCTATTGACTGATAGTCGAGGCTTCGAAGATTTGGAAAATAAAGCTCTCTAATTCTTGAGCATTGATAAATGGCTTTTGATGCGAGAGTCGTTACGTTCGGCGCATTTAATGTTACAAGTTCATCACAATTACACAGCGCGTATTTATCGATTGTCTCAAGTGCTTCTGCGTTTATTGTCACAACATCCCTACACACATAAAAAGAATTTGTATATAAACGTCTTGCTTTATTTATGTTTACAGTCGTGACACCTCTAGCTTGATCAAAAGTATTGAATGTGATTTCTGTTGCATTGTTCAGTGAAACTGTCTTCGGTAATCTTGCACCACGGAAAGCGTATGCTCGAACAGTACTCGTGTCGAAGTTCCATTCTTCATCCGTCGGCAATTTGCCTGCGATAAATTTCTCAAAAATATCTCGCCAATTGTCTACCGCTTGTCCTGCAACATTTACAACGATATCGACGGAGCCGAAATCCGCAACGTCTTCCGTTGTTGTTCCATTCTCTACGATATTGACCGTCTTCTTTGCTGTCGGCTTCGGAACGTCTACAACAACATGCGCCGTCGCGTAATCAGTGACATCGTGGTCACTTTCGCCGTTCGCGTTTACGTTGATTGTTGTAGCTCCCGACGGTTTCGGTACATCTACAACGACATGCGCCGTAGCGTACGCCGTGACATCATGGTCGCTCTCTCCGTTTTCGTTTACGTCGATTATTGTAGACCCGGCAGGCTGTGGCACATTGACCTCGATATCTGCCGTGGCAACTGCTGCAACGTCTTCCGAATATGTGCCGTTTGCTGCGTACGTGAGCGACTTTGAGCCTGTCGGCTTTTCGGTCGGTACGTTTACAGTAATATCAGCGGTCGCAATGTCTGCGACGTCTGTAGGATAGTTGCCGTTCTGTGTAAACTCAAAAGCCTTTGAGCCTGTCGGCTTTTCCGTTGGTACGTTTACATTGATATTTACAGAGCCGACGTCCTGCACGTTCTCCGTGGTTGTACCGTTTGCCGTGATATCAATATCCTTGCTGCCTGTCTTCTGTACATCAACATTTACCGCGGCTTTTGCGTACGGTGTAACATCGTACTCCGTCGCGCCGTTCTCTGTGATATTTATTTCTTTTGTACCCGTCGGAATGATACCGCTGCCGCCACTCTGTGACAGACGACCATAAAGCGGGATACATTTTTTATTGTCCATAATCTTTACACCTCGCAAGTTCTAAAAGTCAATGCTTGACACTTCTACCAGCCCAGCCTTTTCCGCTGTGACCGTTACCACGTTGGTAGCTTCTGCCGATGCTGATACTTTGTTATCAATGTTATTGAAGACAAGCTCGAAAGAATTGGCAGCAATCATAGAGTAGCTGTCATTGTCCCCAAGCGTTACCCTGATATTGCCATCCGTGAAATTCTTTACAAGGAACTGCGAACGCTTTAAACGCATATCGAATGCCGTTGCTTCGCCTGCTGTCAGTGTTTTCTGCTGTACATCTTTCATAATTATATACCCCCTTTATTTAAGCCGTATGGCTATTCGTTTCAATGTCTTTAAGGTCTGCCACTGTGTACGTGTCAAGAGCGTACCAGAGCGCCGACATGGTATGCGGGTCAATGTTGAACACGTCATATATTGCATTGCCACGCGAATCCTTTTTATATGTCAGGTCACGCAATTCGCGTATCGTATTTGTACACAATGGCGAGCAGATTATTTTATTGAATCTCTTGAGCTTCTTCGTGTTCTGTAAACGTGACCCCGCGTATTTCTTTGCGCCATACATCGAATAACCCTGCTGCCTGTAAAACTGTATCGTCTTAGGTTCTGCAGCGTCTGCCGCGATAGCTTTATCGCAACGCTCCGCGCGGTACCTGATACGCAAAACCTCAGGCAATTTGCAGAACTTATCATCGGTAATATGGTTCATATATACCTCATCATAAATATACAATATTTTATGTACATCGTCAACAGCACACGCCAGCAATGCGTTGTAAGACGTCTCAAAGCCGAAATCAAGCCCAAAGAAATGAAACGCCGCCGGAATATTGGTGACCGCTCTTTTGAACGTTGTGGCGTCTTTTGCGACGCAGAAACGCGGCAGCACACGTATTCCATTCGCTCCGAATCGACCCCAACGGGCAACGGTCCAGAGTCGCGGGTCTGTGAATCGTAATTCATCCAGACGCTTGATATAAGACTCTGGCAGGAATGGGTTATCGTCCGGCACAGAATGATGATAGTAAACGCCGTTCGTAGGGTTTACAATCGTGCGACGCTTATAAAGCTGCTCCGGGTCCTGTATGGTGTGCTCCTTGCCCTTGTTGTCCATATGTACAAAGAAGTTAGTATATACCCAGTTCTCTTTACCTACGGGGTTGCATGATAGGATAAAATGACAAGTAACACCCGGCTCACGCACACGCCCAAGGATTTCCTTGTATGCGTCGTATGTCATCTCTGAGCATTCTTCCAGCCATGCGATAGATACGCCGTCTATAGATTTCAGCTTTTCCGTGTCGTCGGTTCCTCGGAATATAACCTTTGACCCGTTCGGGAATCGTAGCTCTAGCGGCGACGATATCGCAACAACTTTCGTACCTGATTTATTGCGGGACGTCGTACCCTCTGCCAGCAGGTTCATACGTGTCAGCACTTTCTTAAAAAGTGCAAAGCATGAATCTTTTATCGTGTCTTTTACGGCACGCGTTACCAGCACGGTACGTTTTTCCTGCAATAGTTTGAGTACTAACTTGGTTGCAATAACATCAGATTTGCCCGAACCATAACCCCCTATCAGTAAATACTTTTCATAATCCCAATCGTTCAGGAATGACATAAAACGCTGAGACACATTAATATCTATATTCATATTTATGTCATCACCTCTCGCGTTAATTTTATAAAACAAATGAGCGCGCCGTATGCTATTGCGCGGCATTGCCACGGCAGCTCCAACACGCCCACCTGCGTTCTATATTATACTCCCCGTGTTTTATTTTAGCATTTACGGTCAGCGTTGTCAATTACTTAAAAAAGAACAACGCAGCAACGCGGGGAAGTCTCTGAGTGTATTCTCTACACGACGCGCAAAAATGTAGATTATTCATTTACATCATAAGTATCTTCCGGGCTATCGTCGTCATCCGCGCCAGTGTTTTCTTCGTCAGCTGCATCGCGTATCGCCTGCTCGTCTTCGTCTGTCATTTCGTAAGCATCGCCCACGCTGTTGACGTTTATGATAATCTGCTGCGACTGCTGTGAGTTACCGTCCTCAAATTCGTCGAGGTCTTTCTGCATGTTTGCTATCTCTCTGATTGCTAAGACGTTACCATTTACAGCCGACTCAAGCAGCGACGTAACTACAAGGGAGTGGTTTGTTAATTCGTCATTACTAAACCCCAAAGCCAGCAACATATCACGCTTATCAGCGTCAGCGACATCCATCTCCAACAATGTACGCAGGCATTTCTGCAGCTGCATACGCTCATGCCGCTTCTTTTGCTTCGCTATCTTGCCCTTCATCTGTATGGCTTTCATGTCTTCCTTTGTCATGTCATTAAAGCGGATAAGGTTGTTCAATGAGTTCGGCGACATCTTGCGCTTCTTTTTCTTTTTACCTGCATCAGCTTTCGCGCTGGTGTTTGGTTTCTTTTCTTTTTCGTCCTTGTCTTTTATATCTGCCATTTATAACACCACCCGCATATTATTTCATCAAGCCCTTTGCTTCAAAATATTCCTCAAGCTCTGTCATGTACATAAGCACGTCCTGCATACTGTCGCACGTGAATTCTGTAAAGCCGTTCGTATCTACGTGCGTAAAGCGTTCACGCGGCACAGGGAGACCGTCAAAACAGCGGTGGTTGATTTTATCGGACACCTCACGAACAACGCGGCAAACGAACAAAAACAAGCACGACAGGACCACCTTGGCAGCAATTGGAATCGCACACATTGACAGCGCTACAGGTATGATAATCTGTATCATCGTCGCGATTTTGCTCAGGTTCTTCCTTAATGTATTTATATAACTCTTTACGATATTTTTTACAACATCAGCAACAACATTCGTCGTCATGTATGTTGCTGCATTTACTATCTTACTTCTCATAATATCACCTCATCAAATTTCCCACTCGCCGGGGTTTGTCATATCTATATCCTCAAGATTGTCACCGCTTTGCGCTTCTTTTATATTGTCATCGCTTGTAAGTAAGTCGATATATATCTGCTTACGCTGGCGCGCTGGTACGTCCATATCACGCTGCTTGCACTCATCATATAACTCTTGTACGGTCATGGCACTATATTGGCTATATGGGGCGTCTGGCGCGTTCTCATGGGTATCTGCTGCGTCTGCGTCGTTGTCCTCAATAACTATGCCAGAGGTCGCCGCGTGTTCTATTTCATATTTACGCAAAGCAGCTATCAGGGTCGGCTTCTTTTTGTCCTTGCATAGTTTTGCGATATCCCTGTCAACGCAAGCCTTATACAACTCCCGCGCGGTCATCGTGTGGAAGATATTGAGCTTATGCTCTAGCATCCGCATATTTTCTTTATCTAAGTCAAGAACAAAGGCAGCCGCGTTGTCATCGTGTACAGGAGCGGGCGCGCTTGCTTCGCTATATGTATCAGCGTCATCGGCTTTCTGCAGCGTTGCATTGTTATATACAACCTTTTGCCCTAATGCATAACGCAAGCCGCGCTCTATCTTGTATACGTCCACGTTTGCCCGTTCTAAAGACTTTAACAGAAGAAGCAGGGTGTTATTGTCGCGAGACATATAAACAAGACGCGTAAACGCCGGACACTCATAGCCTATCTTTGTCATGAGTTCGATATCTATTTTATCATCATCAAGCAGCACGCGCGCGGCGTTGTATGCCGATGTACAGTCTATCATAAATAACACACTCCTTCGCATTTTTCTAATACTATTATACAACAAAACAGCGCAAGCGTCAACGATTTTATAGACGTGTACAGGCGTGTAAGGATATACCTTTACGCAATAGGATTGATGCTGTTACACCTTGCGTCCCTTTTTTGTCCCTTTTGTCCCTTTTTTATTTTAAAAAAGTGCCACAAAAAGGGACTATATTTTTTTGAAGTTTTTCAAAATTTACACGAAAATACAGGCATTTTCATTGATTTTCTATACTTATTTTATCTCTGTCCCTTTTGTCCCTTTTTTATTTGTAAATATATATAGAAATAACCTAAAACAAATCCTATAAAGTTTTCAAAAATGGGGGTAAAAAAGGGACAAAAGGGACAACGCCCAAAAAACGCCCATATATGGGGATTTTTTGCGTCCCTTTTTTCAAAACAAAAAAGTGCCGGAGCTTTCAAAAAAGTGCCGGAGATTTGTTTCGCCCATGTTTAGTGTTGAATAATAATGAAAAGCATACGCAAAACGACACCAAACAACACCCCCGCCGTCCCTTTCTGTAAACTTATAACCATTTACAACCGCATACCCACAAAACAGAAAAAGGTACACAGCAAAAAAGGGACGCAGCCCCGCTGTAAATGTCGCTCCCGTGTTGCTACTAATTGCAAAACGCAGACAACAAAAAAGAGACGTGACAACGTCACGCCCCTCACCCTTGTAAATGTTTAACAGTCTACATGCTTTTGGCTCTGGCTTCTTCATATGTTACATAATCATACTCGTCAGCCTGTTTGTTTTCGCTTTCCATTTCGTCTAAAATCCACTCCGGTACTCTCGTCATAGTTTTCGTCCTCTCTTTCTTCTTATGTTTACAGTGCGGCGCGAAGGTCTTCAAAACATTCGGCGTCAATATCGTTGTACTGCTCTTTGTTGTATGCTTTTGCATCATCATCCCACATCATAACCGTGTTCAAGACGTCGCTCAGGTCATCCAAATTATAGCCCATGTGCTTGCTTTCTGCCTTGTCTACTGCATCTGTAAACGCGTTCGCGCCGTAACGCTCGCGCATAATGTTGTAAGCGCTTCGCATTTCGTCATGGCTTACGATGATGAATTTATCGACTGCGTTGTCTTCGATTATCCTTGCCATTTTTCTATGCATTTCGTTGTAATCGATAATCGTTTCATCTAAATAACCGCCGTAAAAGTCGCTCCCGAAGAATTCTATCGACCTGAATGACCAATTGACATACCTCGCTAATGTTTCAAAATCATACTCATCTGATTCGATAGCCTTATTGAATTCGCTTTTACATATTTTAAAGTCATCCAAATTGCACTCATTCAATAACGTGCAAATTTTTGCAATGTCTTTTTTTGTTGTAACCTTTAATATTCCTTTTGTGTTTAATTCGATAGAGTTTCGTCTCATAGCTGATACCTGTACCGCGACCACCGTCGCGCCTTTCTTTTTTTGTTTTCTTCTTTCTGATATTATATTACCACACCTCTGTAGCACTGTCAATATTTTTTTGAAATTTTTAAAAATATTTTTTATATTGAATATATTGCATATTTTTCAACAATAATCTACATAATTCCGCGGTGTTGCTTTGTGTCGAATTTCGGGCATTTTTCGCCCACAATTTCGACACTCTTTATATACAAAAATGCCACAGCATAACACCGCGGGCATTTTATGCAATAAATATGGCGCATTTTTCGCCCATATTATGACACAAAAACGCACCGCGACACCATGAAACACACACCAAACCCGAAACCCACCCAAAAAGCGGGCATTTTTTGCCCATTTTGTCGCCACTTTTTTCACGAATTTACAGGGCTGGAGCGCTTCCGGCGTCATGCTCCGTCGCATACCCCTGTAAATGTACGAAAAAACACCAATGTACAAACGTCGTCACATGCCCCGCACATTTTGTACAAAATCACGCCCGCAAACCCAGTATCTATGCGGGTTCTGGAAAAGTTGTGACGAAGTGTACAAAATGAACACAAAAGGCGTGACCTTTTTCTTCGGTGTTGTTCATCAATTTCGGTGCATATATCAGTACTATTTTACGCAACACAATACGCACGCGGCAAAATATTTACAAGGGAGAAAAAGAGCATAAGAGGGGGTGACGCAGCCGCGGTCAGCATAGCTGACAGCCCCCTCTTATGCAGTGCTCCGCACAGCGTGCTGACGCACGCGACCGAAATGAAATGGCGCAAAATCATTTTTGTAAATGATTTTACTTTTATTTTTAAGCAATAAAAAGACAGCTGTAGAGCTGTCTTTCCTGTAAATTATAATAATATATGAGGTATCTGTTGCGCCCTTTTATTGTTCCGCACATTTGCCACGATAGCAACACCAGCAGACACCAGCAAGCACCCTCATGCGCCGTATTTCGATTTTTAAGGCGTTTTATATATTGCCCGACCAATTTACCACATAACGGCATACAACGCCGATACGGGCAGAATACGCGCACGCAGGGGCATTATAAAGACAATAAGAAAGCCGATGCATAAGACATCGGCTTCCATGTTTTATATACGTGAGGGACTCTTTACGCTTCTACAACGATATCCAGACGGCTCGCCGGATTGTATTCGAACTGTTCCAAGTATACGCGGTTGTTTGGATATTTCTTTTTGTAAACGTCTAAGAGTAATACGACCTCGTCATATGTGATATTGTAATGCGTTGCGGAGCAAAAGCGCACCCTGTTGTTTACAGTTACATCGTATAAGTCGTCCACCGTTCTTCTAATCATAATAGTTCTCCTTTTCTTTGTGGTGGCGGTGGTATCATTGCCACCGCCGTTATTATTGTTGTCTGTGCTTCTAGTTGCAAAGCGTTACCGGTACAGGTGAGTTAGTAGGATTCAAACGAACCGCGCCCTCGTATTTCTCTTTACGTGCGAAGTTCTGCCATTCTTTTAAATCGTAATCGTATGCCAGCTGTTCCTCTGCGTCCATGTAGTTCTGTGTTCTTACTTTGCTCTTTTTCTGTGTCGTCGCCCACTCTTCATCCTTGTCAATCGCTTCGCGAATGTCGTAGATAAATGTCTGCTTACCCTGCAGGCTTCCGGCTGGATTGTTTTCGCTGAACCATTTCTTATAAAGCTCGTATAAGAATTTGAACGGCAAGAGGTTCCATGTAACTTCGTCCCTAATCTCTGACCAGAACTGTGCGATAGGGTCGTTATATTCTCTGTATTCGTCAAGAGCGTCCTCACATGCCTGCGGTACATCAAACTCATAATAGTCTGTATTTAATACCTTATACAGTACGTATTCCAGCACCTCTTCGTTCTTTAAATATACATCCTTGATATATTTACGCTCGACACCTGTAAAGCACTTATCGAACGGAATAAACATCTGACGTCTGTAAAATGAGCCTGACTTGTCTTTCGCTTTTGGCATTTCGTTTACACACTCAACGGTTAAGCCCTTGAACCTGTACGCGATAGGCTGCTTGTATTTGCTATTGATGAGGATAACATCGCCCGTAACGATTGCCTTGAAGTTTGCCGCCTTGTCGATATATGTTCCGACGTCGTTCTCGTCTGTAATAATAGCCGTTTTGCCAATCAACTGAGCAAGCATGAAGTCTTTGCTCATTTCGTCAAGTGTGAGACTTGCGTGTGCGTTTTCTCCTACGATATTTCTAAGCAGCTCGCAAAATGTACCTTTACCATTGTTACCCTTTGTAGAGTAAAACCATGCTGACTTGTCCCATGGTACGTTAGGTCTAACAACTGCCCCGATAATCTGCCACAGTAATTTTCTTACGCCATCATCGTCTGTCAGTTCATCAATCCAGCTCTCGATATCCCAATCCGTTCCGTCCTTTTCGTTATGGATAACAATGTTCTGTGCAAACGGGTTATAGTTTACTTCTGACTTTGCTGTAAAAATGAACTCCGGGTCAAACGGCATGAGCTTCTTTGTCTTATAGTCAAAGATACCATTATTAACAGCCACAAGGTCCTTATCGTTGCAAGGCGTTTTATATGGCGCCTTATCTCGTAAAAGTGCGATGACTTCCTGCGCGTCTTTGGAAGAAAGCTCAGGATTTAAACTTCTAGCAATGTTTGAGAACTCTCGCTCGTTTCTTACGTAAAGCCCCTCGTTCTTTCCGCTATCCTTGTAAATTGCAAGGACGGCGTTCGCGTCGTCTGATAAATCGCCTGCGAATTTGATATTGATAATGTTGTAAAGTCTCAACATGATATTAGATATCTGGTTATTTGTCAGCGCGTTCAAGCGTCCCCACTTGATTCCCATTGTACCTTTTACCAAGTCGAACTCATTATTAACATTCGTAAGAATGTCATGCTCGATGGTCTCCGGTGATGGCGGGAACTCGATATCTAACCCGTCCAGATAATCGTTTGTCACTTGCTCGATAATTCTGTTCTTTTCATTAGCTGCCATATTATCTATCTCCTTTTTTGTTTTGTATTTCCTTTGTTGTGATTATCATAGCATATATCTTCCATACTGTCAATACTTTTTTGAAGTTTTCAAAAGCATATATATTTACAGAACACACCAACGCGCGGCGCGTAATCTAATTATATAGCCTGCGTCGTAATTTCGTCAAGATGAAACTTATACGAGTAATATAAATATATTTCTATATTTTATAATCTTATATGTTGACAGCATTACGACATTATGCTATAATATAAACAAATAAAAGAAATTATAATGATTTTAGAACAATCATACAATCATACAATCATACAATCATGAAGCGAGGTGATATCAATGAACACAAATATCCGCGAATATATAAAACTTTGTCAGGTTCGCTGTGGTAACATGTCAGAAGCAGAACTCGCAAGACGAACAGGACAGAGCGCGCAGAACTTCAACGCGAAGCTGCATCGAAACTCATACAAAGTATCAGAGTTAGAGAAGATTGCAAAAGCGTTCGGGGCTGATGTTAAAATTTCATTCATTGACAAAGAAACAGGCAAAGCAATTATCTAGTTTCTTTTCTGTTATTTGTATATAGATACCTTGTATGCGGGTCGTGTTATTTTTCGGGCATGTTTACTACGTAAAGTAGTTGACAAATAACGCAAGACAGTATACAATAAGATATGGTATGAGCAGCCATATGTTTTCTCCTTTGTTTGGGAGCGATAACGATTATCCGTTATTGCTCTCCTTTTTTTTGTTTATATTTTTGTTGACATACTTCAAAAAATCATATATAATAGAATTATCAAAAGAAAGGTGGGCGATATTTATGTACACAAACATTGGAGAATATATAGACCTTTGCAGGATTAAACGCGGCAACATGAAAAAGTCAGAACTTGCAGAAAGAACGGGGCAGACATTATCGAACATGACTTCGAAGCATTCCCGTAACGTTTTCAAAACGTCAGAACTTGAAAAGATTGCAGAAGCATTCGGAGCCGATTTACGTATTGAGTTTGTAGACAAAGACGGCAACCCAATCGCGTAAAGATATAACGCAGTAACGGTATTTCGTTACTGCGTTTTTTTATGTTCTACACAAATGCCGAAAAGTAACGCCTTTTCGTTATTGTTCTACACTATTCAACACAAAAGAAGCATAGTAACGAAATGCCGTTACTATGCTCCAATCTTATTGCCTTACGGCTTTAGGCTTTTACAGCGTAATCCAGTGAAATCCATCCGGCTCCGCTTTTCAGCCTGCCCCATCCACTGTCTGACCCTGTGCCGCTTTTCTCTTCGACAATTGTAAAAATACCCTTGCCCGTGTGCTTTCCTGTCTTGCCGTAGTTCGTGCCCGGACCTTTACGGATGTTCAAGTCATCACAGTCAACGCGTACAGCGTACGGCTTAAACTCTACAGCATTGTAGACCGTATTCAATACAGTGCAATAGGTCGGATTCTTGAGCCAAATCCATCCGGCTCCGCTTTTCAGCTTGCCCCAACCGTCACGCACTTCCACAATTGTAAAAGTACCCTTTCCGGTGTGTCCGGTTACGTTTGACTTCATGCTTGCAACGTCTCTGATGTTAAGGTCATCAATAAGCACATGCACACAGAATGGCACTGCAGGCAGCGTATTTGTGCCCTGCGTTGTTGTACCGCCTGCACTTGTTCCGGCGCTTGTCGTCGCGTTAAAGCGCGTCAGGTCGTACTTTTCGATAATGTCGCAAAGTCTCTGTACGTATGTTGAGCTTGTGGCGTATCCGCCGTCCTTGATAATCTGCGCCGCTTTCTTGTAGTCTGTCTCATTCTTAAGACCCGCATAACGATATGCGCTGCCGTTCCTTGCGTTCAGCAAATATGCGGAATGGTCTTCGATAGAGTCTTCAATACAAGCATATTTACGAAAATCAGCCGTGATAGTGATGACCTTGCCGTCTTCCTCTTCGTTCGTCTGTTTTGTGTAAATTGATACACCATCCCAAACAGAACCAGCCCAACTATTGCCGGACAGGTTTCTCTTCATTCCGAACAAGTTGTTTGCATTTACAGCCAGCTCACTTTTACAGTAGCCACTCTCAAGAATGCACTGCGCCATGCTCACGCAAGCCAATACGCCCGTCTTCTTGTTGTCCTCTGTAAAGTATGCGCCAACCTTTTCAATAACCTGCTCACTCGTCAGATTTGCAAGGCTTGACGCCTGTAAACCATGCTCGATTACTTCTGCGTTGTTCAGTCTAGCATTTACAGCGTTTGCAAGGTCTCCCATGCGGGCATAGAGCCAATTGCCAGGGCATGACTTATTAGCAAACCAACGATGGACAGTCAGCACCATTTCATGCGGTGCAGGCTCATAGTTTAACGTTGTGCCCTTATCACCAAACCAGAGCAGGCGTGTTTTGCCGTTTCGTTTACAGATATCGACACACAAATCAACAAGTGAACCGTATACAGCGTCATTCATTTCATATGGCTCTGCTTTGCCTGACGCGCATTCGATTGTCACGGCTCTCTGGTCGTTTGAGTTCGAAGACGAACACCAAGACCGGTTTTTCTCTTCTACTGACATAGAGATACGTCCATCTTTTCCGATACCATAATTGCAAGACGCCTGACGCGTCGGGCTTGTAAAGCATCCGCAAATGCTTTCACATGACAGCTGACCAACAACGCAATGCGGTGTAATCCGGTCAATTGCGTGCGTACGTGCCCCGCTGTGGTTCGGACTCAATAAAGTATAACAAACTAAAGAACTATTGCTCATATATTGCACCCCCTCTTTACTTTTATATACGTCATTATTATACCATTTTACAAGGGCTTTGGCAATATATGAGCATGGCTTTAATTTTCGAACATATCAGGCAACACGCGCGCGGAATACTGTCGATTGTGTAAACTGTCAAGCCTATCAGCCAACTGGTTTACGTTCTTCGAATTGATACCATGAGCAAACAAGCACTCTATCTCAGCTATCTCGTTTTTAATCTGGCGGCGTTGTCTTGCGTTTTCGTTTAATTGTGTGCATAACTCCATCGCCTTTGCTTCGTCGAACTCATTGAACTCGATAAAGTGTTCAATATCTGAGCGCTCCAAATCCATGATGCTCAATTGTTTCTGCAGTAAGGATAATTTTACCTCGAACCGTGACACCATGTGCGCCAACTCCTTCGCAAAATCATCAACGGCGGTGGCGTTGACACTGTAAGACATAATGGCAGCCTTTGCGCTTTCAACATGCCAGTCATACCGCTGCAAAAGCGCGGGCAATGTGATAGCGTAATTGGTCGCCTTTTCGCGTGATGTCCATGTCGTCGCTTTCATCGCGTCCGTTGTAACACATGCCTTATCATTGCAGACCTGTACATAGTTCTGATTGTCTGTGATTAAATAACACATATATCATAACACTTCCTTTCTTTTTATTTTCTATCTATAGCATACGCCATCTTTTTAACATTGTCAACACTTTTATATATAAACTATAAAAAAAGATTGACAACACGCGCCAGAAGTGATACGATAATCACAACAAAGAAAATACAAAACAAAAAAGGAGATAGAACAATATGAAATTAGTGACAATCGAAGAACTCAAAACGATGCCGAACGGTACTGTATTTAGTAAGGTGGATGCACATGTAAAAAATAAGCTTATAATGCGGGGCAATGATTTGACAAAGCCGAACACGTTACGTATTGGCGCTGATGGTTTGGCGTTATCCTTGTCATCATTGTCTATCATTTACATGAATGAAGACCAGAAAGGCTTCCGGGCGCTCATGAACGTACTGACGACGCCGATACTGAATTGCGATAATACATTAAGCTACGCATATGACTATGACTATTATCGGCACGGTGCAAAAGAAAAATACGAAGAGACCCCGGAGCGTGATTTCATGGTTACCGATGATTATACGCCGGACGATTTTGAGTCTGATGACTTGTTCATCGTTTACAGCAAAGAAGAAATCAAAAGCATGATAGGCGCGCTGGTATCAGCTATATCAATGTAAACAAAAGGGAGCAGTATTATGATAATACTGCTCCTTTATTGCGTATATACGTCTGTGGCGCGTTATATGGCGAAATAAGACACTTTACCCGCCAGCTCGTCCAAATTATCCAGCATGTCCAAATACGTCGAATATGACGCGCTGGAGACGCCGTGGAACATAGTGGCGAAACGTTTATATATTTCATGCGCGTTCGGCATACAACGATAGTTATTACGTCGATAACAGGCGTGCGAGTCTGATGTTATAATACATTTCACGCCATAGCATTCAGCTAGGTGCATGAGCTGCATATTAACACGGCGCTGCGTTCCGTGGTTGTCGCAATTATATGGGATGATTTCTATATATAAATCATCATAAAACAACGACTTCAAACGGCTCAACATTTTACCAGCTGCGCCGAATCGATTTCGTAAAAGTTCGCGACCGATTTCACTGGCAAGGCACGCCGTTGTACATATTAGACCGTCATGATATTTCGCAAGCGTTGCGAATGGTATAACATGCTTATTATTTACGTCAATAGACTCAGCGAACATTTGGACAAGGTTATCATATCCCTGCCTATTTTTACAGAACAGGCACAAGTGTGACGGCTTGCTGTCTGCGTATGCTTGTAAATAAATCTCCGCGCCCGCTATCGGCTTTATATCATTCCGGCGGCACTCTTCTATGTGCTGGCGTATGTTGTCAATTGTGCCGTGATTGCTAACACCTAGAGCCTTGTAGCCGTTGCGCTTTGCTTGTGCCGCGCATTCTTCCTCTGTGTTTATCGCATCATGTGACATATGATTGTGCCTGTGTAAATCAAAATAATCACTCATAAAAATGTCCTTTCATTCATAATACTGCACCACTATTATACAATTTATAGAACACATATGTCAACAATGAAGCCCCACACCATTACGCGCGGGGCTTTGTTTTGCCTATCACTTAACGTCGTGAAGTTTCTTTTTATACTTGTCGTGCATTTCCTTTTGTATCTCAACGATATAAACAGCATCGTAACCCGTGTTCTGCATTACGTGCATGAGTCTATCGATGTCCTTTATTTCATGCTCTACGTCGTCTATATAGGTTTTAAATACGTCAGCGTCTACAACATTGCCAACGATTAACATATGGCAATAAATGGCGCTGTACAGGTCACGCGTCTCCGTTTCGAAGTCTCTATATACCTCAAACGCATGGCGCACAAATTTAGCCGTTACACTGTCATCAATATCGTTCTGCGTGTATTTTATCCAATCGCTAGGAATAACGCTCACACGGTCCGAAATATCGAACGTATCGACTATGAGCTTGTTATGCTTGTCAATATAATCATGGTGCAATTTTGTACGCTCCACGGTTTCCGTTACATACTGATACTCGTGTGACCTACTCCGATATTGAATATCAGAGCTTCCTTCTTCATTGAAAAATGCA
>OJOD01000257.1_pt1 | contig 44801 bp, 40 predicted proteins | sample 1598221 | NCBI WGS metagenome assembly OJOD01 (sample SAMN03922464, study PRJEB24848) | human gut metagenome | isolation source: stool sample | host: Homo sapiens | place: Germany | collected 2010-11 | reverse complement strand
AGCATCTGCCGCACCTCGCTCGCCGTATCGGCACTTAGAATTATGCGGTATTGCCATAAATTTGATTGTGGTAAAAAAGTTATGATATGGCAGTACGTTTGATATGGGCAGGTTTTATGTTCTCATCTCAAAGCGCTCTTTTCATCATTTTGGGGTGGACGGACATAACGCAGCATGCCTTCTTCGCAGGCACCGAATCGTAAATAGTTGAATTTTGCTTCATTCAGTGTTATTCCATGGTTAGAGTCGCTGGGTTCATCATTAGAAGCAATGAATGGGTCATTCTCCCAAAAACAGACAGGGCAAATATACCCGCAGTCTTCGCCTGGTGAAACGTTATAGGTGAAATATCCACAACAAGGACATTGATATTTTTTCAAGATATGATTACCTCTGCAAACTGGAACTTGTCGGGTTCTTTACATAGATAAAATATTAATTTTTCTTTCCACACCTAAAAAAAATAAAGTCTGGCTGATGAATAACTCCTCCAAACATATCTGTTCGCTTTTCTCTAATTGATTCTGGTACTTTTGATTCCTGACATTCCTCAATAATAAATCCAGCAGAAACAATATCATTTATTAATGTTGAAATCGTTCTATGATAAAGTTCATATTCATCTACTACCCAATGAATAACACGCTTACCCTCTATTCCGTAATTTCGTAGATTAGCATATAATCTTTCTCCAGTTTCTGTTCTGGTATATCTGTCAAAAGTCCCATCATATGCTGTACTTATTGGGTGTGACATCGAAAAAACACATTTGCCATTTTCATTCAAGTGACTATAAATCTGTTTCATAAGCCTTTCAAAATTTTCTACATAATCAAAAGCCAATGAACTTGTAATAACATCAAACTTTTCCTCTAAATCATCCAATTCTTCAAAAGCCAGTCTTCTGTATTCAATATTAGAGGCAGCATTATTTTTTCTTGCATATGCTAACATTTTTTCCGATATATCAATTCCAAGAACGGATAACGCCCCTTTCTTTGAATATTGAAGTGCATGTTGCCCCATACCACATCCAATATCTAATACTTTCTTTTTATATAGTTCAGGTATCATTCCTAATATTATTGGTGTCTCAATAATATCATTAAAATTGATTTCTTTGCTACGTATTTTCTCGAAGTTTTCGTAAAATAAATCATTATCATAAATATTTTGTTTTGACATTCTGCAACCAGCCTTTCATATAAAAAATTATTTTTTGTTTTCTTCTACTTCCATCTTCTTGTCTTTCGGGCAACAAGCATCCTTCTCTTTCAGCTCGGTCAATTCCGATTGAGCTTTTCCTTATTGTTTCGAAATTTTTGGTGCCTAACACCATTAAACACATTTCACAAAACTCTTTTATTGTTGACTATATTTAACTGCTTTCACAACTGTCTCAATGCTATTAATTGTTAATGCGGCATCAATAATATTGGTGATAATGGTAACAATCAGAACTCTTTTGTTATAACTGCCATCAATAAGTCTCACACGGTCCCTTGTAACACCCAAAATTCCAAATGTAACAATAAAATACCATTCGGATTATTCGTCCAACATCAGCTTGCCTTTCTTAGCCTTATTTTTTAATCTCTGCATCTGTTCTTTTTCTATCTGCTGGATACTTTTTTCCGGTGTTGGCAAATCTTCCGGCATAGTTCCTCCAATCTTTTCAATCGCAGTTCTTACCTCTTTTCCAACATTATAATGCACTGATGTCGCGGTTTCCGCACCGACAATTTTATCTTTTCTTAATTTTTCTTCTGTCTGTGATATTCGGAACAGATTAGCAATCAACTCTGTACTTCCCATGTAATCAAGAATTTTCTGTCCTACTTCTAATTGTTTTTTCGTATGAATATCATCAACATCTAATCCACCGTATAGCCCCATATATCCGGCATTTTGAAAAATTGCAAATTCCTCATTCGTAATAACTCCTGCATTATGTGCTGTCTCTGCCAACATTTGATTCCACTGTTTGATGTCTCCCCTGACAACAAATCTTCTGTTATCTTCGTCCAGTTCATTAAAATGGTCAGCAACCTCATGCCTGTATGTCTGGAATACTGTGCCCGCTGTTTTCACATGCGATCATTGCTCTTTTAATTACTTTTGCAAAATTCTCCCATTTTGCATAATCAAGTGCCGGTCCCAATTCTCTCGCACTCCAATACTCGCTTCCATCTTCCCGGATATGCTTGATATCTTCAAATCGTTTATACTCTATTCCTTTTAAATCACTCATTCTCTTGCTCCTTATCAAACTTTTGGCTGTATATGAAGAATGTAATCTCCATGCACAACCGAAACCATTTAACACTATGCTTTCATCTACTCGGCTTCCGCACCAGTTAAGACGTCGACCGACTGAAGTTAACGTTTCGAAGCTCAATCACTATTCAACCCTGCTTTCTTGCTGTCTACGCTTGTCAGATGCCGTTACCGGCATCATCCCAAGACTCGCTATTATCTGGTTGGCTAAACCTTGGATAAACCGGAATCCCATCGGCTTGACTACACACCCTTAGCTGGGCGCACAACTGGAAGTTGTCAATTTCTTTATTATCTAATCTGTTAGTAATCTATCCAACAGCATCTGCCTGTTGTTTATAAACATTTCTGTTACCTGGTAGCTCTCTGTATCCTCATATTCGCACAGATGTATGCGTCCATTATCAAAACAATAGATATCTGCATCTGGTATTCCTAACAAAATCGGCGAATGCGTAACTATAATAAACTGTGCTCCCTCTTTTGCACAACTATATATTTGCATCAACAATGTAAGCTGTCTCTGTGGGGATAATGCAGCTTCCGGCTCATCAAAAAGATACAAGCCATTTGGATGCAGATTGTTCTGTGCCAATGCGAGAAAACTCTCTCCATGTGATTTTTCATGATATTTGGCAGAAGGATGTGCGAAATCTGCATATTCTTCTTCCTTCGTTGCAACATTATAAAAACTTTCAGCCCTAAGAAAATACCCCCACTTTTCCTTCCGATAACCTTTGGAAATTCTTATCGCATCACACAGCTCTGAATGTGTATCATGCGTAGAAAAAACATAATTCTTTGTTCCACCTTCAGGATTAAAACCATGTGCTACGGCAAGTGCCTCCAATAAAGTTGATTTACCACTGCCATTTTCTCCGACAAAAAAGGTGATTGCTTTGTTGAAATCAAGTTTTTGAATCCCCTTAAAAGCCTTAATTCTCTTTAAATAACTATCGTTATCAATTCTATTCCAATCGAATATTACCCCTTGTAAGAATTGATCATTCATCTAATCACCTTCCTGTAAAAGACACTTTCTAATCCACCAATCCTTCGTTCTAAAGAACTCGGTCAACTGGAATCTCAGGATGCGTATAATATGCGAAAAAAACTTAACTCCATCTTAAATATAGTGCTGAGTTTCACTGCCATTCTTTAACACCATTTTCACCACACCAAGCAATGCTGCAAACAAAACACCAGCAACCGGCCATACAATCCATGTAATATCCCAGCTCATCGTCCAGAAGCTCCATGCAAGGTAAATCGCTGTAGTCAAGCACCAATATACACCAGAAAACGTGTCAGTCTTTTTCTTAAACAGTTTTTCTTCTTTTGTATATTCGCCTTCCTGAAGAAGGGTATCGTAACTGCTTTTTACCATCCCAACACGAACCAACAGATTCACTCCTATTGCAAGTATGAATAGCAGCAATCCAACGGAAAGGCCGCAACAATAGTCAGACGTTCCCATGGCTCCGGCAATAATTGTCGGAATCACTGCCAGTATACAAAGCACTACCCCAACAGCTGTTCCTCTGATAAAAATCGGTTCATAGGAATCTTTTTTTTCTCGTACTATTCCAGATACACCATACTCTGTTTCAAAGCATTCTTTTTCAAAATGTTCCATATGTGATTCTCGCATTCCATATGTAATAAACAAAAAAACGGCTGCCGCAACCATTCCAAGCAAAAAAACACATCCAAATACTGTTGCCAGAGATTCCGAAACATGAAATACGCCATCTTCTGCCATTGTCACAAGAACAATCAATAATATTGGACTTGAGATACACATACTTGTTGCGTTTGCCACTACTTTGGATCCATTTCTTTTCATGTCAAGAAATTCATTTGCATTCTCCATAGTTACTTTTTTCAACGGTTCTGCATATCTTTCAGTACTTTCTTGATAGGTGATATTTTCTGCTTTCATTTCATCTTTTAATAGGTAATCTGTACTAACACAAAATAGCTCCGACATCTGTAAAATTCTTTGCAAATCTGGAACAGCTCCTGCACTTTCCCACTTAGATACTGCCTGTCTGGATACGCCCAACTGATTGGCTAGTTCTTCCTGTGACCATCCATTCTTTTTTCTTTCCTCTGTAATCTTATCAGCTAAAATCATTTTTTTCTCCTTTTGCAGATTTTATGAGCTCAATATAACAGTTTTGCTGTTTGCATTCCACCATTTCAGGCTGTAAATCTGTCAACCAGCAGTTGCAAATCACAAAAGAACTCTATGAATTCCGATTTTCCAACAATACAAGCAGGAAATTATTTATCATCTGTATTGTTTTCCTTTTTCTTATGAGTCGAACCCAAGCAAAGAAATGAAGAACCAAGACATAACCATACTATAGCCATAGAACTTTCATTTCCACTCATAAAGCCAATAGCTGACGCTATGAAAAACAGAACTGATGCAATGTAAAATAAGATTGATTTGTTTATCCCTTTTTTCATAAATAAGAATCTCCTCCAAATTCCGATTGTTACATTGGCGAATGAATCCACATGTATCCCAAAATCAAGACACTAAGCACTATTACAAGCAGCAATGCTATACCAATTGCTTTGTGCTTTCGCTTAAAAGCGATAAAACTTCCCACACCCATTACTATATATGCGAGAAGCAATAACATCGTAAAACTCATATGACCTCCTTAAATTCAGATTTCTCAGTTTCAAAAACTTGAATTTGTAAATATCATTTTACATTTTTATATGAAATCACAATATGACTTGGTACAAATAATACTGATGCAATAATCAATAGCACTGACCTACTCACAATCCCACTAAATAAGAACAACATTGAAAGAATAATAGAAAGTGCTAATGCTCTGAAAACGCTGTTTTTCTTAAAACATATAATCCAAATAGCACAATAAAGCATTACCAATATGGTATCTACAATCAGATATAGTGCAAATGCTTCGTCAGACCACCACCCAAACCAAGTTCTCGGAATATTGATTATCATGAATCCGAAACAACCCAATCTCCCTACTTGTTCTGTGACCTCAACATATTTATTGTTCCACTTATTATCAAATCCATCTTTGCACTTAATCGCAAATACAACATTGGGTATCATAATGACTGCAATAAAAATCAGCCCAAAAACATTAAACCATTCCATATTATCTACCATCACAAACTTCGATTTCATGATATCATTTCTAATACAGATTTTACCGTATTTTTCAGATTCAGTCCATCTTTTAATCCCAACCGATAGAAAAACTCTTCTGTATCTGCTCCACTGCTGAAAATTGCATTACAGTATTCCGTAATCACTTCTTCCTGTTCTGGGGATAACGTTTCCAGTAATTTCTGGTATTTCTTATCAATCTCACTTACCGCCTCTTTATCCTGATTTAACTTCCATTCCGAATACGCTTTTCCCGTATGCTCTGTAATTGTCAGATTTACAAATTCTTGCACTTTCTCTGACATGGTACTCTCAGCTTCCTGTTTGTCTTTCTTTTCCTCATTTGATTTCTCAAGTGTTGTATCATCAATATAACGAATGATTTCTCGAATATTTGACTTCATCGACTGCAAATATCCCTTGATCAACACTGCAAGTTTTCTTGCTTCAGACGCTTCTGTTTCAGGATTCGACAAATAAAACTCTTCCAATTCTTTCAGGAGATCTATCCCTGATTTCATCTGAAATTCTACATCCAGTAAATCGTCCATCACTTTATATAATTCTTCCATCATCTATTTTTGCCTTTCTATGTATAGCATACTCAAAAGTTTTCCACCATCATCCCAGGATAAAATCCTGTAATCCACATTTCACGACCTCAAGCACTGCAACTATCCCCATACCGATATGCGGAAGGAGTACAAACACTACTGTCGTAATTGAAAAAGCAAAACAGTCCAGATATATTGAAACATTCTATAATACAGTCCGTATTCATAGTCATTGTGGATATTTGTCTCCAAATGAATATGAGGAACAATATCTGAAAAACTTGGAAACGGACGTAACAAACTTAGCGAGTTAACAATTACAAAAAATGGGAAATTGGTTACATTTAATTTGTACTTTTTCTTGACATAGGACCAGTTATGGCATAGACCAAAAAATCACTCGATAAAAAGGAGGGGATCCTGATGTTGATCCTCTATGCCATTTATGTTGTATATATCTGTATACGATAAATATGAAAATTGATTCACTGATGTGATAAAATTCTACCTTTATATTGGAAACAGGAAACAGAAAAATCGCTTGCCGGCAGATAAATTTCTGCCGGCAAGCGATTTTTATTTTTTCAATTAAAATCCTGTCAATCTGAAAAACATCAATTCATTTGCTGATCCGTCGTCTCGTTCCTGTGTCAGCATAATTAACAGAGAGCCATCATCTAAAAGCTGCATATCTTCCAGCCATGGATAACTGACACCAAATATGTCCTCTGTAGAAATTGCACCTACGTGCGTTCCATCTTTTGCCCAAAATTGTATTTCACGCATATTTCCATCTGCAGCCACAAAACCATTTTCTGTTTCCGCCATGCCTGTAATGGAATGGTCACATACAAGACGCTTACATATCGGACAAATATTAAAGATCTCTTTCGCCTGATTCAATGCTTTTTGAAATGCTAAATTCTTTTCCCGTTCATAAAGTGTATCATAAATAATCTTCCGATTTTCATTTTCCGGTTTTTTCCCCGCTCTGGAAAAACGAATTGGTGTACTTTTCCATACTGTTTTACATTCCATGCAGCATAGTGAAAAGCAAAACTCATCCGGCGTAGAACAATCTATTAAATCCTTTTTCGTAATATATTCCACATTTTTAACCTCCTTGTTAACCTCTTTGCTCTATCACCATCCTATTCTCTGTTCTCCCTCCTTACCCATTGCCTTTATTTTTTTCTCTGATCGGGCGGCCACCATTTCGTAATAAAAGCGTAGCAGATTCAGAAAGCAAATACTATGGTCGCCATTCGTATATTATGCTTATTTTTCAAAATACGAACGATTAGTATACTATATATAGTGTTTTATTCTTATCTCTCCACTATATATGCGCAATATCTTTTTGTGAAAATATAAAAGAGATCTATCGGCAAACAAAAAAAAGACCCCAGCATCATTTCTGATGCTAAGATCTTGATTGGTCATCTTAACTTAATGACATTGCTGTAAAGACTCTTTTTCGTTTACTCAGTTCTGCTATATGTCAGCTTATCTAACTGATTACATTTTCGAAATAACTCAATATACAGCATTAGTTCCTCTCTGACAGTTATCCCCAGTTTTCGATTCATATTTGTATTATGCTTTCTCGCTGTTCCAATACTGATATAAAGCAAAGAAGCAATCTCCTGTATCGTGTATCCATCAACATAATACTGAAGAACCATCCTCTCTGACGGAGTCAGAGTTTCCACACGCAAAGCAAACGCCTTGAGCATTTCTTCTATATTCGGAGGAATGCCTCCATTTTCCAGTTTCTCCGTATTCCTTTTTTTCTGCATAAAATCAACCAGTGCATCCACTTCTGAAATGCCTGATAAGTTTTCGTCCGTCAGCGTATCCTCCTGCAGTGCTTTTAAACTCCGAAGAATCGGCTTCACAAAACGATGGGACATACCGACAGAAACAACCAATAATAAAATCAGGAACAACAACGTACCGATGATCCAGTCCCTTCGATTGTCCGCTGTTAATTTTTCATAATTCGCTTCTGATATCAATGTCAATACCGCAAGCGGCATCCCATTACAACTCTTCAATTCAAGCAGTTCATGCCTGCCTATATAATTCCCGAAAGCGGTAGAATATGTATTATAATATTTTCCTTTCTTCACTGTCATCGTTCCTGATGGTGAAAGATACGTTTCTTTTGTATCTCCGAACATCGCCTTATCCAGATAGATGTTTCCTTTTTTGTCCACAGGAGCCAGTACTGTCACTATATTCCCACAGGAACCTTCCACCATAGTATAAGACAGCCTGAAATACAGATTACTCATCTCCATACCGCACAAACCGCGTACTTTTCCGGTACTGTCTAAAACCGGGACATATAAAAGCTGCACATCCTCCCATGTATCACTCAGCTCCAGCCGGTCTGTCCACAGGCAGCTCTCTACCAGCCGGTTTCCATCAAACTGCATAATCTGTTCATACCCCGACAATGCGGACGTATCAAATTCTAAATTCCAACGGTTATGGAGCTGTACCTGCTCTGCTCTTGCAATATCAGCATTTCCCCTGAAAAAAACTACGTGCTGTTTGCTTGTATTTACTGCCTTTAAATCAGACAGGCGCAGGTAGATTCCCATGCGTGATGTATCTGCATATTCCGTTTTCGTATTTACCGTTGCATCCAATACAACAAAAACTCCACTGCAATACTTCACGTCCAATGCAGATTTTAAGGAGGGATACAGCGCAGCCTCTAAATCCATGATCAGCTGAGGATTATCATTCAAATCTGAAAATGTCTTTCCATTGACTGTCAGGCATTGATTCAATTCTTTTGTAATGTCTTCCGATAAAGAAATACTTCTCGCCATCATAATATCAGTCTGCTCTGTCATAGTTGACAACGTATTTTTCTGCTGGGCAGACAACATTTCCCGTACTTTAAAATCCATTCCCGGAAGGACTCCCAAAATACTGAGTAATAGAACTGTCACTAAAAAAAGTGTTAAAATCACCACGCACCAATAAACAATCAGTCTTTGCTGCATACGGATGCTTTGTCTCTTTATTCCTTTTATAATCTTCCAAAAATTTATTTTCTTTTCTCCCATATGTCAGCCACCTCTTTTTGCCGATCCGGCAGACATTATTGTGTGTATGCTGCTTTGAAATCCTCTAATGTCTCTGAAACAAGTTTATCCATATCTTCCGGATGTTCCTGCCACTCCAACCGCTTTACTGACAGGGTTTGCCTGATAAGTTCTTCAAACTTTGTTTCCAGATCCAGATAGGAATCCAATTTCGGAGCAGTATAAAATGTATAGTTCTCCTGCGTCTTTAAAAAAGCCTGATACAGGGATACATACATCGGATCACTTAACTTCTCGATCGCCTCCGGAAGGTAAACATCGAAAGCTTCCTGCTTTACCGGCATATATCCAAGACTGGTCACAAATTCCACATTCTTTTGGGCCTCCGTCAGCCATTTAAGAAACGTAATACAGGCTTTTTCTTTTTCCGGTGTAGATTTTACCGTACAAATACCGGCACCCCGCTGCATGACCATCGTTTCTCCCCTGGCAAATACGGGACATGGCATGGAAACAATCTCTACTTTTTCCGATGTGTTATCCGCATAAGTAACTTTGTCAGAATAATATAACACACTGGCTGACGAAGCCACCGATACAATCGAATCTCCCGTTCGCAAAGGTTCCGTTGCATAACCGCTGCGAAGCCATACTCCTCCGGACAGTGCCGCTTTTGCATAAGGTTCCCATACTGTTTGAAATTCCGGTCCGAAAGCCAGATTTTCTCCCTTAAAGAAATTTTCACCCAGAGATTCTACACCTACCTGAAAATAGTTAAAATGATAATCATGAACGAAAAAATTCTTTCCATCATCAGGAATGTCCGGCGTCTGGTTATCTGTCCATGCAACATATTGTTCTGCCATTGCGAAGAGTCCTTCCCATGTTTTTAAATCTTCCATCTTCGCTCCTGTTTCTTTCGCGAAACGATCAAATGCTGTTTTATTGATAAACATAACTTCCGTTGATTTTGCTACCGGCAAAATGGAAAGTCTTTCATGAATGACACCTTCTTCCAAAAAAGCCGGAATAAATTCGTTCAGTTCTTCTTCTGTAAAATAATCATAATAATCTACAAGTTCCGTATCATCCGGCATCGCCAGAACTGTTTTAGGATAGGAAACAAACATATCCGGCAATTTAGAGGCTCCCGGATCTCCAAATGCGGATGCCAGTACATTTTCATGTATCGTATTCGTATTTGTAACACTGCCAACCTGTACTCGGATATTTTCCTCTTTTCCAATCGTTTCATTAAATTCATCAATCAGATCGTTTAATGGCGATTCTGTCTGTCCGCCATATACATGCCACAATGTAACGGTTACCGGATCTTCTTTTTTCTTCTGCCCACACCCTGTAAAAACTATAACCGCAATCATTACCAAGAACAGGCAGCTTCTTCTCATAATATATCTCATATTATTTATCTCCTTTCCAGACAGTGTCTTATAAACAATCTGACATCTCAACAAAGAACAGAACCATCGGATTGAGACACTTTTACATAGTATATGATATCGGTTTTCAGAGTCTTAAGCACTCCCCATATGGGTAGTAAAATGCTATTTTTAAAATCCATTTATAATCAGATTTTTCTTTGTAACAGCTACCGCCAATTTCGTTTTGGAATCAAAATTCGTTTTCTGCAACATATTTTTGATATGCCATTTTACAGTTTCCGGTGATATACACAAGCTCTCTGCAATTTTTTTATAGGATTCTCCTTCCACCACTAATCGCAGAACTGCTAATTCTCCAGGTGTAAAATCACAGCTTTTCGCCGTTCCGATCATCACAACCGGCGGAGCATCCGGATACACGTTCTCCCCTTTCATCGTACGATCCATAACCTCCAACAGTTCTTCTTTGCCGGCATCTTTATACCAAAAACTTTCTACTCCCGCTTTGCGCGCCCTGTCAATAAAACTGCACTCTACTAAAGAAGTCACGATAATTACTTTTATCTGGGGCATTGTCTTTTTAATCTTCTCCGCTGCCACAAGACCACTCTCATCATTCTCCGTACAGACATCCATCAAGACAAGTTCACACCTGCTCTGTCTGCATACGGTTTCTGCCATAGCTGCGTTTGTGATAGAAGCCGCCAGACAATATCTCCCACTGGACTGAATATAATTTTCCATATCTTCCCGAGCCATACGCTGGTCTTCCACGATTAGTACCCGTATCATCTCCGCACCTCCTTTGGTATCTTAACGGTTATTGAAAATTTTGACTCCGCACAAATTCTCAATGTACCTCCACATTGCTCCACCCTTTTTCGTATACCGGATAATCCTCCTCCTTCTTTGACATCCTTCTCCGTTGTTTGTCCATTATCTGTAATCACCATAATCCATTCTTGTTCCCCACTACTGCATTTTACATACAGTTCGCTTGCCCCTGCATGGCGGACACAGTTGGAAAGTGCCTCCAAAAGTATTATATCCATCAGTTCGAAAATATGAGATTCCCAGACTTGTTCTCCTGTATAAATGATTTTCACACCCAAAATCTCCGCTCTTTCCTGCACCTGCCTGTGCAGTTGTTCGCCTTTCACAGACTCGTTATCTTTATTCAGCAAGTCTAATGTCTGCTTCCATTGCGAAAGGAAAACATCCCAGTCTGCTTCCGATTCGCGCAGCAACATCCGCTGTGCCGCCAGGACGCTATATCCCAGATTATCATGCACTCTCATTTTCATAGATAACATTTCTTCTTCTCTGGTCAGCGTTATTACATTCTTAGAAAGTTCTTTCATAGCCACAGACATTTCCTGAAGTTTCTGATTTTCTTCCTTCAACAACACTTTGTTCCGATATAATTCCGACACTTCAGAAGCAAGAACTTGAAAAAAATGATCTCCGGCTGTCGTAATAATCTCTTTCTCTGAAAATTTCCACACACTTCCATCCGCAAAGCAGTATACTTTCAAATCAACATCATAAAATACATTCTCTTTCAGAGGATGTCCCAGTGCTTCCTTCAGTTCTGTAATATTCTGTATATCTCTTCCCGCCAGATTCTGACAAATTTGATACATTTTCCGATTCATCAGTTTAGGCATTCCGTTCCCATCAAAAAAAACAATTCCGCTCGGCAAATTGTCCAGACTTTCCTGAACTGCATTTTCCCTCAGGCAGCTCTTGCGGTACTTATAAATTCCAAAAATCTTCAATCCCACATATAAAAAAACACCAATTCCTATAACAATTAAAATCACATACGGTATTTTAAATAATATCATGGAATCTTCTTCGTAAAACGCCCGTTGCCACACACACAAGACAGCTGTTATAAGGAAAATAACTATAAGCAATACACTATCCGGCAGCAACATCTTTCTTTCTCTTTTTCCTGTTCCTTCATAAATAACCAGAATCATACACAGCAAAGTCAAAAAAATAAAAAAACAAACAATCGTAATCTGATACTCCGGTGAACAGTTTTCAAATGTTTTTATCATTTGCCGCCACCTCCTCCCAGAATCAGAGAAAGCAGCCATGATCCATCAAAATCCTGCTCCGCATAAGCTCCATATCGTCTTGCAATTTCCTGCAGATCTGTTTTGCATTCCACACTCATAGACATGATGATCCGCGCCTCTCTGCGTTTCAGATTTACATTAAATGCCAACAGATCTTCCAAAGATTCCTCTATAACTGCTTCAAAAAAATCATAAATCTGCATAGCATCTTCACTTCGTATTTCTTCTAACGCGGTGGAAAAACCTGCCTCAACATGATTCCATTCCAGATTCTTTATCGTTTCCCTGAAACATAACTCCAACTCTCTTATCGGAAATTTTACTGTCTGCTCCGCAATAAAAATAAGATTACTACGCCTTTTTATATAGGCTCCGATCACAACTATCTTCCCTAATATTTTTTCCCTTTTGTTCTCATCTTCTTCCATAGAATATGCTTCAATGAATTCCGTCAAAAGTTTACTCTGCCTTGCCGTCTGTTTCTGTATTTTATCATACAGCTGATTCTTCACAGAAAGTTTTTCTACTTCTCTTTTTGTTCTCAGATTTTCTTCTTCAATCAGATTCGCATCCTTTAATTCTTCCTTCCGATCTTCAAGCTCTCTTACGATTTCCTGTAATTCTGACAGGTTTTCCTTCCACAACACATAGCCTCCCAAAATTGGTTTTCCCGACAGCCTGATCCCATTTTCTAACATGATCGGACATTGAACTACCTGCCTTACGATTTCCGGTGCAATACATTCCGAATCCTGAGATTGATAAATGCATTTTCCACTCTGATCTGTAATCTGTGCTGAAATTGTAGATGCTGCAAATAACTGTGCGTATCCTGTATTGGAAGGGATCAATCCGCACTGGATGCAGCTTTCAATGATCAAAGCAAACAGAAGGCATAATGCAGCTGTCATATCGCTTGAAAATATTTTCCAGAAGGGCAGATTCAGATAATAGGCGATGCCATAGACAACCGACAGACCATAAGCACCAAAAGGCATCCAAAGCATTTTCCTGTTTTTAATTTTTCTACACCTTAATAAAATAATCAAGAGTGCTGCCAGCAGACAGCCAAGATTCCAGGCGACTATAGCATAATACATTGCTCCATATCCATAGACGCCTACTTCATAGGAAGCTGCTTCCCCCAGTCTCCCCTCCGGGAAAGTAAAAACTAACTGGTGCAGATCATTCGTTAATACAATCCCTATCAGAAACAATGCCGGACAAAACAGCAGACACCGTCTTTCCGGTAATTTATAATTCTCCGGCTGCCGTATATAAAATGCCAGATAAAGACTGACCGTAGGGAGTAACAGCATAGGAATATAATAAAGATACCAGGCGTAGCGCAGTGCTGTCGGCATCTCATACGGTATTTCAAATTTACACATACGAACGAGCATCCAAAAAACCATCATCACTGCAATCATTATTAAACAACGACGGGGTTCCTTTTGGATAATTCTCTTTTGAAAAGAAATCGCCCATACCAGATAAAGTCCTATATAAATAAAAGGCCTTAAAAGGTGACAAACAGATTGCAGATAAGGATTGGTAAAGGACACATAATGAAGCAGAACTGCCACACCTACGCATAGTGCTACGCTTCCGACGTATACTGTAAATTTCTTTTTCTCTGACACTGTGCGTACTCCTTCCTGTTACATTTTGCACTATATCTTGTTTACAGTATATCATAATCTCTATTCCAAATTATATCTTTTATTTTTTGGTGTATGTACAAAACTCGACTTTGCCATTGCAGCTATATCTCCAACTCCATTTTTTAATGCAATGCTTTGGTCGGACAGACCTTCGTACATTCATAACAGAGTATGCACTCCGTTCCTCTCTTTCGTTTACGGGATTCCTTATTGACCTCCACATTCATTTGGCAGACACGCAGACATTTTCCACAATGAACACATTTGCTTTCATCGCAGTGAACACGCAGGATTGAAAAACAGTGGACCGAATATCTTCGCGACTGCGTAGTGGATTGTTGCCGCCTCAAAACACCAAGAAAATGTCGGGCATAGCGTTTTCCTGCAGTAAAAAGTGCTGTTCCCAACGCAAGGCATCCTCCAATGTAGCTGAAATTCAACAGATAAAACAAGTTTCCTTTAGCCTTCCACAACGTGATTGCCACTGTCTAAAATAACAAAAATAATAGAAGTGACGCTATATATTTGCGAAGCACATTATTCTTTCTCATCATTATCCTCTTGCTCCTCTGATTTCATATTTTTTCTCAGCACATCAATTGCAGGGCCGATGCTAACACCCATCATAACCCCCAGACACATTCCAAGACCAATATCATCTATTAGAACCCCAATAACTATACCTAAGCTTAGTCCGATAGCAATCCAGTAAAATATCATGTTCTTTTGCAGTAAGAGGTAAAATCTTATCTTCCCATATATCCTGTGCATTAGCTAAATCAATAATCCTGGACTCATTGATTTCATACTGTCCTGGTAATGGAATATACTCTTCTATAAATGAATCTTCTATTTCTTCAATAAGTTCTGAATTATCTTCGCCATCATCTTCTAATTTAACTTTCATTTTCTATCATCCCGCTAATTTTCTATAATCTCCCAGTAGCCGCTCTTAGGCGATCCATGTCTTATAAGTATGGATGATGTTTCGTTTTCCTTCTGTCATTTGTATACGATGTACAGGTTTCTTTTATCTTGCCATAATAAAAGGCCCTCCTAATGATATTTATTGTATCATAGAAGAACCTTATAAACATTTTTTTACAGAAAAAGTTTCATACTCTCGTTCTATCTGGTTTTATATGTGTTCCACTGTCCAAAGTTCCCAGACTGTACTGAACGGTGTTATCAATTTGTTATCACATCTCTGTTATCAATCAAAGATTCTCGTGATATCCTGATATCGGTTAACTACACGATAAATCTCTACATATTCGTTACCGACCTTGTAGATAATAACATAATCTTCCCATATCGCATATTTATAATCTGTCCGAAAACTGACCCGTTTGGAGAGATCCGGCCCCATTCCAGGAAACATCTGAAGGTTTTCAAATTTACCGTAAATTTCCTTTATGGTCTTTGCTGCATATTCTTCGTTATCTTCAGCAATATAATCTCGGATGTTTTTCAAATCCTTTGCAACAATCGGATTAATCCGCAGTTTTAACATCTTATTCCCCCACAAGTGCTTTCAGTTCGTCCAGATCCAGCCAACCTTCGCCATCTTTCACTGCTTCTTCAGCTTCCTGCAGCTTCAAGAGAAGCTTTTTCTCTGCACGGTCACGCTCATAATCTTCAATATCCATGACAACGAAACGTCCTCTGCCATTCTTAGTCAGATATACTGGTTCTCCTTTATGACATTTTTTCAGGACTTCATTATAATTTCTCAAATCAGATACTGGTAAAATATTTGCCATATTCTTTCAGCTCCTTCCTTTGATTTTAAATTGTTTCTGCTACTTCTATTATACACAAAAAGCTGTAAAATTCAACGTAGATTTTTACAGCTTTTATTTTATCATTTCTATATATTTTTATCGCAATCTATTTCAAATATTGAGAAAAAATCGCCTCCAGTTCTTTATTTCCTTTCAAAAATTCATACTCTTCTTTATTTTCAATTTCTGTAGCTAATGCACGAACAAAATTATTTCCAACGCCTGAAAAAGACTTTCCCTGTACTGTATCCACATATCTGTAATATAAAGGTGATTCCACCATCTTCCATGGCTTCTGTGACTCCATCAGCACTTCTTTTATCAACTGAATACATTTTTCTACATCCTTTCGATACACGGCAATCAATAGATATGGTACTACTTTACCGTAATCCCACAGACCAAATAACGATACCATATGTTCTGTGATTTCGGCAATCTCCTCTGCTTTACAATGATTTCCGGTTTCTTCTTCCATTTCTATCAACTTATACAGATAGTTTTGTATATTCGTAACTGTCTGCATCAGTTTTCCCTCTAAAAAGAACGCTGCAATATCTGTCCCTTCCTGGTGTGCTAGTACATTCGTTTTCATAATTGTGGCATCTATCACAGTATCTGGAATTTTATCCAAAAAGATATTTGCTTCTTTATATTTTTCCATTTGTATATATTTCGCTGCAAGCATAAAAATACTGGAAATACTTACCTTTTCATTCGGACTTTCAGCAGTTCGTTCCAGCCATTCAACAATCACATTATTGCATTCCAACTTTTTCTCATCATCGACATCGGATAAAGTTAACGCCGCATTTAAAACAGTAGCAATTGAATAAATCAACGAATCACAATGAGGATATTCCTTTATTTTATTTTTTCCCATCTCAAAAGCTTTTATAAAGCTATCCAATGAAACTTCCGAAAGCTCATTCACAAATTGTCCAATCTCTTTTTCTGTCAATTCTTCACGAAATGAAAACAGTTCATTCATATCAATTTTTAATAATCGAGCAATTGCCGGAAGTAATGATATATCTGGATATGTGTTTCCTTTTTCCCATTTATTTACCGCAGGAGTAGAAACGTCCAAATAATCCGCCACCTGTTCTTGTGTTAATCCCGCAGTTTTCCGATAGTTTTTTATCTTCTCACCAATTTGCATTGTTCCTACCTCCTGTTTATATTCTCATTATAGTATTTCTAATATGTGTTTACAATTGAGCCTTCGTTTAATTATGGCTTCGATTTCTTAACTACCGGTTAAAATCTGCGAGAAAAATGCTCTATTTTATAATTCTACAAATCAAAATATCCTTAAATTTAATTAATTCAAGAATACGTGCATCAGTACTCCAATTAAGAAGCAAATCATCGCTGTAACACCCGCACTGATAATAACCTTTAATATATTTTGATAAGGACGTTTTCCCACTTCAACTGCCTTATGAAGTTCATCCAATTTTTTTCCCTCCGTAAATGCAACAATTTCCTTATAGGTTTGTATATCATTTTTCTTTTTTAGTTTTTCAACCTTTAACGCCCAGTACATTGTAATAATAAATAAAATCCCAAACGGAATATACGCATACCTTCCGAGCCACATAAACAAAGGTACTGCCGATATAATCAACACGGCCAAATGAACTGTATAGATGGAACCATAATAATTAAACTTTTTAATTTCTTGCTCGCTAATAATTTCTTTCATTTTCTCTATATCTCCTTTAATTAATTGATCGAGAGATACATTAAACAATGAACTAAGAAGTAACAAGCTATGAATATCAGGATAACTCTTTTCGTTTTCCCAATTAGAAATTGTCTGTCTTGTTACATATACCTTTTCTGCCAATTCCTCCTGTGATAGATGAAGCTCTGTTCGGTATTTTTTTATCTGTATACTCAGCTCCATATAATTTCCTCCCTTCGCAAGTAATTTGTTCTCTTGATCTGAGCCAAGAATAATCATTTTTTCATTATCTGTCTATCAAAGATATTTTACTTAACGGAAAACACAATGTCAAAAGAGTTTTACACTACAAAACTCATACCTTTTCAGCAATTTTTATTTTCATCTTTGTAAAGAGCAGCCTTTCGACTACCCTTTCGACTCACATATATACCCTCTCTTTCAACACAATTTCTTCCGCACTAACTTTGATATTATTCATCAATCTAACCCACTTCATCTGATCCTGCCTCTTTAAGTTTTCGTTCACGCCCTGTTTTTCTGCCATCTGTTTCATTAACACTTCGACCTGCTCTGTTACTTCCTGGTCAATCTGATTCAGATGTGCTGTCAGCTTGCCAGATAATAACAAGTTTTCATACCGTATTGGTCTATACTCTTTCAAAAACTGTTTCCGTATGCTTCAAATTTGAAGAGCGGCTTCCAAGTGCCGGTCCCCGTCCACAGGAAGACCTTAATAACTTTCGAAAGATGGTTGAATATTGGGCAAGTTTACGAGACAAGCTGGAAGATGATGAAATATCAGAAACGGAGTATTATCTCAAAGAGGTAAAGTACCCAATGAACCCAACAGACCCAAATAAAGAGTACACTGTCTCATTGAATCTTGATGATGACGACCAGCTACTGGTTCAGAAAATGAATGAGGATGACGATGCAGAAGAAACTGCTGAATTGTTAAAAGACTTGTTTCCGAATTTCTCTTATGTGAAGAGGAAAAGGAAACCGAAGAAGGAATAGATTAAACATAATCACAGGAAAGGATTAATTATTATGAGAAGATTTATATATTTAGATACTGATACCCTTAATTCATATATTGCACAAATATATGATGGATTAGTTCAATCTCAAGAAACACAATCACAAAGCGAAACTACTGTAGACAAACAATCTGAACGCACATCCAATCTTGAAGCAGGTGCTGATTTGACTGTATTCGGAAAAGGAATTGAGGGAAAAATGGATTTTACATATCGACACCTAAAAGATACATCTAACACCGAGCTGATAAGTGACGTACAAACAAAATTACTTCATGATAATGCATTCGATCAACTTATGAACTATTTAAATAGTAATAATCTTTTGACAGAGCAGAAAATAGGAGATTTCATCGAAATTCATGATGATTTTTATATTTTGGATTTGGATTATTATAATAAAATATTTAGTGAAAAAAAATTTGTTGACTTTCTTAAAAAGAGTGAACGTGATAAAATTCAAGCCTTACTAAAGATTCAACAAGATATCGAATTGGCTCAACCAAATGCAAATACAAATGAAATCAATAAAAGATATTCATACCAGTTTAAAGCAGCTTGCTCTGAATCAGATAAAAGCTATGATAACATAAAAGAAATTATTGATATGCTGATTTTACTTATTCCATACAGACATACAATGTGCATTGGCAGCAATATGGTTGTACTTAATGACAAATATATGCGAGATAACATCGAAATGACATCTTTCAAATTTGGGGGAAAAATTAAAGTGTTAGGATACATTACCAATGAAATTAATTCAAATTCTGACGAAGAAGAAACTGACGATTCTCCAAAAGAAAAAACTTCTTCTCCTATTGCAGATATCGGTATAGGAATAAATCAGATGATGCTATCCTTCTTTTCTCAACAGGGGTCACTAAAAGTAATTCACCCTATTGCAATCTATTATGAATGAAATTTTTATTGTCATTTGATTGTCACTCAACTAAAAACGAGCCAAGGAACGCCGTAAATTCGGCATTTCTTGGCTCATGTACATTATTCAAACTCGATTTCGACAACCTTCCATATGCCGAAAAATAAGCGATTTTCCGGCAATATAAGGCAATATAGCAACCTATAAAACAACAAAAAAATACGCAGGTGTGCAATCAGTGTGCAATCAAAACTATCGTCTTTCAAAACAAAAAACTCGTTATCAACTGGGTTATGTCCCCATTGGTAACGAGTTTTTCATTAACAAAATTATTTACCTGTTTTCAAAAACCCTGCGAGCCAGAAACCCGCAGAGTCGTAAAACCGTAAAGCCGTCTAAGTGGTTATCTATCTTGCCGTAGAAACGCTACCTGCAAGCCACTCCTGCACCATCTGGGCGTTCACTTTCAAGATTTTTGCGATTCTATCTACCGTCATGCCGTCTTCCGCCATGCTTTTGGCATTCTCTCTTTTCTCTTCCAGTCTTCCTTCCTCCACGCCTTCCAGACGCAGGGCTTCCATTTCCTTGCACATATGCTCCACCCCTTTCTCGGTCTCTTTCAGTTCGTGCACGCGGTCTTTCAATGCTCCCGCCTGCATCTCCTTTGCTTCCTTCACACGGAAATCGTGCATCAGCCTTCCCAGTTCCCCGCCATCGTCCTTGCCGGAATCCACGTAGATGAAGTGCTCCTCATCCACGAACTCCTTGCCGTTCTCGCGGATTATCCGGTCGATATGGGCTATCGGGAGTCCATATCAAAAGGCTCTGCGAACCCAAAGCCCGCAGAGCCATGAAACCGTAAAGCCGTCTAAGAGGTTATCTATCTTGCCGTAGAAACGCTACCTGCAAGCCACTCCTGCACCATCTGGGCATTCACCTTTAACGCTTGTGCAATCTGCTCGATTGGCAACCCCATATCGTTAAGGTTCCTTGCGGTTTCTTTCTTTTCATCCATTCTTGCTTCATCGCAAAGCTGTTCCATTTCCTTGCACATATGCTCCACCCCTTTCTCGGTCTCTTTCAGTTCATGCACGCGGTCTTTCAATGCTCCCGTCTGCATCTCTTTCGCTTCCTTCACACGGAAATCGTGCATCAGCCTTCCCAGTTCCCCGCCATCGTCCTTGCCGGAATCCACGTAGATGAAGTGCTCCTCATCCACGAACTCCTTGCCGTTCTCGCGGATTATCCGGTCGATATGGGCTATCGGGAGTCCGTGCCCCAGTGCGTCTTTCAACGTGACGAATATCACGTAGGTCTCCGGGAGCTTATCGAAGTTCTTTCCCGTATCCAGCACGTTGGAATCCATCATCCCGAGGTTGTATCTGGCACGTTTCGGGTGCGCTCCCTCATCGTCCTGCTGTATCTCGACGTTTATGATGCGTCCGCTTCCATCCTTTGCCACACAGTCCAGCACAACACCTCTGCCATGCATGTTTCTGAAATCCACCTGCGTCTCATTGTCGATGACGGTCAAATCCTTGTCCTCCATGATGATTCTAAGAACGTACTCGCAGGCTTTCTTATCCTTGAATACATTCCGCGCGAAAATATCGCTCATCACAGTCAGATTCTTAATCGTTTCCTTGTATCTCTCCTTATGCTTAAGCATCGTTTCTTCCTGATTCATCGGTGAAGACCACCTCCTGTTCAACTCACAAGAAGGTATCAACCATCTTGCTATATATATATTTTACAAGAAAGCCGGTAAACATTCAAGACTTGTATTTTTCCCGCCGAAAGGACAAAATCCTGCGGCTCGCGCGGAGTGGCCGGGGTCTGGGGCAGCGCCCCATATAGGCAAACCCCGTGCATATAATGAGCGGTCGCGGTGTCCGGCGGGAAAGCCCCTCGCTTTTCCTGCGTCCGGCGCATCGCGGCAGCGAAGGCGAATGCACGGGGAAGGGAGCCGGTCAACTTTTCCGTTCCAAATGTTTCCGTCAATCCGCCTGCGGATTTATGAAAGATTTGTGGGCGGAATGGTTGAGGGGCGAATCCCTCTACCCAGATGAGAAAAGATGACCATGCGCACCCTGGTATCCATCACGGGTGCGCTTTCTGTCTCGGTACTTGCCGGGCTTTACATCTACTTCGTTTTGGGGCTGAACGTCAGCGATTGCACCTATTTTATCTACGCCGTCTCGTTGCCGTTTTGGTGCGTGGGCTTCGTGAAGCCCTGCGGGATGCCCTTCGAGCAGTTTGCGCCGCTTTGGCTTAAGGCAAACTTCACGAACGACCGCATCTTCTACAAGCCGTCCATGCGCCTTGCGGGACTTCTCTCTGAGTCGGAAAACAGCAAGCAGAAAGGAACTATCTATGGAAAACACTACCGAAAGCAGGGAAACCTTCGCGGCATCGAATCCTACTCCCCAAGGGCAGGACGGGTCATCTCTTAACGCCGCATTTGACGTGGACGCGTTCGTCCACGCATCCGGTGACGGGTTCGGGAACACCGCGCCCCTGCGCTCCGATACCGGCGCTATCGACATGGATGCCATCTCTCAGGTCGCGCACGTCACGCAGGGTGCCGGAAAGCTGACCCGAAAGGAGAAGAAGCACGCCAAGCGCGAGATGAAGCGCAGGAAAAAGGAAGCCAAGAAGGCCGAGAAGGAAGCGAAAAAGACCTACAGCTCCATCAAGTCCCAGTTAAAGGACAGGGACAAGGAGCTGTCCGATAAGATGGCCGATGCCAGAAAGAAGCGCGACTCCGCGAAAGACGTGGTGAACTACATCGGCTACAACAAGATGTATCAGGACGGCATCTGTGAGGTGGAGGAGGGAATGTTTTCCTCTTCCATCGCCTTCGATGACACCAGTTACCACTCGGTGCGCGATGAGCAGCAGAAAGCCATGTTCTCCGCCATCACCCGCCTTTACGACCAGTTCGGTGCGGATACGCTCGTGCAGATGAGCGTCATCAACACGCCGCTCCTCAAGGAAGAGGTCGGTCACCGCAAGTTCTTCGACCCGGAGCGTCAGGCAAACGATGCTGCAAGGAACGACGCGCAGGTGTTCAACAACATCCTGAACGATAAGGTGAAGGATGGGGTCAGCAACATCCGCAGGAACCGCTACCTCACCTATTCCGTGACGGCGGACACCGCAGAAGATGCAGCGCGTCAGCTCTCCCGTATCGAGGTCGAATCCTCCCGCATCCTAAACTCCATCGGCAGCAAGGCACACCTTATGAACGGCACCCAGCGCCTTTCTGTCATCCATTCACTCCTGAACCCCTATAAGCCGTTCCTGTTCGATTACCAGCGCGATATTTCCGCCAAGCGCTTACAGACTACCAAGGACTGCATCGCACCGACGCAGATTGACTTCCGCCCGGACGGCCACTATAACGACTGCGTAAAACTCGATAACGGGGTCTACGCACAGGTACTCGTGATGAAGAAGTTCGGCTCGGAACTTTCCGACCGCGCACTTGCCGACATGGCAGACCTGCCTATCCCCATGGCTATCACGTGGTACGTGCAGCCCATGGATAAATCCAAGGCTATCAATTACGTGCGCACCCGTTCCGCATGGATTGACAAGGAAATCATCGAGGAACAGCGCTCGGCAGTGAACAAAGGCTACGACTTCTCCATCCTCCCGCAGGAGCTGAAATACTCCAAGGAGGAGACGGAGGACGTGCTCGACCACTTGCAGAACAAGAACCAGCGTCTCTACGTCTTCACGGGACTTGTCTACACCTACGCGGAGAGCAAGGAAGCACTGGATACGCAGGTACTTCGCATCATCTCCACGGCACGTCAGAACTCCATCGAGCTTGACACCTATGACTATCGCCAGCGTCAGGGACTTAATTCCATCCTCCCGCTCGGCCATAACCACGTGGAAATCTCCCGCATGTTCACCACGGCGCAGGTTTCCATCCTCGTGCCGTTTGCCACGCAGGAGCTTGACGATGCAGGCGGCAACTTCTACGGCCAGAACAAGCACAGCCGCAACCTCGTGGTCTGCAACCGCAAGAAGCTCACCTCGCCGATGGGCTTCGTCTGCGGCAAGACCGGCTCCGGTAAGGGTATGTTCACCAAGACCGAGATGACGGGCACCATCTTCTCCAATCCGACGGACGAGATTTACGTCATCGACCGCGCAGGCGAGTACACCGCTATCGCCGAACGCTACGGCGGTAGCACCTACCACTTCGGCGTGGGTACCGGAACCCATCTGAACCCCTTCGATACGGTATCCGTGGAACACATGACGAGAAACGAGCAGATTGCGTTCAAGGTGGACGCGATGTTAGCTCAGGCGGGCGCTTCCGCTGCCGAAGCCGGGTCGAACTTCTCTGAGGTTGACCAGTCACTCGTTCAGCGCTGCACCGAGCTTGCCTTCCAGAAGGCCGCAGAGCGCGGAGACAATCTTCCGCCGACCTTACAGGACTTCTACGATGCCGCGAACGAGCAGCCGGAGGAGCAGGCACAGGTCATCGCACTCCGTTACGAGCGATTCGTGAAGGGTTCCATGAACTTCTTCAACCATCAGAGCAACGTCGATTTCAACACCCGCATCGTGGATTTCAACCTGAAAGACCTGCCGGATTCCATGCTGGTCTTCGCCCTCATCAATGTCTGCGAAGCCGTCCGCAACCGCATGTACTTCAATGCAAAGCGAAACGTCCGCACATGGCTCTACGTCGAGGAGATGCAGAGTATGTTCGCGTACCCGACGGTACTTAACTACTTCTCCCGCTTCTCGAATGAGGGTCGAAAATTCGGACTTTTGCTGACAGGTATCAGTCAGAACGCCACGGCGATGCTCGCCAACGAAGCGGCGCGAAATATCGTCCTCAACGCGGACTTCCTCATGCTTCTCAAGCAGTCCCCGCTCGACCGTATGAAGTGGGCGGAGCTTCTGAACCTGTCCGAGCAGGAGGAGGAATGCATCGACGAGTCCGCAGAGCCGGGTGATGGCCTGCTCATCGCAGGTAACGCCCGCGTGCCGATTCGCGGCAAGTTCCCGTCCGGCAACGTTCTCTATGACCTGTTCTCCACGAACCCCAATGAGACGAAGAAGTCGGGGCTTGGGGACAAGAAAGATGCAAAACCCGTTATCTAGCAACCCAGTAAGAAGGCCCCGGAAAGGACGGTGAACGTCAGATGAAGGCTTCGGATTTCACGACCGGCGGAAACGACCGTGAGAAAGCCATGAGTAATCTCCTCAAGACCGAAAAGACGGATGCCGTCAATACCGGTCTGGTGGAAAAGGCAGATAAGAGCGCCAAAGCCTTAAAGGGTGACCTCTATTCCGTTGGCAAGAAGGGCACGCACGGCGCGGGAAGTACCGCCCTCGATGCCATCGCAAGGAAACGTAAGAAGACTTCCGCCGCCGATGCCCTTGACGGAAAATCCCGTAGCCAGATAACCGGAAAAAATGCCCTCACGAAAAAGGTGCAGTCTCGCCACAATCTGAATAAGAGCCTGAAACATGGTGCAAAGGGTGTAGCCGCAAAAGCTGCCCACAACGCTCTCAAAGACTCCGAGCTGGAAGGCACGGACGATTTGGTCGCAACCACGCACACCGGCGCGAAACTTGCCGGAAAGGCGAGAAAGCACCTTCGTTCCGGTAAGGATGCACTTGAAAAGAAAGATTCTCTCGGTGCCCTCTCGGAAAAGAAATACCGCACCGAGAAACTGGATAAAAAAGCTGCCCAGAAGCGGATGCAGTTCTCCAAATACTTCCATAGGAACGTCTACGAGAATGCTGCGGCGCAAGCGGGAAAGAAAAAGGCGCTCACGGTTCTTTCCAGTGGCATCAAGGGAATGCTTTCATCGCTTGCCGGTGCCGTCTCCCAATTCTTTCCACTCATCATTGCCTTCATCTTGGCCTTCGGCCTGATTTCCGTTGTCGGTGGCGGTGCCGCCGATGAGGAGCAAAAGAGCGCATCGCTTGACGGGATGCCCGCATGGGTCACCTACGACCTCGTGCTCGCGTGCCTGAACGCCCACGAACAGTACGGATATCCCGCTTCGGCGCTCCTCGGCCAGATGATGATTGAGAACGGCACCTCGGATTCCGGTTCCGACCTCGGGCGGCTGTACCACAACTACGGCGGCGTGAAATATGCCGGTTACGATTACGGCGGACTCATCACGGGTTCCGTTAAAATGCTCACCACCGAATACAGTGCTTCCGGCTCTGCCTACAAGACCTACGCGGATTTCGCCGTCTTCAAAGACGATGATTCGTACATGAAATACCGGTGTGAGCATCTTTACAAGCAGTCCAACTACACCCGCGTTGCCAATTACCAGAAGGCCATCGACACCAACAACTCCGAACTCTTCCTGCGTGCCCTCGGCGAAGGCGGGTACTACACCGCGTCGCAGGACAGCTATATCGCCCAGTACCGTTCCATCTGCCAAGCCTATCCGCTCGTTGCGCAGCTTGACTCCATGACCGCAGAGGAGTTCAAGAATCGGTACTCCGGCACCACCCTCATTCCCGGTGGCGGGCAGGACTACCAGAGCGCCGACCAGTGGCAGAAGGATATCGTGAATGCCTGCTCGCAGACTCCGTGGCCGGGAGCCAACCTTTGCGCCACATGGACAACAAGGGTCTATGCAAGAGCCGGTCATCCCGTCGGCGGCAACGGCAATACGCAGCTCGGCAATCAGGGATACGGTGCCAATTACAGCCAGAAACGCGCCACCACCGACCTCTCCCAGATAAAGGTAGGAATGCTCATCTCCGCCCAATACGGCTCCAACACCCCCGCCGGTAACGCTTACGGGCACGTCGGCATCTATATCGGTGACGGCAAGGTCATGGATAGCATTTACTCCGGCCTGCGCACCATCTCCCTGTCCGATTGGGTTTCCCAAAACGGAAGAGGATGGGTTGTCTGCGGCTATCCATGGGACTGGCGCTAGGAAACCAGAAAGGATACCTGCTATGAAGAAACTGAAAGCATGGATGACGGAACACAAGAAGTTTTCCGTCATCGCCCTGTGCCTGCTCCTGATGTTCACCTGCGGCTCTGCCATGAGCGCCATCAACGTGTCGCATCACCGCGCGGAAACCGCAAAGGAGCAGAACGCAGGAAATAACACGGACACTACCACAGCCGCTGAGAAGAAGACGAAGGAGGAAACCGGGAAAGTGGAGCTTACCGATGCCCAGAAGGAAATCATCAAGGGATACGATACCGATGCCAAGGAACTCATCGACACCCTCTCCTCTTCCGTCTGGTCGGTAAGCGAGGGGCGCTACACTCTCAAGTTTGCCGATGACTCCTACGTGGAAACGGTGAACGGAACTCCGACCGTCCATAGTTACGCCATCTCCCGCGTGGAAAAGACCTCAGATGGGTACGGCGGCTATCTCTATACCATCGTCTTCGAGACCGATACCGGCACCCATATCGTGACCTACACGGACGGCAGTGGCGCTGCGGTGAACTCCGATTCTAAGACCCCCGGTGAGAACACCATCTCCACCCTTACAAGCTCTACGATGTTCGCTCAGAAAAACACCGCATACGAGCGTGCCGAAGCGGTGACAAACATTACCGTGAAGGGCATGAACAGCGAGGTCACGAAACTCTTCGGCGGGGATGAGAAGGCCGTCATCACCGCCCTCTCCAAGTGGTGCGCCGTCCATTACCCTTCTGTCACCGAAGCTACATGGCAGAAAGTCGTGAACCTCGACTATGAGAACGGGGTCATCACCACGGACTTCAAGCTCAACGACACAAACTCTGTTTCCATCACCTGCGTTTACGAGCAGTCCACGGGCGAGTTCTCCTTCGAGGGCTAGGGCAGCATCGCCATGCAGGCAGAAAGGAATCTCTATGAATGAACAACTGACTTTACAATCCACACAGCATGAGGAGACGAAGACGGTTCCCCTGCGCAGGAGAAAGGCTTGTCTCGCGGGCACATTCGCGCTCTTCGCTGCCTGCGCACTCGTGCTCCTCATTCCCCATCCGGCCTATGCAGGTATCATCGGGGACTTCCTTGATATCCCCAACATGATTAAAACGTGGCTTCTGCAAATCGCTGCCACGCTCTTCAATACCTATTTCGGTGTCATCAACCAGACGCTTGATGCGAAGTTCATTTCCGGGCCGTTCAACGAACTTTTCGGAACAACCGAGCCGTATGGCGTGGTAAAAGACTTCTATCAGGCCGGGGTCATCCCCGTTGCCCATGCCATCCTAGGTCTCTTCATGCTGATGCAACTCATCAAGATTAGCCAGCGCATCGACGCGACGAGCACCCTTCCCGCCGTGAAGGATATCGTATTCCTCGTGGTGACCTACTGTATCCTCAGCTACTTCATCGACAACGCCCTCGACCTCGTTTCTGCCATCTACAGCATCTTCAACGACCTCGTTGGTAACGTGTCGGACAAGCTGCAATCGAAAAACTGGTATGAACCCGGAATCAAGATGACCAAGGACGATGCGGCCGATGCCACGTTCGGCGGATGCTTCCTCCTTTTGATTTTCGGACTCATTTCATGGGCGGTCGGACTCGTTTTTTATGCGGTCTCAATGGTCGTTGCCCTCGGCCGTTCCGTTCAGCTCTATGTCTATGCCGCCTTCTCTCCGATTCCCATTTCCCTTCTCGGCTTCGAGGAGACGAAGCAAATCGGAATCGGTTACCTCAAGAACTTTGCGGCAGCAGCCCTCGCAGGCGTGGTCATGGTTCTTATCCTCTACCTCTACCCGCATCTTGTGACCGCCCTCGCGGTTTCCGGCGGATTGGGAAAGGCTGAGATGCTTGGTCTCGCACAGGGCGTAGAAACATTCGACTCGTTCGGTGTCATCATCAAGACTATCGCCGTTCTCATCACGACCATGATGGGGCTTGTAAAGTCCGGCTCTTGGGCGAAGGAAATCCTCGGCGCGTAGACGCTCCCTCACGACTTCACCACCGGCAAATGGCGTGTGCATCTTATCTACCCCGGAGAGCGTTACGGTCTCGATGGTTGCCTGACCTATGAGTTAAATGCTTACTCTGGCGTACCTGCCGCCGCCCATCGCGCGTCATACCCCCTTGTGGAGTTCTACGATACCTCGCAGGATGCCGCACGCTTCCCGGGCGGGCAGTTCGTCTCTCGTTACTACATGACCGACCTGCTTGAGGACGATTCCATTGCCGTCTCCATCGACACGATGCTCAAGAACGGGAACCAGTTCTCCCTTGATGGCGGCATCCCCGCTTGGACGGTTGAAGGCGATGACCTTGCGAAGGTGAACGACTTTCTCAAGAAAAGTTGCATGGAGTTCTGCGGCTCCCTTCCCGGTGACGAAAAGGACGAGGATGGCTATTCCCTTTCGGGGGAAGCGAAGGATGCCACTGCATCCCGTAATGGGCTGAGCAGAAACCAGATGGGGATTGAAGAAAAAGCTGCCGAGTGCAAAGAAGCCGCGACCGTCCTCGCTAACGGGAACGCCCTTTAGGCGTTTTTGGCAAGAAAGGAGAAATGAACATGGCAGAAGATTTCGGTGACAGCACGGGAAGCGGCCTTGTGAATACCGCCAAGCAAGCCGCAAAAGAGGTCGTTCAGGCCGTCGTGACAAAGGGTGCGGGCATCGGAGGAAAGGGCGGTGGCGGTATCTCCCTCTCCGGGGAAGCCAAGGACATGATGGCAGCTTCCAAACAGCTTGCAGGCGCATCTGCCGCACCTTCCCGCGAGCATCTGGTCGCAAAGCCCGACCTCTCCCGTTAGATAGAACCACAGAAAGCCAGCAAACCGCACAACTAGAAACACAGAAAGGATGATTGCCATGCCAGATAACGACTTCTGGATTGGGCAGGAGCAGATTCCCGTTGACCTCTCCCTCCTGCTCACCTACTCCAACGATGAGGACTACTGGTACGCTCCGGGGGAGTATGCGCTCAGGGTCTATACCGTCGATACCCTGAACACCAACTTCGCCCGCCCCTGCTTCGCGCTCGGTGAGCGCACGTCCGACCCGGAGATGGAGGATGTTTCCGGTGCTATCGAGAACACCCTCCACGAACTTCTCGATTCCGGTGCGACCCCCGAGGACGTGTACCGCATCATGGGACTCGTTAAGGAGAGCGAACTTTCCCCCGAGACCAAGGAAGCTGACAGCTATCTTCCCATCGACCTCGGCTATTGCATCGACGGAAATATCGTCTCCTATGAAGCGGTGCCGGAGAGCGTTGCGACGGTGCCTGAAAACGTAGACTATCCACGTTACGCGGAAGCGATGGAGAGCCATGTGCCGCTTCCCATCGCTACGCAGATTGCTAAGCATGATTTCTCTCACAGGCAGGCGGATATCCTCATGGAAGCCGCCCGTAACCCGCACGTCTCGCCCGAGACGCTTGAGACGATAGCCGACAAGACCCTTTCGTCCGGTAAGATGCGCGGTCTTCTGGATATCGCTTCTGTCGGCAAGAACCCCCTCGATTTTCGCAATATGGACGAGCAGACACTTAAGGCGGCTGTTTCCGTGCTGTTCCACGGCGGCAAAGACCTCCCCGTGACGGAGCTTGACCTTGCGCAGCTGCGTTCGGTAGACCTCGCGCTGATGGACGGGGCTTCCCCCGCCGAAGCCATGCGTGCAGCCGAGAAGTCTACATCCGCCGAGCCGGAAACGACTGCCGCATCTCTCGCATCCGAAGCTCGCGATGCGAAGGCTGCTCGCACCGAACTCGATAGCCAGTCGGAGACGAAGGATGCCCCGACACGCGCGGAAAAGGCAGATGGCTCCCTGTGACAAAGCCGTTTCATGAGCAGAAAGGAGGACACCTATGACACCTGACGGAAAAACATTCGACCCGGAAACCGTTACCGACAAACAGCTCGTTCAGTACGAACAGGCCATCGACCGTGGCCTAACCGAAGCCGACGCGATGCGCCTGACCGAACACGAGTACAACGGCTTTCAGGCCAATGCCATCATCGCTGCCGCGCTGAACCCGGCGGTGGGAGAAGACGTGCTAGACGCTCTCGCGACCCCCAAGTACACCGCAGCGCAGATGACAGCCATCGCGAAAATCGCCATCAGGGGCGGAGACTTCGCACGCTTCCTAGACCCGCAGATGGACGCACGGCGCATGGAAGCCGCCTATCTGGTCGTGGCGCACGGTGGGAGCGACTTGCCTGTGGAACGTCTCTCCCGCTCCCAGCTGCTCACCATCAACAACATCCTTCTGCGCGGCCATATCCCCTATGAGACCGTCCGCGCCATCGCGAAGCCCGCGTTTACCCCTGAGAGCATGGAGGTCATCGCCGCCGCCATGGAAAACGCACGTCATGACCCCTATACCGGTGAGCACTCGCTGACCGAAGCGCAGGTGGCGCGTATCATGAACCCGGAATACAGACCGAAGCAGCAAATCGCGCTTCTTACCGCCATGCGCGGGCAGACCCCGGTTGCAGACCTGAGCGATGCGGACTTTGCGGGGCTGTTCCCGGCTTCCCTTTCCGTAGAGCAGATGAGCGCCTGTGCCTATGCCGTGAACCGGTGCGGGTATAACGCGCCACTTCTCATGATGACCATGCAGGCGTGCGCGGACATGAACGCGCAACAGCTCATGGCCGTCTTCGATGCAACGGCGGCAGAGTTTTCCGATGCCACTATGGCAAAGGTCTCCACAATCCTTATGCACACTCCAACCCTTACCTCCCAGCAGATGCGCTACCTGCTCGCGGAAGCTAGGGACGGTACCCCGTTTCCGGCTCTGGAATCCATGAAGGAGCATCTGCTGGCACAGGCGGAACCCGAGAAGGCACAGGTTACCGAAACCGGTGTCAAGTCCGAGTCCCGTGACATGGCATCCGGCAAGGAAGCACTTGCGGAGCAGACGGGACTCGATAGCACCCAAAAAATCAATCAGAACAAGGAGATGGAATAGATGTTTCACAACATATCTAATCCCAAATGGTTCGGCAATTGGAGCCGTTTGGAAGATGACTATCTCGGCAACGGCGGAACGGACATTGCCGACAACTTCACTTTCTCGAAAATGGAAAAAACCGGCGGGCTTTTCGGTTCCATCATCAGACTGGCTACCGCATTTCCCGCCTGCGACCCGGAGACCGGACATGCCACCGGCGCTTGGAAGGTGGCCTGCGAGTCCATCGACCTCGACGAGGTGCCGCTTTCCGATATCGCGGACATGATTTCCGGCTTTGACTGCGAGACCATAACCGATTTCCGGTTGTTCAACACCGGGGCATTCGATAACACCCCATGGCAGCAAGCCCTCGGCGAGCTTTTACTGCGCCTGCGCGTCGAGAAGGACGATTACCAATGGATACAGTGCCCCAACTCCGAGTCCGCCGTGAACATGATGAACATGGTCATGGATGCGCACATGCCGAAGGACTTCTTCGATGATTTTGTCTGCGGCGATGAGGAATATGGACTCGACGAGGAAGCACACGAAATGGCTTCTGGACGGAAGGAAATCGACACCCAGACGGAAACCAAGGATGCGCCCGTGAAAGATACCCAGAACATCAAATAGCACCTGAAAGGAGAAGGATAAATGAGTTCCAAATGCACAGCGGCGAAAGCATACGATATTCTCGGCATATACGACTTTCCCGATAACTTCGATGCTCTCAACGGCCTGCACAGCTACCTCTATACAAACAGCGATATGGTTGTCGAAGCGCTTGCCAGTCAAAAATATGACCTTGCCCGCGATATCGTGACCGCCATCGAGACCGTCGATAAGGATGGCAGCTACGACGATTGCGCCTTCTACGTTTTCCGTGACGGCATTCGGATTCTTCGTACAGCCGAGGAGCTTATTGATGCCCTCGGGGATGAGAATGGGAAAACTGCGTCCACCCTGCTCGCCAAGAACGGCATCAACGTTTATGCAGAAGGCTTCCAAGAGATAGGCTCCCTGTTCGGCAGGGAAGGTGCGGGTGTGGGTTTTGCCAAGCAGACGGATGGGGAGTCCTTCACCTACGCCTTCGCTTGGCCGGAGGGGGACGCTTGGGCAACCCTCACCGGATATCTGAATTTCGATGAACAGCCGGAGGAGTACGTGCGCCGCGTGCTGCAAGACGGCGGATTCCGCTCCGATTGGGACAACCCGGATTACGACCCCATCGGTGATTTCAAGGAGACAGCCGGTGACGAATACCGGATTCCTCTCCTGAAAGTCCTGCTCCGGGAGCAGCTAGAAAGCCGCTACGAGGTCGCAAACCATTTTTCGACGATGAACCGCGCCCGCGTGGAGCTTTCCGCCTTTATCCAGAACGAAGGCGGCGCACCGCTTCCCGAAGACGCGCTCGGTACTCCCGAAGAACAGGGTATCCGTGCCATGCTCATCGCCACCGGCGAACCTCCGCGCGAGGTGACCCTTCTGCCGGATAAAAACGGCTCCACCTTAAAACCGTTGCAAGCGCTGGTGGGTGGAAATATCGAGACTTTCGATATCGCTTTCGGTGAGGAGGTTTCCCTTTACGTGAACGAGGAGGGTCTGTTCACCTGTCCGCCAAACCGCGCCATCTTCGCCACCGAGGAGATGGCAAAAGCCGGGTATCTCTCCCAGCTCGATTACTCGAAGGTCGTGGAGATGGGGGATTTCTACACCGTTCTAAACGGCGATATCGTAGCCGTGGGGTTCGACCCAGAGACAGGGGAGAGCCGTTCGCTCACCGACGGGGAACTTTCCCGCGTGGAAGGATACTTCACCGTCATCAGCGAACCCGGTAGTGGCGAGAAGGCGGTCGATGCCATCCGACACGGTATGGAGCCTTGCGGATACGACATTTCCGTCGAGACCCACGATATGGCTTCCGGCAAGGATGCACTGCTCGCCGATGCCCCCAAAAGGGACGCGCCAGCAAAGGATACTCAGAACATCGGCTAGGACTCGAAAGAAGGTAGGCTACGTGTCAAAACCGGGTACTCCCGTCATCTGCTTGGAAACAGAAGAGCGATTCGAGAGCATGAAGGAAGCCATGGAGCGATATGGAGTAAGCTCGGGTAGTCTCAACAGTGCCCTGACCTACGGCTACAGCGCCGGTGGCTACCACTTCTACCGCGCAGACGAGCCGAAGCCGGACGATTCGTTTTTCAAATCCGGCAACGGTGGAAAAGGTTCCTCCAAAAAGCGCCCGGTTATCTGTTTGGAAACCGGGGTTCAGTTTGAATCGGCCATTGCCGCTTTAAAATGGCTGGACTCCGGGAAAACCAACAACCGTGGCAACATGCGCACCGCTCTGATTTCAGGTTCCGCCCTACTCGGCTACCACTTCTACTATGCAGACGAGCCGAAACCACCCAACTCGCACTTCAAGCGAGCGGTCTATTGCGAAGACTTAGATACGGTCTTCACCTCACTTGAAACGTGCGCCGATGCCATCGGGTTCAACGGTTCCATCTCCGACCTTGCCGACAAGGTTGCGAACGGAACGGTCGTGAAAGGGCACCGGCTCGGGTTCGTCGGCGTTGACCGGAAGCCTTTGCCGAACGGAGACAAATGGAAGCCAGCCGTCACGGATGCAAAGCGTGAAAACATGCAGGCGGGACGAACCGAACCTCCTGCGTGGGATAAACAACCTGTGAAATCCGCAAAGTTGCAGGAATGGCTCGAAACGGTCTGCCAATACGAGAATACCGCCCAGAAACCGTCGGCAGCACGCGTCACCGGTATCCGACCGGATGGGACAATCTTCCTTAGAAGGCAGGTTACCGCAGCCGAACTTTTTGCGCTTGCAGGGCGTTACGGCGAATATCTTGACTTTGCAGACGAAGCCGAAGACTTCGCTCCGTTTCTTTATGACAAGTCATTCCCCACAAGGGGTGCCTATCTGAAAGTCTCTTCACCCGCTGAAATCTACCGCAAGGCCGGTTTTCCCAAATCCCCCTTCTTCTACACCTACAACCATCTTCGCGATGCACTCGTTCCGAAGGGGTTCTATCCATCGAACGTGCATGTCAAACATCCGCACGGCCTTACCTTGGAACAGATAAAGCGCCTGCCAGAGCTTTTAGAGCGTCCGGTCGTGCTCATGGATTCCGACCGGGACGATACGATGGTTGCCGTCCTTGCCGATGTGGACGGGGACGGGCTTCCCCTCATCGCAGCGTTGAGACCGGGCGCGAACGCCGTAAGCGGAGGACGATGCGTTCCCGGCACCATCGTTTGCAGCGTCTACGGGAAACCGGAAAGCTATTTTCTTCACAAGATGCAGCAGATGCCGCAGCGAGTCCTCTATCAGGACATAGAAAAAGGCCGGGAACTCGATGCGCGAGCCAAACTTCAATTGTTTGGGGGCAACATCGCAAGTCCCGACCTTGATAGAAAGATTATACGCCTGCCGGAATGCATTGTCAAGCTGCAAGCAGGTAGCGCACCGACGGAAGCCGCACGCGTACAGCAGGAGTCGCGCGATATGGCATCCGGGAGCCACGCGCTCGGTGCCGCAAGACCTGCTTTTGGAACACCCGCAATGAACAGACCTATTGACAGCAACCTTGAATAACAGAAAACCAGAGCGACGGAATGCCGCATCTTCATGGTGCGGCATCTTTCGCAACGAAGAAGAACAGGAGGTGCAAAGGATGAAACAGGAAAAGGACTCCGAGATTATCGTCACCATCTGCGAGTACGAGAACTCCGTGGCGATTTCGGATGGAGAACGGCTCACCTTTCGTGACTCAAGCGGCATCATCCACCTGAAAGGCAGGGGCGAAAGCACCGGGACTTTGAAATCCTATGCAGATAGATGTAACGAGTACCTGCGGTTCGGAGATGAGGTTGACCTTGCCGTCTGCGGCGCATACAGCCCCTACGATGCCCTGAAAGTCTGCGACACGCCGGAGATATTCTTGAAAACCGGATTCGAGCAGCGCCCCATGCTCTACACGCAGAAGCATCTCTTTCAGGCTCTCACACCGAAATCCGATTACAACCCCCACCGACACGGCTTCTCCATCGCACAGGTGAAGCGCTTTCCCGAGCTTCTTGCTTCCCCGGTGGCTCTCGCCAACAGCCCCAATCGGGACGATGTTGTGCTCGCCATCCTTCTTGCGACCGATGATTACGGTGCGCCCCTCATCGCGGGCATCAAGCCGGACGGCACGGGAAACTACGGGGAGCGCGAAGTTGAGACGAATATGGTCTTGAGCGTCTACAGCAGGCAGAACTTCATCCGTTACTTCGCCCTGTTACGGGATATGGATGCCTTCGTGTTCGTAAGCGGCAGGAAAATCGAAGCGCTCGAAGACCTATCCGGGCTTCCGCTTGCGGAAAATTGCTCCGGTCTCGATATTGACAGGATTCTGCAACGCCCGAAATGCCTTGGATAGATACGGGTCAGGAGATTTCAAAGCATGTTCTTCAAGAAGAAAAAAGGGAAAACACCGAAAACCTCGAACAGGAAGGTCGTTCCTAACATGAAGCCCATCGAAGAGCTTAGAACCAATAAGGATGTTGCCGAATGGTGCCGCGATTTTCTGCGCATCACGGACGAGCTTTCGCCAGAACTCGCGATTGCCGACCGTGCGGAACGCAACTATCTCATGGCACTCGTCGGGTTTCTCGTGGAATGGTGCCCGCGCAAAGACCTCTCTTTGGAAAGCCTAGCCGTACTCCTCTCCCTTGCAGATGCGCGTGAAAACGACGAGGACTTCAAGTCCGCCCTCGACCTTTTGTTCGTCCAAATTGAAGAAGGAGAAGCATACAGTTATGTAGCGGAATACCATCAGTATCTTTGGGTGCCGAGCAAGTACAGGCGAAACTCCGACGGCATGAAACCGGCAGACCGCAAAGGACTCGTCGGCAGCGAGGACTTCGCCCTGCTCTGTTGGGACTCGGTAAATCATCTTCCGGCCATCCGTCGCATCTCCCTCAAAGCGAGCCTGACCTCCCGTCTCATCGACTTTAAGTACCTACGCGAAGCCGAAGCGCCCGCCTATACCCATGGAGTTTCAAACGATACCTTCGACTATGAGTTCGATGATGACGATGACGATATCCCAGCCTTTTCAGTCCCAGAAGCCTAGCAAACCAGAAAGGAAGGAAACCATATGAGCAAATTAGTCATCGCGGAAAAGCCGATGCTCGCCCGCGATATCGCCCGCGCCATCACGGGAAAAGAGGTGTCCGAAAGCGCCCGCCTTCCCATCTCGGGAAACGGCTACACGGTCTGTGCCTGCGCCGGCCACCTTTTGGAATTGGTAGAACCGGATGCCATCGACCCAAAATGGGGAATGCCTTGGAGCCTTGATGTACTCCCTATCGAGGTTCACGACTGGCCGAAGGAACCGGCGGTCGATAAGAAGACCGGAGAGAGCAAGAAGCCCCTCATCGACCAGATTGCGGGACTCCTTAAAACTTGCGATTCCGTCATCGCCGCCGGTGACCCGGACGATGAGGGGCAGCTTATCGTGGACGAGCTTTTGGACTACCTCGGCTACGCCGGTAAGGTCGAGCGCGTCTACGTGAACGACAACATCGAGAAGAACATCGTGAAGGCATTCGACAAGCTCGTGCCCAACGACTCCTGCCGTGGTGCCGGGAACGCCGCCTATGCCCGACAGATGGCGGATATGTGCTTCGGCGTGAACGAGACGAGACTCGCCACCAAGCGTCTCGACGGCCTGTTCACCGTCGGACGCGTGCAGACCCCGACGCTGGGGCTTGTGGTGAAACGCGACGAAGCCATCGCCCACCACGTCACCCGAAAGTTCTACGAGCTGTTTGCAAGCGGTGATTCGGATGCCGGAGAACTCACCTTCAAGTATCTGCCGGGAAAGGAGCTGCTTGCCGGTGAGAAGCATCTGTTCGGGCGGCATACGCTGGAAGCCCTTAAGGAAAAGCTCGACGGACGCGACCTGCACTTTGAAACGACCGTATCGAAAAAGCAGGAGAACCCGCCGCTTCCCTACAACTTGACCGTGCTGCTTTCCGACATGAGCGAGCGCTTCGGCTTCACTGCCGCCGAGACTCAGCAAATCACGCAGGATTTGCGTGATAAGTACAAAGCCATCACCTACAACCGCTCCGATTCCCAATACCTCAAGGAAGAGCACCGAGAGCAGGCACCGGCAGTCCTTGCGCAGGCGATGAAGAACCTCGGCGTGCGCTGGCCTTTGGATTACCGGCTCCACTCCAAGGCGTTCAACGATGGGAACGTGACCGCCCACCACGGCATCATCCCGCAGGAAGCGGATGCGCCCGTGTCCGCGATGGAACCGGACGAAGCCAAGGTCTACACCGCCATCTGTGAGCGCTATGCGGTGCAATTTCTTCCTCCCGCCGTGTATGACGTGAGCGAGAGCACGGTAAGCGTGGACGGCGGAACGCTTAAGCTCACAGCGAAGCGCCTTTCGGACGCGGGGTTCACGGCTGTCTTCCCGAACATCTCGAACAGCCGTGTCAGAGAGGATTCCGATATGGGGAACCCATGGGTTCCCGCAGGAAGCCACACCCTTGCCGGTATCTCCTGCTCAATCACGGAAGGGGAGACCACCCCGCCCGCACCCTATACGGAGGGCACCCTCATCACAGACATGGCATCCATCGCGAAGTACGTCAAAGACCCGGAAATCCGGGAAATCCTTAAGCGTAAGGATGACGGCAAGAAGGGCGAACACGGCGGTATCGGAACGACGGCCACCCGCTCCTCCATCATCGAGGGTCTGAAAACCCGTGGCTACCTTGAGGAACGAAAGGGAAAGGTTCGAGCGACCGATAAGGCCAAGGCGTTCTATGCGCTCCTCCCGCCGGAGATTCGCGGTGCGGACGTGACCGCAAGATGGTGGCTCATCCAACAGGATATCGCAGACGGCAAGGCGGACGTGAACGCCCTGCAAGATTCCGTCATCGAGGTCTTCAATCACCACCGCGAGACCGCCTACGTGGGCGCATCCATCGCAGGTGCCGGAAAGACCGTAGTGGGCAAGTGTCCGAGGTGCGGCAAGGACGTTATAAAGACCGGCTCCATCTACGCCTGCTCCTCCATCAGGAACGAGAAGCAGGAGGACGGCACTTGGAAGGAGGTCGCGGGCTGCGGGTTCAAGCTGTTCGGCTTCTGCACCAAGAAGTTCACCGAGAAGCAGGCCGCATCCCTTCTAGACGGGAAGGCGGTCTCGCTGAGGGGCTGCAAGTCCAAGGCCGGGAAGACCTTCGATTGCACAGTCGTTCTTCAAAAGGACGGGTCGGTAGAACCTATTTTCACACCGAGAAAACCCACGAAGAAAGGCCGCAGGTAGCGGCAGAAAGGAAGGAATGACATGGCAACACTCCTATCACCGGATATGCTTCCCGAGGATATTCGGAACATGGATTTCGGGCAGGCTTCCATGCCCCACGCGCCAGAAGCCCAGACCCCGGAAGTGCCCTACGATACGACCACATCCGCACCAGACCGCCCTGCCATACCGCTCTCCCCGGACATGCTTTCCGGGAACCTGCGAGGAAACGACAGTGAGAAATCGGGCATCGAGTTCTCCTTCGATGCTTTCGGATACACCCAGCAGGTCGAGCTTGTACAGGAGTCCTATGCGGACGGAAACCTTGCAGTGACCGCCTATCTCTCCGACCCGACCGACGAATCGTTCGGACAGCCTTGGAGCAGCGTCACCGTGAACTTCGGTTCCCCGCTGCAACAGGACGCGACCGTTTTCCTCGACACCAATAACATGGGAGAAGCGATGCTCTCGAAAATCTCCCAGCTCGGAGCCTTCACCGGCCAGTTCATGCGTTCGGGGTTCTGCTCCTACCCGGCCTTCACCTTCGATACCGAAGTCATGGGCAACATGCGCGACTTAAACGAGTTTGCATCGGCAGACCACAGCAGCCTTGCCAAAATGCAGGATGCGTGCCACGCGGCACTCGAAAACGTATACGGCAGCGAGTTCACGGATGCTTTGGAAAGCGGTTACGACCTGAACGCCGAATCCCATGACTGCGCTTCCGGAAGCGCCGTGCTCGAAACCTGCGATACGACCCGTGCGGAACAACCTATGAACCATGCGAAGGGGGTGCGATAGGCATGAGCCGCTTTCACTCGAACCGGACTTGCATCCGTTCGCCGACAGCTATCCCAAGCAGCCAAAACACACCATTGTGCTAAAATCGGGTACCGTATACACACCGCGCGGGACTACCCGTTCCGCACAGACAGAAAGGATGAAAAAACATGCCCAAGAAGACACCGGAGCCAGAGCAGGCTCCCAAGGCAGACAACTACGCCAAAATCAACATGCCCGCCGCCTTCCTCACGCCCCACGACATTCAGACAAGTGACGGGCGCACCTTCGAGAAGTGCTTCGTTTCCTTCCCCAAGGGGACGAAGGTGAACGGCATCGACGTGAGCGGCTTCTCAACCGATGTGTTCCTCTCCGACTACATGAAGAAGGACATGCTTGAGAAGGGACGCGCCACGGTCTCGTTCAAGAAGGACGAGCCGGTGCCCATCTGGACGGGGAAGAAGGACGATGCCGAACACCCGTATCAGCGCTATGAGGTGAAGGCCACCGACCTCACCCACGCACTCAAGGTGGCGCAGGACTCCTATAAGGCCGAAAAAGCCGCAGAGCGTGCCGCCGCAAAGGACGGCGTGAGCCTTGCGGGCGAAGCGCGCGACATGGAGACCGGGAAGGACGCGCTCGCAGGCGATGACCCCGCCAAGTCCACCAAGTCGCGAACCGGACAGGATATTGCCCAGTAGTACAGAGGAAAGAGGTGACAGTCCATGGTAATCGAGGTGCTCTACAAGTCCTTCCGCTACGAGAAGTTCGACTCGTCTGCCCAGACGAACTCCGAGCCGTTCCGCGCGAAGGGAACGAACATCCTTACCGACTGGAACCTCTACCTCGGTGCCCTTGAGGAAAACGGCATCATCCTCGCAGAGCACTGGTATGACGGAAATCCGCAGCACGCAGGCGGGCAGGTGACCCTTGAGGGCACCAAGGTTCCCGCCGCCACCCGTCAGGTCGGGAGCGCCATGCTCCTCGTCTCGCCAGATGAGCTGGACGATGTGGTCTGGCTCAAGAAGGACGGCGAAAAGCTCCTGTGGCGGGAGGGCGATGAGCTGATAAACGGTGAGCGGTTCTTCGCCATGGAGCAGCTGTGTTACTCCGATGCCACAGTGCAATCCATCAACCGTCGCGCCATCGCCGTGTTCGACTATCTGAAGCACGCGCACCCGACGTACTCGGATGATGAGATTGCCCGCATCATGGGCTACACCGAATCCGCCATCGAGCGCATCCGCGATGCAGAAATCTCTCAGGACGAGGGTTTCGTGGACGATGACGGTGAAGGTCAAAACGAGGAAGACAACACCGGGGCTATCGGCGGATATGACTTCGGTTAGAGATAGAACGAAACGAGAAACGCAGTTCAAACGAACCACCAACGAAGCTACAGAAAACCACGCAAACAAGGAAGGAGAAAAGAACACATGAAGATTCTCGGACGAATCAAGAAATCTAAGGTGCTCACTGCGGTCATGACCGCAGTGCTCATCTTCCAATCGGCCTGCCCCACCGGGCTTGCCTATGCCGCGCAGAAATCGGGTGTTAGCGCCTATGCTGCCGGTCAGACCATCGACCAAGCACTCGGTGCCACCAAGACGGTCGAGTCCGTGCTCTCCCAGCACGAGAACGACGAGTATTACCTCACCACGCCATATGGCAACAAAGGGCCTCATGGCGAGAGCGGCGCAATCGACACTTGGGACTGCTGGAAACCGAAGGGCGAGTACGGTAGCGGTGCCTATATGAACTGCACCGGTTTTGTGGTTGCCGTCCTCCGTGCCTGTGGAGCGAATACATCCATCATCGGAAACTATACCGCCAAGGACGGCTACAACAGGGGTAACGAGACGAACGCATCTAAATGGGATGAGTATTGCCGCGACAACAATGCCGTCAGCTACACATTCAGCTCCAAAGAGCAGATGCTCGCGTCCGGTATCCTTGAGAAGGGCGATATCATCTACATGGAGCCGGCGGACTGGAATCATAGCAATTCAGACTGCCATATCGGCTTCTTCTGGGGCAGCAACAGCTCGGAAGACCTTTTCTGGCACTCTTCCAGCCACGCGGACGGTATTGTAAAGGGCTATTTCCCGAACTCCGCAGGCGGCAACGTGATTTCCAAAATCACGCCCAAGTATCCCGTTCGCTACTACCGTGTCATCAAGACGTTGCACAAGGGATATCTGACACTGCATAAGGACTCCTCAAATAAGACCCTTACCGATGCCAATGACTGCTATTCCCTCGCAGGTGCCGAATATGGGGTCTACACTGACTCCAACTGCTCGAACAAGGTAGCGACCCTTACGACGAACGCAAGCGGGAACGCGAACACCGTCTCGCTCAACCCCGGACGCTACTATGTGAAGGAGACCAAGGCTCCCAAGGGATATTTCACCGATTCGCAGGTTTACACCGCAGATGTTTCCGGTGCGAATCGCGAATCCTCGCCTGTGAAGCTCTCAGTCAGCGACAATCCCGCAAATGACCCTATGAGTATGCTTCTCGGTAAATTCGACGGCCAGAAGACCTATAACGGCGCCGGTAACCTCCCGCAGGGTTCCGCCACCCTTGCAGGTGCCGAGTTCACCGTCGATTACTACGCCACCCTTGACTACAAGAGCTACGATGACCTTAAGAACGCCGACGTGAAGCCGATGCGTTCTTGGACGTTTAGTACAGACTCCAACGGTTTCTGTAGCTTTGACATTGCTCATTTTGTCTCTGGCGATGCCTTCTGGTATCGACTTGATGGGACTCCTGCACTTCCACGTGGCACCGTTGTCATACGTGAGACTAAAGCCCCAATGGGCTACGTAAAGTCTGATGAAGTGTCTTTCCAGAAGATTCAGGAAAACAATTCCGTTGAAGGTGTTATCACCTACAATGCCCCGGAGGTTGCCGAGCAGGTCTACCGTTCCGATATCGAGTTCACTAAGAAAGCCGACAACGGTTCCGACCGCCTTGCAGGCGTGCCCTTCAAGGTGACCTCCCTCACTACCGGCGAGTCCCATATCGCTGTGACCGACGAGAACGGCTATTTCAGCTCCGCGTCCTCTTGGAACGCGCATGACTCGAACACCAACGCGAACGATTGGGCGCTGACCGCAAGCGACACCATCGACAGCACGAAGCTCGATGCTAACGCCGGTTTCTGGTTCGGCAACAACAGCGTGCTCGATGGGAACGGCACCACTTCCACCTCCGATGCCGTCAAGGCGGACAACAAGCTCGGTGCCCTGCCCTTTGACACCTATTCCGTCGAAGAGCTTCGCTGCTCCGCTAATGAGGGCTATGCGCTCATCAACACAACTGTTACTGTGACCCGTGATGCCAAGACCATCGACCTCGGCACCTTCGATGACCCGGAGCCGGAAATCCACACCACCGCCTACGACGCTTCTGATAGCGACCATTACGTTGGGGTCGGCACCGTCAAGATTTCCGACAAGGTAGAGTACAGCCATCTCGTCGCGGGTAAGACCTACACCGTCATCGGTGAACTGCATGATGCCGCTACCGGCGATGCCGTCACGGTTAACGGTCAGGCTATCACTGCCGAGAAGACCTTCACGGCTGAGAACTCCGCAGGTTCCGTCACGCTTGACTACGCTTTCGATTCCTACGACCTCAAGGGGAAGACCCTCGTGGTCTATGAGACGCTTACCGATGCAAAGGGTGCGAAGCTCGCCGAGCATAGGGACAAATCCGACGTTTCCCAGCAGGTGACCGTGCTCACGCCGAAGCTCTCGACAAGCGCCGTGGGCGATGCGGACAATAGCAAGTCCGTCACCGCTGAGGGTGATGTTACCGTTACCGATTATGTCCATTACACCGGGCTTACCGCCGGGCAGACCTACACGCTCACGGGAACCCTTATGGACAAGTCCACCAAGAAGGCTTTCGTGGATGCCGACGGCAACCCCGTCACCGCGACTGCTGAGTTCACGGCGGAAGCCGAAAGCGGTACCGCGACCGTGACCTTCACCTTCGATGCCAGCGGCATCAAGACCGGCACCAAGCTCGTCGCCTTCGAGACTGTTGCCACGAACGGTATCGAGATTGCCGACCACAAGGATATCAACGACATTGACCAGACCGTTACCGTGAAGGCTCCCGTTATCGGCACCACCGCCGTCGATGCTGCCGACGGTGACAAGACGGTTACGGGTGAGGAAAATGTCGCTGTCCGCGATACCGTCCACTACAACAACGTGACCCCCGGCAAGACCTACAAGGTCATCGGTACCCTCTACGAGAAGGTTCTTGACAAGAACGGAAAGGTCACGAAGAAGGTATTCAAAGACAAGGACGGTACCCCCGTCACTGCGGAAGCAAACTTTACCGTAGAGGACTCCTACGGAAACGTCGATGTGACCTTCTACTTCGATGGCAGTTCGCTCAAGGAAGGTACCTCTCTCGTTGCCTTCGAGTCCCTGTCCTACAACGAAAATGAGATTGCTTCCCATGCCGACGTGAATGATTCCGGCCAGACTGTCATCATCACGAAGCCCAAGCTCTCCACTACCGCAACGGATGCCCTTGATGGTGATAAGAACCTCATCGGTGAGGATAATGCCACCATCGTCGATACCGTCCATTACATGAACGTGACACCCGGCAAGACCTACAAGGTTTCCGGCACCCTCTACGAGAAGGTCACCGACAAGGACGGCAAGGTCACCAAGAAGCAGCTCCTCGATGCCGACGGCAACCCCGTCACCGCCGAGACCGAGTTCGTTCCCGAGGACACCTACGGCACCGTCGATGTGACCTTCGCCTTCGACGCGTCCGACCTCAAGGCCAAGGACAAGGTGGTCGCTTTCGAGTCCCTGTCCCTGAACGGCAAGGAACTTGCGAGCCATGCCGATATCGAGGACAAGTCCCAGACCGTCACCATCACGAAGCCCACGCTTTCCACCACTGCCGTGGACGGCTTGGATGCGGACAAGAACCTCATCGGTGAGGATAATGCCACCATCGTCGATACCGTCCATTACATGAACGTGACACCCGGCAAGACCTACAAGGTTTCCGGCACCCTCTACGAGAAGGTCACCGACAAGGACGGCAAGGTCACCAAGAAGCAGCTCCTCGATGCCGACGGCAACCCCGTCACCGCCGAGACCGAGTTCGTTCCCGAGGACACCTACGGCACCGTCGATGTGACCTTC
>OJOD01000224.1_pt1 | contig 48566 bp, 45 predicted proteins | sample 1598221 | NCBI WGS metagenome assembly OJOD01 (sample SAMN03922464, study PRJEB24848) | human gut metagenome | isolation source: stool sample | host: Homo sapiens | place: Germany | collected 2010-11 | reverse complement strand
CTTTATCTCCTCGCCGTACTTCTCCTTGACCGATTTAAGCATATATGTCAGCAGCTCCTCCTCCATCTTCATGACATCTTTGAAAGAGGTGATGTAGCTGAACTCGAGGTCGAAGCCGGAGAACTCGGTGGTGTGCTTGTTGGTGTATGATTTTTCAGCTCTGAAAACGGGGCCGACTTCAAATATGCGCTCGAAGCCGCTCGCCATTGCCATCTGCTTATAGAACTGGGGGCTCTGCGCAAGATAAGCGAGGCGGTCAAAATACTTGACCTCAAAAACCTCGGCTCCGCTCTCGCTCGCCGCGCCGATGAGCTTCGGGGTGTGAATCTCGATGAAATTATGGTCTATCAGGAACTGACGCATGGCGTTGACCATGACGGTCTGAACCTTGAACATGAGCTGATTTTCGTCGGTGCGAAGGTCGATCCAGCGGTAGTCAATGCGCTGGTCGATGCTCGAACGCTCGACACCCGGGCGCTTCTTGGTCGCAGGGATCTCCTTGCGCACTATCGGCAGCGCGTCGGCTATCGACTCCGCGGTTATCGACTCGGGGATAATCTCAATTCCGCCCATCTTGACGAAATCGTTCTCAACGGCGGTGCCGACGACCGAGATAACGGAATCCTGAGTCAGAGTCGCTATCACGGGGCAGAGCTCCGGCAGCTTCTCTTTCTCGACGGTTATCTGGATTTTTCCGGTGATATCCTTGAGCACGATGAAAGCCATATACTTGTTGTCGCGCAGGTTCTCGACAAAGCCCTGAACGAGCACGGGTTTGCCGAGATTATTTTTGATGTCCGCAATGTAAGTTCTCTCCATTATCTGAGCCCTCCAAAGAGATTTGATATATCGGCAGCGTTGAGATCTCCGTCGTTGATGCTGTCCGCAAAGGCGTTTGCCGCAGCCTGAACGAGAGCCGACGAGAATTCATCGCTGAAGTTTTCGATTGAGAAAGCGGTCTTTTCGCCGTTTTCCATGTTCTTGACGAGGACTTCGCCCTTGGCGATATCGTCGTCGCCGATAACGCAGGTGAAGCGTGCGCCCAGTTTGTCGGCGTATTTCATCTGAGCCTTGACCGAGCGTCCCGCGACGTCAAACTGCGCGCTGACTCCGTCCGAGCGGAGATCCGTGCAGAGCTTCGCCGCAACGAGCGAAGCGGCGTCGCCGATTGAGCCGATATAGATATCGCACTTCTGGTCGCCGGGCAGCTCAATGCCCTGCGCCTCGATGACGCTGAGCAGGCGCTCGAGTCCCATTGCGAAGCCGAGCGACGGGGTGTGCTGACCGCCGAGCTCTTCAATGAGTCCGTCATAGCGTCCGCCGCCGCCGCAGACAAGTCCGTCGGTCTTTTCGTTATGCGAGACGAACTCGAAAACGGTCTTTGTATAATAATCAAGTCCGCGCACGATGTGCGGGTTGACAACATAGTCTATCATCAGCGCGTCAAGATAGCTCTTGACTTTCTCGAAATGCTCGCGGCACTCGTCGCAGAGATAGTCGAGCATAACGGGCGCGCCCTCGGCTATCTTCGAGCAGACGGGGCTCTTGCAGTCGAGAATACGCATAGGGTTACGCTCAAGCCTGTCGAGGCAGGTGCCGCACAGCTCGTCTTTATACTGCTCAAAATATGCCTTGAGCGCCTTGTGATACTCGGCGCGGCAGGTCGGGCAGCCGATCGAGTTTATCTCGAGCGTCAAGTCCTCGATTCCGAGGAAAGCGAATATCTCGGCGGCGAGGGAGATTATCTCGGCATCGGCGGCAGGAGCCGGAGTGCCGAAGACCTCAACGCCGAACTGGTGGAACTCCCTGTATCTGCCGGACTGCGGCTTCTCGTAGCGATAGCACGAGGTTATATAGCAGGTCTTCTGCGGCAGGGGCTCGTTGAAAAGCCCGTGCTCCAAAAATGCGCGCGCAGCGCCCGCAGTGCCCTCGGGTCGGAGCGTTATAGAACGTCCGCCCTTGTCGAGAAAAGTGTACATCTCCTTCTGCACGACATCGGTGGTGTCGCCGACGCCGCGGGCAAACAGCTCCGTATGCTCGAACACGGGAGTGCGAATCTCCTTGAAGCCGAAACGCGAGGCTATATCGAGCAGGGTATTTTCAAGAAAGCGGTTTTTATAGCTCGCCGCGGGCAGCACATCCTGAGTGCCCTTGACAGCTTTCGTAAAAAGAGCCATGTTTTCGTTCCTTCCATAAAAACATTAAATCCCGCCGTTGGCGGGATGAGCGAAAAAGCTCCGGAAAAAGCCGCCCGGCGGGAAATACCGCCGGGGCGGGTCAAAGCTTATTTCGGGTTGACTATGTCGCGCCAATCAAGGTCGCCGCGCGCAAGGCTGTGAATAAGAGCCTCAGCGGTGGCTATATTGGTGGCAACGGGGATGTTGTGCACGTCGCAGAGTCTGAGAAGATTTGCTTCGTTGGGCTCGTGCGGCTTGGGTGTGAGCGGATCTCTGAACATGAGCAGAAGATCGATCTCGTTGCAGGCTATTCTGGAAGCTATCTGCTGGTCGCCGCCCTGACTTCCGCTGAGGAAGCGCTGAATCTCAAGTCCCGTTGCCTCGGCTACGAGCTTGCCCGTAGTGCCGGTCGCGCACAGGGAATGGCGGCTCAGGATACCGCAATAAGCTATACAGAACTGGGTCATAAGTTCTTTTTTTGAGTCGTGAGCCATGAGAGCGATGTTCATTGTGTATCCCCCTTTTCCGAATTGTTGACTTCGCTGGTCATGTTAATATCATATCAGAGAAACCGGGTTATGACAAGAGTTATTTGTAACTTCTTACAAAATTTTAATAAAAACCCGACCGATTATTCCTCTGTTTCGGAATTTTCGCTGTCTTCGGCAGGTGACACTTCCTCAGCCGCGGTTTCTTCCGGCTTTTCCTGATCTTCCTCGCTCGGAGTGCAGGCGACGGTAACCAACTGCTCGCCCTCGGACACACGCATGACTCTGACGCCCTTGGAGGGTCTTGCAAATGTGCTTATCTGTGAGACGGGGATGCGGATTATAATGCCGTCGGACGAGATGAAGATAACATCCTCGCTCTCGTCAACGACCGCTATTGCGGCAACGTCGCCGTAGGTCTCGGTGCGGTAGTTTATCGTACCCTTGCCGCCTCTCGACTGGAGTCTGTAATCCGAAGGTTCGCTGCGTCTGCCGTAGCCGGTGGTGCTGACGGTGAGGACAGCCTTTGCATCGTCGAGCACTTCCATGCCGACAACCTCGTCGCCCTCGCGCAGCTCAATCGCCTTGACGCCGCGCGCCGTTCTGCCGAGCGGTCTCGCGTCGTTTTCATTGAAGCGGATGCCCATGCCCTTGCGCGTGGCTATGAGCAGGTCGTCGTTGCCGGAGGTCAGGCGCACCCATGCGAGTTCGTCGTCATCGTCGAGATTTATCGCGATAACGCCGTTCTTGCGGACGTTGCGGTAAGCGTCGAGGCTCGTGCGCTTGATAATGCCCTTGCGCGTGACCATGCAGAGGAACGCATCGGGGTCATATTCGGGCACTCTTATCATCGCCGACACCTTCTCGCCCGCTTCAAGGGGCAGAAGGTTGACTATATTCATGCCCTTGCTGTTTCTCGAGCCCTCGGGTACTTCATAGCCCTTGAGACGGTAAGTTCTGCCGCGGGTGGTAAAGAACATGACGTAATCGTGGGTCGAGCAGGTAAACATGGTCTTTGCCACATCCTCCTCGCGCCTTGTCATGCCCTTGACGCCTCTGCCGCCGCGGTGTTGGATCGTGTATGCGTCGGCGGGGATACGCTTGATATAGCCGAGGTTCGTCATGGTGAACACGCAGGTCTCCTCGGGGATAAGATCCTCGATATCGACCTCGCCGCTGACATTTTCAATGACGGTGCGGCGGTCGTCGCCGAACTTCTCGGCGATGGCGCCAGTCTCCTCGCGGACTATAGTAAGTATTCTCGACTCGTTCGAGAGAATATCTATAAAGTCGGCTATCTTCGCCTTGAGCTGAGCCATCTCGTCCTCGACCTTTATGCGCTCGAGTCCGGTCAGCTGGCCGAGTCTCATCTGGACTATCGCCTGCGCCTGAATCTCATCGAGACCGAAGCGGTTCATGAGCGCTTCGCGTCCCTCGGGGACGCTGTTCGATGCGCGCAGGATAGCTATGACCTCGTCGATGAAATCAAGCGCCGTGAGCAAGCCCTCAAGAATATGGGCGCGCTCCTGAGCTTTTTTCAGATCGTACCTTGTGCGGCGGGTGACTATCTCGCACTGGTAGTCGATATACTGCTGGAGAATCTGCTTAAGGGTGAGTATCTTCGGCTCGCCGTTTACGAGGGCGAGCATAATCACGCCGAAGGTAGACTGGAGCTGAGTGTAGGTATAGAGCTGATTCAAAACTACCTGCGGATTCGCGTCGCGCTTCAAGGTGATGTCGATGTGCATACCGGAGCGCGAGGAATAGTCGTGGATATCGGATATGCCCTCGATGCGCTTATCCTTGACGAGATCCGCCATGCTCTCTATGAGCTTCGCCTTGTTGACGCCGTAAGGAATCTCGGTGACAACTATCTTGTGGCGGTCGCCCTTTGTCTCGACTATCTCGGCGCGGGCGCGGACTATAATTTTGCCGCGGCCTGTGCCGTAGGCGGCGCGTATGCCCGCTCTGCCCATGATTATTCCGCGGGTCGGGAAATCGGGGCCTGGCAGATGAGTCATAAGCTCCTCGAGAGTCGCGTCGGGGTTATCTATCAGGCAGTTCATGGCGGCTACGACCTCGCGCAGATTGTGCGGAGGGATATTTGTCGCCATACCGACCGCTATACCGACGGAGCCATTGACAAGCAGGTTCGGATATCTCGACGGGAGCACCGTGGGCTCCTTGAGTCGGTCGTCGTAGTTCGGGATAAAATCGACCGTGTCCTTGTCGATATCCGTCAGCATTTCGAGAGAGAGCTTTTTGAGCTTTGACTCGGTGTAACGGTAGGCGGCGGGCGGGTCGCCGTCGACGGAACCGAAGTTGCCGTGGCCGTCAACGAGCGTATATCTCATGGAGAAGTCCTGCGCCAGACGCACCATGGCGTCATAGACGGAGGCGTCGCCGTGAGGATGATAGCGGCCGAGCACCGAACCGACCGTGTCCGCGCATTTGCGGTACGGCTTGTCGGGATAGAGACCGTTTTCGTACATGGTGTAAAGTATGCGTCTGTGGACGGGCTTCAAGCCGTCACGCACATCGGGCAGAGCACGCGAGGTGATGACCGACATGGAGTAATCCAGAAAGGATTTACGCACTTCTCTATTGATCTCGACATTGATTATTTTTTGTTCGTTATATGCTTCGTCAAAGCTCACAGAGATCTACTCCTTTCCGTTATATATCCAGGTTCTGGACGTATTTTGCATTGGTTTCGATGAACTCGCGGCGCGGCTCGACCTTGTCGCCCATGAGAATGGAGAAGGTCTCGTCCGCGAGCATCGCGTCCTCTACATTGACGCGCAGCATCGTGCGGAAGTCGGGGTCCATTGTCGTCTCCCAGAGCTGCTCAGCATCCATCTCGCCGAGACCTTTGTATCTCTGGATATCGCAGCTGCCCGAACCGCCGAACTCCGCCATGAACTGATCGCGCTCCTCGTCGGAGAAAGCGTATCTTATCTTCTTGCCCTTGCTGACTTTGAACAGCGGGGGCTGAGCGAGATAGACATGACCCTGCTCGATAAGCGGGCGCATATAGCGGAAGAAGAAGGTCAAAAGCAGCGTTCTGATATGCGCGCCGTCGACATCGGCATCCGCCATGATAACTATCTTGTTGTAGCGAAGCTTTGTTATATCAAATTCGTCGCCTATTCCGGTGCCGAGGGCTATGACTATGGGCATGAGCTTCTCGTTGCCGATAACTCTGTCGAGTCTCGCCTTTTCGACGTTGAGCATCTTGCCCCAGAGGGGAAGAATGGCCTGGAAGCGTCTGTCGCGTCCCTCTTTTGCGGAGCCGCCTGCGGAATCTCCCTCGACGATGTAGAGCTCTGTGCGCTCGGCGTCGCGCTCGGTACAGTCGGCAAGCTTGCCGGGCAGGGAGTTTGAATCGAGCACAGATTTGCGGCGAGCCAGTTCGCGCGCCTTTCTCGCAGCCTCTCTCGCGCGCGAGGCGTCGAGAGCCTTCGAGAATATCGCCTTTGCGACTGCGGGATTCTCTTCAAAATAGGTCATCAGCTTCTCATAGACCGTTGTCGAGACGAGTTGGGTTATATCGGTGTTGCCGAGCTTGCCCTTGGTCTGTCCCTCGAACTGCGCCTCGGTGAGTTTGACGCTGATAACGGCAGTCAGTCCCTCGCGGACATCGTCACCCGAGAGCTTCTTGTCGCCGTCTTTGAGAATGGAATATTTGCGTCCGTAGTCGTTGAAAACGCGGGTCAGAGCGGTCTTGAAGCCGGTCTCATGAGTACCGCCGTCAACGGTGTGGACGTTGTTTGCAAATGAGAGCATTGTCTCGTTGTAGCTGTCTGTATACTGCATGGCGATCTCCGCGCTTCTGTCGCCGTGCATGGCGGAGAAATGGATCGGCTTTTCATGCAGGGGAGTCTGACCGCGGCTTGTGGTCAGATAATCGACGAAGCTCGAAAGTCCGCCCTCGTAGCAGTAGGTGCGCTCGATGATATTCTCGCTGTCGCGCCTGTCCGCAAGGGTTATGCACAGTCCCGCATTGAGGAACGCGGACTCGCGCAGATGCCTTTCAAGGGTCTCGAAATCATAGACCGTGGTCTCGCGGAAAATCTCGGGATCGGGCTTGAAGCGTATAGTCGTGCCGGTCGCCGACGAGGTGCCTATCTCCTTGAGGTCATAGTCGGGATGACCGCCGTTCGAGAAGCGCTGCTGATAGACATGGCCGTTCTGCGCAACTTCAACTTCGAGCCACTCGGACAGGGCGTTGACGACGGACGAGCCGACGCCGTGCAGACCGCCGGAGACCTTGTAGCCGTTGCCGCCGAACTTACCGCCGGCGTGCAGGACGGTCAGAACGACCGTCACGGTGGAGATGCCCATCTTTTCGTTCATGCCCACAGGGATACCGCGTCCGTTATCCTTGACGCTGATAACATTGCCCGGGAGTATCTCAACATCGATATTCGTGCAGAAGCCCGCAAGAGCTTCGTCTATGGAGTTGTCGACTATCTCATACACAAGGTGGTGCAGACCGCGCGGGCCCGTCGAGCCGATGTACATACCGGGGCGCTTGCGGACCGCCTCAAGTCCCTCAAGAACCTGAATCTGGCTCGCGTCGTATTCCTCGGTGACCTTTGTATTCATATCCTTGTCAAGCTCAATGTCTTCGTCGAGCACGAGCTCGTCCTGATTCTCGGCGTTCTCTTCAAGGATCTCGTTGTTCTCATTGTTATCCAAAGCTTTCATCCTCCTTCTCCAAAGCTATAAAAACGAAGTTACTGATTCGTCAGGGTGGAGAACATGTTCTTTTTCTTCTTTTTCTTTTTGGGCTTGTACTTCGGCGGATTTTCGAGCCTCATTCTCGCGCTCTTGGACTTCGCGAGATACTTGTTGACCTGGACAACGGGAGAGATCATGTCCGCGCTCATGTAGTCGACGCAGTTTGCGAGCAGATCCTGATCGTTGTTGAGCTCGCCGAGGACGGTGACGGCTATGATGCTCTGAATCTCGTTCGTGCCGTCGTCATAAATCTCGTTGAGGAGATTGAAGAGCTTTCTCATCTTCTGCGGGTCGTTTTCTTTTATGACCTTGATAACCACGGGAGCGGCGTGATTCTTGAAGAAATCCTCGGGCAGGAACTCGCCGTAGGTCTCAATATTCTTTCTGTATTCGTCGCGCAGCTCGGGATAGATAACGCTCAGACGATTCGCGAAAGTGTTCGCGTCATAGCACGCCTCGCCGCTCTTTGCCGCAGCTTTCGACACGGGGGTGGGGAGCTTCACTTTTTTCTTATCGGCTGTGCCGTTCTTGCCGAAGCTCTCTTCGATAAGCTCGGCATACTCGTCCGAGATAAACTTGATGTCCTTGTCGTCGGCGGTCTCAACGTCGAGCAGAGAGTGAGCGATCTTCGCGAAATCCGTCTCGTTCGCGCCCTCTTTCTGCGCCCAGAGCAGGGCTATCTTGTTGTCGTAGTGCTCGATACGCAGAGCCTTGTTGTCGCCGGAAAAATCCATAACGGCGCGTCCGCTCGTGACGGAGACGGGGATACCGTCGGAGATATCTGCGGGAGTGGTGATTCTGAAGCCGCACTTCGTGAGGGTCGGCTCGAGGTTCTTGTAGATGTCGTTCATCGCTATACGGATATCGATCATAACTGTTCTCCTTAAAAATACTCTGCACAGAGTATATATTATATATACTAATATAATATATCATAATATCGGCGCGTTTGCAATGCTCTAACAGAAAAATACTGCGTCCGTTTTCAAATAAAACGGGTTGACGAAAGGCGTATAACTGTGGTATTATAAAAAATCAAAAGAACGAGGTTTTTCATAGCCTCAGAGCAAGAAAGAAAAGGACTTTTCCGATGGAAAAAAAGGTGTTTATAAACATTGAGGACAGCCACTCCGGGCATGACGACAGCTACTCGTCGCAGACGAGCACGCAGGGCGTTCTGCGCCTGCTCGAAAACGGCTACGAGCTCTCATATGAAGAGCCTGCCGCCGAGATGGAGGGCTGCGTGACCACCCTGCTCATAGAGGACGGCGGACTCGTCACAATGACGAGAAACGGTGCATATACTACACAGATGGTCATGGAGCGCGGCAGGCGCCATGTCTGCCACTACGCGACACCGTTCGGCGATATGCTCCTCGGCATATTCGCCAAAAAGGTCGAGTCGTCCGTGACGGAGGAGGGCGGCGAGCTGCTGCTCAACTACACTATCGATGTCAACGCGGATCTCGCCGCGTCGAACGAGCTGAAGATAACGGTCAGCGGACAGTAAAAAAGACGGTTTGCCCGCAGAAACTGCGGTTACACGAAAGGATGGATAAATTTTATGTCAGTGCTTGTAAAACAGGTCGAGGATAAGCTCTGCGAGCTTGTCAGGGACGCCGCGAAAAAGGCGATGGCGGCAGGTGAACTGCCCGAAGCCGAGCTCACGAATTTCAAGGTCGAAATCCCGGCGGACAGAAAGAACGGCGACTACTCCACAAACGCCGCCATGGCGTGGGCGAGAGCTTTCAGACGCGCGCCCGCTATGATAGCCGCGGCTATAACAAAGAACATTGACCTCGAGGGCACCGCATTCTCATCCTGCGAGGCGGCGGGTCCCGGATTCATAAACTTCCGTCTCGCCGACCGCTTCTATTCGGAGATTCTCATGGATATCCGCAAAAAGGGCAGTGACTACGGCCGCTCCGACTTCGGCAAGGGCGAAAAGGTAAATATCGAGTTCGTCTCCGCCAATCCGACGGGTCCGATGCACATGGGCAACGCCCGCGGCGGCGCTCTCGGCGACTGCCTCGCGGCGGTCATGGACTTTGCAGGCTACAATGTCAGCCGCGAATTCTATATCAACGACGCCGGCAATCAGATCGATAAATTCGCCCTCTCGCTCGATATCCGCTATCAGCAGATATACAAAGGCGCCGACGCGCCCGAGCTGCCCGAGGACAGCTACCACGGAGAGGACATATCCGAGCGCGCAAAGGAGTTCGCCGATGTCTACGGCGACAAATATATCTCCGAGAGCGAGGAAGTCCGCCGCAAGGCGCTCGTCGATTTCGCGCTGCCGAAGAACATCGACTCGATGCACGAGATACTTTCAAAATACAGAATAGAATACGACACATGGTTCAAGGAGAGCACCCTGCACAACGGCACGGAGCTCCGCGATACAATAGAACTGCTCAAAGAAAAGGGACTCACCTACGAGCTTGACGGCGCGCTGTGGTACAAGAACATCGAGGTTCAGACAAAGCGCCTGCTCGCCCAGGGCAAAACGCAGGAGGAGATCGACAAGCTCGGTCTCAAGGACGATGTTCTTATCCGCCAGAACGGAAATCCGACCTATTTCGCGGCGGATATCGCATATCACCGCAACAAGCTCGCCGTCAGAAAGTTTGACAGGGCGATAGATGTCTGGGGTGCAGACCACCACGGCCATGTTGCGAGAATGAAGGGCGCGCTCGACGCGCTGGGTCTTGACGGCGACAGGCTCGACATAATCCTCATGCAGCTCGTGCGCCTGACGAGAAACGGCGAAGTCGTGCGTATGTCCAAGCGTACCGGCAAGGCGATAACCCTTGTCGACCTGCTCGAAGAGATACCGATAGACGCGGTGCGTTTCTTCTTCAATCTCCGCGAGCCCGCAACGCAGATGGAGTTCGACCTCGATCTCGCCGTCGCCGAGAATTCGCAGAACCCGGTTTACTACTGCCAGTACGCCCATGCGAGAATTTGCAGCATACTGAGAAAGCTCAAGGAGCAGGGCTGTGACATCCCCGAGTGCACGCCCGAGCAGCTCGACCTGCTCACCGCACCCGAGGAGCGCGAGATAATCAGGCACTTAGCGTCGCTCACCGACGAGATCGCCCTCTCCGCCAAAAACTATGATCCCGCGCGCATCACGCGCTACTGCATCGACCTCGCTACCCTCTTCCACAAGTTCTACAACGCCTGCCGCGTCAACTGCGACGACAAGAACTTGAGTGCGGCGAGAATATATCTGTGCCTGTGCGTCAAAGAGGTTCTCAAGAACATTCTGACACTGCTCAAGATAAGCGTACCGGAGAGAATGTAAAAAAACAGAATCAAAAAATCATTCCGCAGGGGCCCGGCGTTCCTGCGGAATATTAAAATGCGGAATTTTTCCTGCATACAAGCGGCGCAAGGCTGTAATCGAGCGATTGTAGGGTGCGGCGACTCGACGCACCGCTGCCGCGTGAGCGGCACGAAATCATTTCGGCGCCTGTATCCGCATACCTGCATATTACCCCGGAGGTTATCATGACAAAGCTTCTGATAAAACTCTTTATCAAGGACAGCGAAAAAACCGACGACCCTGCCGTGCGCTCGCGCTACGGCACACTCAGCGGCATCGTCGGCATACTGTGCAACATTCTGCTGACCGCCGCAAAGTTCATTGTCGGCTCGGTAACGGGCAGTATAGCCATAACCGCAGACGCCGCGAACAACCTCTCGGACGCTGGCTCGTCCGCGGTGACGCTCGTCAGCTTCCGTCTGGCAAATAAGCCCGCCGACGATGAGCACCCGTTCGGTCACGGCAGAATAGAATATGTCTGCGCGCTGATAGTCTCGTTTATCATACTGCTCATGGGCGGCGAGCTGATCCGCTCATCGGTAGATAAAATTCTTCATCCCGAGCCGCTCCAGTTCAGCGTGACCGCGCTCATAGTGCTCATCGCCTCGATCGGGGTCAAAATATGGATGGCGGTCTTCAACAGAAATATCGGCAAGAGGATAAACTCGACCGCCGTCGGAGCGGTCGTTATGGACAGCGTCAGCGACACCGCGGCGACGACTGTATCTATGATAGCCCTTATTCTCTCGAAATTTACCTCTGTGCCGCTCGACGGGTACATGGGAATAGTAGTAGCCCTGTTTATCATTGCGACCGGAATAGGCATATTCAAGGACACGATGAACGAACTGCTCGGCGCGCCCGCTTCGCCGGAGACGGTGCAGGAAATCGAGAGCGACATTCTCTCATACGAGGGCGTTATCGGCGTCCACGACCTCATGGTTCATGACTACGGACCGGGCAGAATGTTCGCCTCCGCCCATGTCGAAGTACCGTCCGACTGCGATATAATGGCATGCCACGACACCATAGACCGCATCGAGCGCGACATAAAGAAGAAATTCGCCATCAATATTGTCCTGCATATGGATCCGATAGTCGTTGATGACGAGCATATAAACGCCCTGCGCGAAAAGGTCGGCAAGCTGATAAAGGAAGTTGACCCGAGATTCACGATACACGACTTCAGAATGGTGGAAGGTCCTACGCACACCAACCTCATTTTCGACCTCGTCGTGCCGCACAAATATCCGTTCACGAAAGGGCAGATAAAAGAGCTGATAAGCGACAAAATATCGACCGAGATCGGCGAGAACTACTACGCCGTTATGACTGTAGAAAACAGCTTCGTCGAAGACGAGAGAAAGTGAGGGCAACATAATGGGAAACATTGAAAAGGCTGAGCTTACCGTGATGTGCATGATCTGCGACGGCACGAAGATACTCGTGCAGGACAGAGTGAACAAGGACTGGCCGGGCGTAACCTTCCCCGGCGGTCATGTTGAGCCGGGCGAGGCATTCACCGACGCCGTGCGCCGCGAGGTCAAAGAGGAGACTGGACTTGATATCTTCCGCCCGACGGTATGCGGAATCAACGATTTTATCCGCGACGACGGCACGCGCTACATAGTGCTGTTTTTCCGCGCCGACCGCTTCAGCGGCGAGCTCAAAAATTCCGCCGAGGGCAGAGTATTCTGGATCGAGCGCGACGAGCTGACGCAGTATAAGCTCTCGCAGGATTTCATCGACATGGTTCATGTCATGGAAAACCCGTCGCTGACCGAATTTTTCTATGAACGCGACGGCGAAAATTGGAAGAAGAGAATAATATAAACCCGTATTCAAAGCAAAAAAATCCTGCCTGCGGTTTTTCCGTGGGCGGGATTTTGATTTTGTGGGAAAAACAATCTTTCCGTTGTTTGCAGATATGTAGACTTCAAAATCAGGCGGTATATAAAATAAACTTTGCGGAAATTCTGTGCCGCTATCGCGGCATCGGTGCGTCGAATTGCCACACCCTACAAGTTTCACATCAATAAAATTGTGCAAACTTCGCGGGCGGATAACATCAGCTTCAGCAAGGTTGTGATGATTTCCAATATTACGGCGGTTGACCGTTGCCGATACTTATATCTGCAAATTCCTATCCGCCTAATACTCACAGCCCATCAGCAGCCTTTCACCTCCTCCGAGCATTTACATTTTAGAAAAAATATGCTATAATGCGGGCACAAAACTCTGGGGAGAGATAATAAGATGATAAGATTGGCATCAGTCGGCGATGCAGGAGAGCTTGAGCGTCTCAATGCAGAGTTCAACGGCAAGGGCAAGACTACGGAAGAAAGCATTCGCGCCTCGCTTCTTACAAACAGGCGCGAGATTGTCATCGTTGCGGACGGCAACGGAGGACGGCTCGCCGGCTTCGTCTGCGTTCAGCTGAAAAAATCGTTCTGCTACGACGAATATATGCCCGAGATAACCGAGGTCTATGTCCGTCCCGAGTATCGCGGGCGGGGCGTCGCGCGGGAAATGTTGACCTTCGCGCAGGAATACTGCAAAAAAATATACCCGCTCCACAGCTTCGAGCTGTTGACGGGCAGTGATAACACTGCCGCGCAAAAGCTCTACTCCGCCATCGGCTTCGAGTGCAGCGGCGAAATACATATGTCAAAGCAGGTAAAATAATTTGAGAGAATCGTAGGAACAGAGCTATGAGAATAATAAATACTTTTGATAAAATACCCGGCTGCTTTAAGAACAGCGCCTTTGATTTGGATGCATGGAGAGTATACGCCCGTGCGATTTCGCCGGAGCTTGGCGAAAAATGCGAACGGAATTCGAGGGAATATGATTTCAATAACGACGTGCTGCCGTAGTCAATAATGTGCTGCTCAACAGGGACGCGGCGCTTGCGGCAAACGACTCCTTTGTCGCCGTGACCGACAAGCTTGCGGAAAATATCGGACGGCTTTTTGAAAACGGCGTCGAGACGGATATTATTCTCTATTTGGGGCTGTGCAACGGCGCGGGCTGGGCGACATCGCTTGACGGCAGAGACGCGGTTTTGCTCGGAATAGAAAAAATTATCGAGTTGAATTGGCAGGATGAATCCGCCATGCAGGCTCTGATTTTTCATGAAATAGGCCACATATGGCATAAAACCTACGGGAATCTCTATCCCGAGGCTCGGTCAGAGGGCGAAAATTCACTGGCTCAGCTCTATCAAGAGGGACTTGCCATGGTCTGCGAACATATTCTATGCCAAGATGACAGATACTATCATCAAAATCAAAACGGCTGGCTCGATTGGTGCAAGGAAAACGAAGCCGAAATAAAGCGTGAATATCTCCGACGCGTCGACAAAAATATCAGCACGCAGGATTTCTTCGGGGATTGGTGCAGCTACAAAAATCACAGCGACGTGGGCTATTATCTGGGCTGCGAGTTCGTCAAATATTTGCAGCGGCAATACTCGCTTGTCGATATAGCAAGCCTCAATGTCAATCAGTTATATAATCATTTTAAGGAGTTTGCGTCGGCCGAATAAACGGACGGCAAGCAGCAAAAAAGCTTTTACATAGAAAGAGCGTACTGTTCGCGGCGTTTTTGATTATTTGAGATATCCGAATTATCATGATTATACCGGCAGTGTTATCGGTTTGTTATCGATACTGATAACACTCGACCTACAGCTATGATAACAGCAAGCTATGCCGCTTCGAAATATTGTGTTTTTACTTAGAAAAGCGAGAACTTATATGTTACTAAGAAACATATAAGGCAAGTTGTTCTATGATTTCTTCATGCTTATGCTAAGAAAATTTCTCTCATTTAATATATTTTTCTCCGCCTTGACGGTATGTCAAAACGGAATTTTTATCGAATATGTAAAAGGCTTCCGCCCCTAACAGGGCAGAAGCCTTAAAAATTATGCGATTTTTAGGTTTAGTTGTAAGCCAAATGTTACTATTTCATCTGTTGCAAAAACGGTTACTCGAAAAGTGCCGAGTCCCGAAACCCGCATAAATACTGGGTTTTTCGGCACATCTAAACCAATGGGAACTACTCCCACTCGCTCCCTGAAACCGTGACCTAAACGATTTTGTATAGATGGTTTTGTTCCGGTTCTCGGGATTACTTAGATTATCCAAGAATTACGGTGTATCATAATTCCTGTTGTCATTTTGTTGTCGCAAGATTGCTTGATTGAAATCATCTTCGAGTCGCTATCAAAGTTTCTCATTAAGTATGTCTATGTATCCATATATCAATGCTGAAAGAGCTTTTATGGACTCGCACAAATCTTTTGAAGTATTATTACTATCAAGCAATTCAGATGATGCGTGAGATAGCGGGTTGGCATTCCTTAATTTGTGAGCTTTCTCAATGACCGTTTTGCTATCATCAATACCAGAGTAAAATCGTATGAGAGTCCCTTCTCTATAAAACATATTGTAATTAGGCTTCTTTAGACGTGGATCATTACCTGCTGCAAAATCCAAATCGGCGGTTACTCGATCAAAATAATTCTTGTAATAAGCGAAAGCTGCCATATAGTTTGCCCGCTTCATCTCACATAAGTACATAAAGTACAGGTAGTGTGCCTTGCTGTCCTGTGCAATAACTTTCGCTAACTTCTTTACCCTCCAAAGATCAAAGCAGCGAATTGTACTATTTTTGCAATGATAGAAGTAGTAATCATAAAGATTTGGATGCCGATCGGAAAGGATATCCAATAAATCTATGTGTCTGAATTTGCTCTGAATTAAGTATGAGATGGCTATGGCTGTGTCATAGGAATTCCACTTCCCTGAGCGATTATTTCTGAAAAGTTGATTCAAGAACCCTTTAATAGCTTTATCGCTTTGGGTTTTCATAATCATTACCGTCAATCGCTTAGGATCAAGGCTGATAAAAGATATACTCCGTTCAACAAGTCCTACGATTTCTTTTACAACTGGCTCAGACTTCAACTCATCCTCGTCTTCATATACAAAATAATTAAAAACTTCACTTGGTGTAAACTCTATGTCATCCGAGGAAAAGTGTTCGTTAATTAGTTCATTGTATCTTTCTATATCAATACTGTCAAAAAGCAATTCGATGGATAAATCATTTAAAAAACGATATAGAGCGCCGGAAAACAGTTCCTCTATATTGTGTTTTTGCCCATTGAAGTATTCATCATATAGTGATTTTTTGAGCTCAAGGTTTATTTCTTTTGATTCCTTCAAGCAGCATTTCTTGGCATTCAATGCCAAGCCATAATTTTTGAGAATTGATGAATATTCATTCCTTATTTCATTATAAGCATTGTGCAAATCTCCAATGGGTTTATCTGATGAAATAAGAATATACATATCGTCAACATAACGAACAATGCGGAAAGAAGAAAATGCCGTAATATTCTTTGAAATATATTCGTGCAGAGCCTTATCTACAGCATCGAGATAGACAACAGTTGCAAGATATGATGAAGCAACACTATTTTCAATAAGCGGAAACCGACCATTGCCGCAATATGTAAGCAATTCTTTGAATAAATGCAACTGTGTTTGAGAAAACACTACTGTACCGGAGTTGCAAACTTTATCTATTTGTGAAATCAGTCTATCAACACTTATATTTGCGAAGAAATTAGTGATGTCCGTTTTGATGAAATATTGATACTCATCAATAGAGGCATTTAGTTCTTTAAAAAAGTCATCGTAGTCCTGTTTGTATTTGGGTCGTAAATATTCATAGTTACCGGCATAATAAACGGATATATCTGACGGTCTGATAGGCGAATAGTGATTGTGTACTTCCAATCCTATCGACTGCAAAAACAAAAACAGAACAGGAGCTACAAGTGATGAATCTCGAAAACTACCATCACCTTTTTGCAGATAGTTTTCTGACTGGTGCATAGCGGGAGGAAAAAGCATAAATGAGGCTGTTTTGATATAGCTGTTATAAAATTCTTCTCCAGAAATATTTTCCTTGTCAGCGGAGGAGAGTTTGGTAAACGGGAACCATTGCAGATAAGCTTTTTGTGAACCTGCGTTTAGTGAAAAGTACATATTGCAGATGCTTTTCCACATATCATAAGAAACCCCAAACAACTTTCTTCCCCTCCTTATCTTGGTGACTTATTGTATGTAGACTTTTTGTGTTCATCCATATTATACTATATAATTGGAGGATTGTAAATATGGATATAGTAAAAGTGTTTGGAAACAACCTGCGAAAATATCGTAATGAACTGGGACTATCACAAGAGGCTTTTGCAGAAAAGTGTGGTTTACATCGCACATATATCAGTGCTATTGAATGTTATCGTCGCAGCATTTCTCTTGAAAATATTCAGCGAATTGCTGATGCTCTTGGAATTGAAACATTTAAATTGTTTGTGGAGGAATAGGCATGGCACGAAGGAAAATATATAGCAACTTAAATAAAATAGGTCAGTATCGCCCACATCATGTTGATGGACAAACTCTTTATAAAGTATTTCAATGTCTCAATCCCGATTGTACGGAGATGATCACTGTCAAAAAAGATGATATCGACGAAGATTATTCTATTATTTGCCCCAAATGTGGATATGAACATTATTCTGGTGGAGAGCAACACTTGTTTGATTTTTCTATGGATGTTAATAATGATAATGGAGAGGCTGTTTCTGTGCAAGAAGGAGAGTTTGTCGTCTCTCATGATGAATACATAGAAAATGCTCCACTGTATAAGTACTGTTTAATTTGCAATACCCTTAAACCTATTGAGTGCTTCCACAAACACGCTGTCCTGAAATCTGGAAGACAGGGTGAGTGTATAATGTGCAAAACAAATTATAACGCTATTAAAAACGGAACCAGAACTTCTGATCAGCACTTTGAATCTTCTCAGAAACGCCGTCTCTTAATTGAGGTTGCTGGCACAACTCGTGTGAGCCGCAAGGCAATTGAACGAAAATATGGTCTTAGATGTTTCAATTGCGGAGAGGATTTGAGTGGCGTAACTTCCAACAAGGAAAAACCGATAGATCATACATTGCCAGTCTACTATTTGTGGCCTGCAACAACTGACTCTGGAACCTTGCTCTGTCGTGTTTGCAATGGCAATAAGACCGGCAAATGGCCTTCTGAATTTTATACTGATGCTAAACTGCACCAATTAGCTGTACATACTGGCTTTGACTATCATTTGCTGGCCGGAGAACCACAATATAATCCAGAAGCTCTTAGGAGATTGCAAAATCCAGCTGATGTCGATGCACTGCTTGTGAAAAATTCTGGACATATGGACGAAGTATGCAAATTGAGAAACCGTATTCTTGCTGACACCGGCATTGATTTCTTCCAATATGCAACTACGCTGTCTGAGACTTGGATTGCCTATGCAAATTCATTCACGAAGTAAATTTTGCAAATGGGGTGGGATATTAATCCCGCCTCATTTTTTTTGCAGGAACAAATACTGATGCTCTACTGTTGCACCTTTATCTTTGATGCCATATTTTTCGATCTTACTAACGTCTTCACCTGCGAGATAAACGGTATCAAACCACGGTTCTGCACGTTTTGAAAGCTCTATGCCCATATTTACAGATTCGGTCCTTCCTAGGTGCAAAATCACTTTTCCATTTTCGTTTAGGACATTGTGACACATTTCAAAGAAACTATAATAAAGATCAAAGTTTTTCTTTTGTGCTTTATCCAAGAATTTAGCATCGGCTTCTTTATAGTCTCCGGGCTCCCAACCGCATAGCCAAAGACGCATCCAGTTTTGCATATAAAACCGAATAGAATCGGCAAAAGGTGGTGAACATATTATAAAATCTGCGACAATGTCCTTTGTTTCCAAATCTTTATAATCGCCATATATAGCAAATCCTTGCGTTACTTCAGTCTGACCTAGTTTTTTGTAGTTTGCATCCACTTTTTGAACAATCTTCTCAATTACGCTTTTATATTCAAATTCGCCCGTGGGAGCATATGGTGTTAGCGGATGAGAATGCCTTGAAAGTGCATAGGGCCTATTCCCGTGCAATACGTGTAGGAATGCCGAAAAAACCATCGCTTCTTCAGAGGAAATTTTAGAGAACCTATTTAAGAAAAAATCCCTCGCGCACAAAATTTCCTTGTAGGTCTCATTCTCGAAATATTGTGGAAGCTTCCCATTGAACCCAAAGTTTTCATATGCTGCGGTGGACTGCTCCCCCTTATTCTTTTTTATGTATTCATCTAACTGGTGAACAACGTCTTCAACTCCACTGCGGTTAGGCTTTTCAATCTTGGCTTTGGTAACAACATATGCTAATTCGCTTAAATCATTTCCTATTCCAATTCTACCTTGCAAACAAGCCTCAAAAGGAATAGTGCCCACACCACATAAGGGGTCTAGCACCACATCTCCTTCTTTTGTAAAATCAGAAACAAGCCAGTGCGCTATCGCAGGTTTTAGTTTTCCGTGGTACGAACAAAGTGAATGCCACGGATGCCCCCAATTTCTATTTCCGTAAGGTGGCTTCTTATATGGCAGATCAGAAACAAATTCTTCTGCTTTTTTTCTGAATGCTATATCCATTATTTCTCCAATCTGTATCTAAGCAACCTTTGGGTTAAAATCATCCCGTTCTTAGAACGTCTTTCACGCAATATTTCTTCATCGTATAAATAAAATCCATATTGAGTACAAATATTAGAAAGAATTTGGTGCGTTGGAATATGTACACCGGCAAATTGAGAGTCTCCAATATCCATCGTGAATAAACCGCCGGGCTTAATGGATGTACTCAACTTTTGAATAACCATATCCATATCCCGAAAATACCCTGCAACCATTTTGGAAATTCGCGCATCATAAGAGACAGGCTGCAACTGTTCTAAGTATGGTTCCACTACAGGCAATACGGTATCTATAGTAGTGCGTTTGGAAACATTATTGATTCCTGCAACGATACCTTTTGAATGAAAGCGTGGAAGATCCTTTTCGCTCAATATGAAATCATTCAGTTTCAGTTCCAATTTAGTGTTGCGGATGTAATTTGTCCCATTGAGATATGGTGGCGAGGTTATAACGCAATCGAACGCATTGACATAATCGTTCTTGCGGGCATCATCGCTAACTTTTGTTGTGCCACATTTGACCATCGCCTTATGATACTGAATATCGCAGATCATTTCGTCTAGCTTATCAATAAAGCAATCAAGCACGCTTTCTTCTCGATATTCCTTTTCTGTAGCGTAACGAAGATCCCCTCGCCTTGTCATTTTTGAAACCTTAACAACAATAGCGCTCAACGCCAGTGTAAGAATACACTTTACGAGGACATCGTCTTCTTGTGAAATCAGTTTTTTGATAGTTAGCAATTCGTTTAATTGACTTTCTCCAAAGAACTTTTCAAAGCCATTCCAAGATGAAAAACTTTCTATCTTTATTGTTCTGATTAACGCACGATATTCAAGCAATTTTGGGATTGCAATATTAACGTCTAGCATCCGTACAACGTTTACCTTTGTTTCAATGACAGTTTGCATAAAGGGATTGGACTCACTATAAAAAGACTCTATGCCGTAAGTCGACGCAACAAGCGACGTCGTACCAGTTCCGCAAAAAGGATCATATATTGTTTCGATATTCGGCTTTAATACCAAGAATTTTTTTAATTCTTCTGCAATTAAGCAGGACGAATACCCTTCCACATAGGGATACCATCTATGTATTGGTTCGCTTTTATTTAGCGAAAATGTTCCGCCTTTTTCTTTAATTAAAGCATTCATTGCTATTCTCCTTTGGACGAAACACTCGTGAATGTCATAATATCTTCTATGGAACAAGACAAAGCACAGCAAATCTTTTCCAACGTATCAAGCGAGACGGATTCATTTCTACCTAACTTAGCAATCGCATTGGTGCTTATTTTTGCTGCTTCCCGTAACTGAGATTTATTCATATGTTTGTCAATTAACAGTTTCCAAAGGTTAGAATAATCTACAGCCATAATGACACCTCCCATACAATCGATTCTATTTTAGCACACGTTCACTCAAACATCAATATATTTTTGATAAATATCAAAAATATATTGATGGTCAAACCAATCTTGCCCTAAACGCACAAAAAAGCCCACAGAATGATTTCTGTGGGCTTTTGTATGCTTTTGGGGTCAATGGCAAGTTAGTGCCGAATTAGGATATATGCAATAAGCTGGGTATTTCTTTCCAACCATAGCAGCAGAAAAGACCTTCTGCCATTGTTTCACCTATACCGTGTAAATTAGTTCGGCGTTTACAATCTCCATAGCCCTGTTTCGGATGTTATTCATCCTGTCGACCCACTCCATAGGATCGGCGGCTTTCAGTGCTTCTGTGACACCTTCTGCCTCGGCCATCTGTTTTATCCGCCGAGAGAGCAGTTCCTCTGCATGACGGCCAATGTCGGCAAGGTAGCTGTTCAGCTTGCCACCGGTGAGCAGGGTCGCATAGGTTGCCCGGTGATGCTCTTTCAGGTAACGCCGGTGGCGCTGTCCCCACACGCCGATGGGCTGCTGTTCTTCTTCGGGCAGCTTCAGATCGGGGAGAAGATAATCCCCGACCTGTGTATAAGTACCGCCCATTTCCTCAAAAATCGTCTTTGCCATTGTCTGTTCCTACCTTTCATAATTTGTATTTCTGCGCCTTGTGCGCTGGTTTTGCTTTCGTTGCTGCGCTATATCTTCCGCCTGCGCAATCAGATTATCGATCTGCTGACTACCAAGGACCTTCCGCAGGAAGCGGAAATCCTTCAGTTCCGAGCGTAGGGCATCATTTTCTCCTTTGAGCCGGTCGTTGGTTGCGGTCAGATGTTCATTCTCTCGATAGAGCCGCCCGTTGGTGTTATTCAGCCGGTGGTAGCTGTCTATCGCCTTGTAATAGCGATAAAACACCTCTCGGATAATCTCTTTCAGCTTTTTAATCAACGGGTCAACAAACCGCTGTTTATAGGTCTTGGCGGTCATCAGGGTGGGTGGATCGGGGAGCTGAAACTCTGCATCCGACTCAATTCGCTGCTCCAACCGCTCAATGGAATGTGCCCCCTGATCGAAGTTGTCAATTCGATTCTGCACCGTTTCCAGCTCGTCCTGCTTTTCGGCCAGGGTGCTGTCCAACGCCGCAATTTCTTTTTCTCGTTCCTGCTTTTTGTAGTCCAGAACGGAGAGGTGCTTTTCGTGGGTGCCTTTCTGCTCCCACTGAATGTCATACCGCTCCATCACGGCGGCAAGCTGCTCCTTTTCGGACTGTACCCACTGCGCCCATTCGGTAGCGCCTCGTGTGCCGCCCTTGAAGCCTTGCGCCGCCAGCGCTTGCTTCAGCGACACACGGGTATCCAGCCCTCGCTTGCTCCCGGTGGTAAACGGCACAAAGTCAATGTGGATGTGTGGCGTGGCCTCGTCCATATGGAGGTGTGCCGAGAATACCCGGAGGTTTGGATTGCGCTCCTGAAAGCCCTGATAATATTTGTCCAGTACCTGCCGAGACAATTCTGCGTATTCGCCGGTAGCGCTCATATCCTCCTTGTTTCCGATTTGCAGGATGATCTCGTGGAAAGGCTTCTCCTGATTTCCAGAGCGAATCTTCTCATAGTAGTTCGGAATGCGCCGGTCTGCACGGGTTTGCTTCTCGTTGTACCGTTTCAGAGCCTCATTAAAAAGCTGGTGGTATACCGTCTGAATGCGTTCATTGCAATAATCAATGTTCAGGTGCGTGCGGCTCCCGTCTACATTTTCCGCTTTGAATTTGCGGCTGTTGTGATTGACAGAGCCTTTACCAACCTCGGCACTGATTGTCCTTTTCATAAAACCTCACTTCCTTTCACCCTCCGGCCGCAGCCGGGGTTCTGTTACTCTTGTCAAGAGTAACGCAAAAGCACTTTTGACAGCCTGCGGCCATCAAAAGATGCTATTGCGCTCTCCGAGGGGGCTTATGGGGCTTTGCCCCGGCAACTGCGGTTGCCTCCCCAGCAGGGCTGCCCTTTGAAAAGGCACCCTGCACCCCGCCGAAACTTCTGTGACGGTGTGTGACGATGGTGACGATATTTTTGATACCGCACCCACTCATAGAAATATCGTCACACCGTCACATATCGTCACGACCGCTCTGCCGCTGCAAGCTTTACAGTGCGCTCGTTCCGATTGCGGCTGCTTTCATATCGGATGCCATATTCATTCAGCAGCCGTCCGGCGTTGACATTTAGTCGCCTTGTCAGAGCATTGGGCTTCATATCCACGCCGAGAATCGACGCAAGTTCCGTGGGCGTTCCTGCCCACTCCTTACCACCCGAAGAAAGAAAAGCCGAAACCTGTTCCAGCAGCGGCTCCGGCGGCGCTTTCCAAAGTTCCGTTTCCACACGCTCCAGCTCCCACGCAAGGGTTTCCTCGTTGCGGAAAAGGTGTAGCCGCTGATCCGGCTGATCTCTTCCGGATACATCAAGACAAGCGGCATTACCAGTGCGTTTTTCTTTGGTGAGCAGAAACGCTCCATCCGCTGCACCCAGCAGTCCGTTGGTGCCGGAGATCATATCAAACTTATCGTCTGACTGCTGTTTTCGGGTGTGATGGACAAGAAGCAGACAGATGCCATAGCTATCCGCCAGCGCCTTCAACCGAGTGATGATCTGATAATCGTTGGCGTAGCTGTAGTTGTCCCCGCCGACCTCACGCACCTTCTGGAGCGTGTCAATGATGATAAGGGAAGTGCCTGGATGCTCCCGCAAAAAATTAGTGAGCTGCTCGTCGAGGCCGCTGCCAAGCTGGCCGGCCGAAACAGAGAAGAACAGGCTCTCATTTTCTGCCGTGCCGAACATCCGATAGGAACGCTCCTGCAAGCGGCGGTAATCGTCCTCAAGCGCAAGATACAGCACCGTTCCTTTACGGACGGGATAATTCCAAAGCGGCGTGCCGGTGCTGATATGATAGGCAAGCTGGGTCATCAAGAAGCTCTTGCCCAGCTTCGGAGCGCCGACAAAAAGGTAAGTACCCCGGTAGAGCAGACCGTCCACAAGGGGCGGCTTGCTCTGGTACACATTGTCCAACAGTTCAGACATTGACACGGTTTTCAAGTAGGACGGGTCCATCATTCGCAGAATTTCTCTCTGCATTTCATTAAACCCCTTGAAATTCGGGGCAAAATCGGTTAAACTATTGTCAGTAAGGCTTTGGGATGACTGCTCCGTATCTGCGCCAACAGATACATTCGGAGCGGTCATTTCTTTTTCTTTGTTCATTCAGATTCCTCCTTCATTCCGCCGAGAATATCGGCTATCATTTCAATTAGGTCAAGCAGCTCATCATTGACTGCGCCGCCAGTCTCAATGCGCTGCAATTCCAAAAGCACTTCGGCAAACTGACTCCGCAGCGCCTTGAAAACTCTGGGATTGCCCTGCACCATCACATCCTTGTGGGTGAGCCGCTGGGTGATATAGTCCTGCTTTGTCAGCCCGGAGAGCTGCACATAGCGTTCAATTTGAGCATCCTCCTCCGGCGATACCCGGAAGGCAACCGTCTTATTACGCCAGCGATTATGCTCGTCCCTGTTCTTCAATGACATTATCTGTACCATCCTTTCTGAACTGATTGAGTTTGTCGGCCATATCGCTTTGCGTGGAGGGGAACAGGTGAGCGTAGTTGTAGGTGATATTGATGCTTTCGTGTCCCACCCGATCGGCGATGGCTACCGCCGAGTATCCCATTTCAATCAGAAGCGAAATATGGCTGTGTCTCAAATCGTGGATTCTGATCCTCTTGACACCTGCGGCCTTGGCACCTCTGTCCATTTCGTGATGAAGATAGCTTTTCGTAACTTCAAACAGCCGGTCATTTTTGCCGATTCGGTAGAGCTGTTTCATATAGTCCTGCATTTCCTCACAGAGAAACTCCGGCATCTTGATCGTCCGATTGCTTTTCGGCGTTTTCGGGTCAGTGATGATGTCCCTGCCGCCGATGCGCTGATAAGATTTGTTGATCGTGACCGTCTGCCGTTCAAAATCGAAATCTGCTGGGGTCAGTGCCAGCAGCTCTCCTTCACGAATACCGCACCAATAGAGCATTTCAAAAGCGTAGAAAGAAACAGGTTTGTCCATCATTTCCTCTGAGAATTTCTTGTATTCCTCCTGCGTCCAGAAAAGCATTTCTCTTGCCTTGGCCTTGCCCATATTGCCGACCTTGGCGGCGGGATTGTCTTTCAGCCCGTAGAATTTCACAGCGTGATTGAAAATGGCACTGAGCTGATTGTGCAGGGTTTTGAGATACACCGGCGAATACGCTTCGCCGCTCTTATCCCGACATTTGATCATCTCATTTTGCCAAGCGATAATGTCTTTGGGCTGGATCGAGTTCATTTTCCGCTTGGCGAAATAGGGAAGCAGCTTGGTGCGGATGATATGCTCTTTCGTGTGCCAAGTGTTCTCTTTCAGCCGGTTCTTCATATCGGCTGTGTAGGTGTCGATAAAGCTCTCAAAGGTCATATCCAGATCGGCTTCCACCTTGTGGAGCTGTTCCCGCTCCCAAGCAAGCGCTTCTCGTTTGGTTGGAAAGCCTCGCTTCGTAGACTGGTGGACTTTGCCCTGCCAATCCGTGAAGCGGTAGTAGACCTTCCAAGTGTTGTTTTTGGTATCTTTATAAACGGACATTTTTACCTCTCTTTCTGAACAGCACCGTAACAGGTGCGCTCCATAAAATACTGTTTGTTGACTCGTCCCGAAATCGTGAGGAAGCCTTTGCTTTTCAGTTCCTCATTCAGCTTCTGGACGATCTTGTAGGCGTAGGATTTGGAAACGCCCAATTCCTGTGCGACTTCCTCCACTTTCATAAAGCTTGTGTTTTCCATTTCATCACCCCTTTCGTTTGGCTATAGTTCTCTTATTTAGTGTCGGAGAACTTTCTGGCCGCATTCCGATTTGCCCGAGCGGGTACGCCATTACCGTGACGCACGACGGATATTCTGTTGTTTGCAAACAGATTAACGCTATTTGCTTAATCATTATACTAAGCGAATTTGCTATTGTCAAGAGGCTTGCGGGAAAATATTTAACTTTTTTGCTTTTGCTATCTTGACACAACCTAAATCCATATGCTATACTAGTTGCACAATACATAAAGGAGTGTTGTGCTATGGCAATCGGTGAGAGAATTCGCTTTTTCCGTAATCTGCGGGGAATGACACAAAAATACTTGGGGCAGGTGGTCGGTTTCCCGGAAAAGACCGCCGACATCCGTATGGCGCAGTATGAATCCGGCAGCCGGACGCCTAAGGCGGAGCTGACGGAAAGCCTTGCCGGTGCGCTGGGTGTCTCGCCACTGGCGCTGTCCGTGCCTGACATTGACAGCTATCTCGGTCTGATGCACACGCTGTTTACCTTGGAGGATCGCTACGGATTGACGGTAGAAACCGGCGAGAACGGCGTTTTTCTGCGTGTTGATCCCCGCAAGGGGAAGGACGCTGCCGAGCTATCCGAAATGCTCACTGCGTGGGCTGAGCAGGCGGAAAGGCTCCGCAATGGCGAAATCAACCGGGAGGACTACGATAAGTGGCGTTATAACTATCCGAAATACGATGAAACCTCCGGCTATGTAAAAGTCCCGTCTCAGCAGCTCAGCGATGCAATGGTGGAGGCGTTCAAAGACCGGCTGAAGAATGACTGAATCTGAGTAAAACAAAAAGAGCTATCTGACTTCTCTAACAGAAATCAGACAGCTCTTTATTCTTGGATAATCTTAAAATGTTGTCATTTTGTTGTCACGGGGCAATTCCGTAACGCAAATGTCCAGCATTTTCAAGGCTTTTTGGCCTTTCTGTGATTATTCCCACTCAATCGTTCCGATCGGCTTGGGGGTGAGATCCATTACGACACGGTTGATGCCCTCGACCTCATGGGTGATGCGGTCGGTGATATGGTGCAGGAGGGGGTAGGGGATCTCCTCGATGGTGGCGGTCATGGCGTCGGTGGTGTTCACCGCGCGGATGATTGCCGGCCAGCCCTCATAGCGCTTGCCGTCGCGCACGCCGACGCTCTTGAAGTCGGGCACGGCGATGAAATACTGCCAGACCTTGCCGGCAAGGCCGTTCTTGTCGAACTCCTCTCTGAGGATAGCGTCGGCTTCTCTCAGGGCGTTCAGGCGGTCTCTCGTTATCGCGCCGAGGCAGCGTACTCCGAGTCCGGGACCCGGGAACGGCTGGCGGTATACCATGCTGTGCGGCAGACCGAGAGCCTCGCCGACAACACGGACTTCATCTTTGAAGAGCAGTTTTACGGGCTCGACAAGCTCCATTTTCATGTCCTCCGGCAGGCCGCCGACATTGTGGTGAGCCTTTACGCCGTGGGATTCGAGGATGTCGGGATATATCGTTCCCTGTGCAAGGAACTCGATGCCCTCAAGCTTCGACGCCTCTTCGTCAAAGACCTTGATGAACTCGCCGCCGATTATCTTTCTCTTCTTTTCGGGGTCGCTGACTCCGGCGAGAAGATCGAGGAAGCGGTCGGTAGCGTCGATATAGACGAGGTTCGCGTCCATCTGGTTTCTGAAAATCTCGATGACCTGCTCGCTCTCGCCCTTGCGCATGAGTCCGTGGTTGACATGGACGCAGACCAGCTGCTTGCCTATCGCGCGGATAAGCAGAGCCGCAACTACGGACGAGTCAACTCCGCCGGACAGAGCCAGCAGTACTCTCTTGTCGCCGACCTGCTCGCGTACGGCAGCGACCTGCTCTTCGATGAACTTGTTCGCAAGCTCGGGGGTAGTGATGCGTTCCATGGATTCGGGACGTACATTACTGCTCATAGTTTGTTCTCCTTGTGAATTTTATTCCCATTCCACCGTTGCCGGGGGCTTTGTAGTGACATCGTAGACCACGCGGTTGACTCCCTTGACCTCGTTGGTGATGCGGTTCGAGACCTTTGCGAGCACATCAAACGGGATGCGCGCCCAGTCTGCGGTCATGAAGTCGTCTGTGGTCACTGCGCGCAGCGCGATAAGGCTGTCGTAAGTTCTCGCGTCGCCCATGACGCCGACGCTGTGGACGTTGGTGAGCACCGCGAAATACTGGTTGATGTCGCGGTCGATGCCGGCGATTTTGACTTCCTCGCGGAAGATAGCGTCCGCATCCTTGAGAATATTGAGCTTCTCCTCGGTGATGTCGCCGAGGATACGCACGGCAAGTCCGGGACCCGGGAACGGCTGACGCCAGACAAGATCCTCGGGGATGCCGAGCTCGAGTCCTACCTTGCGCACCTCGTCCTTGAACAGGTCGCGCAGGGGCTCTATGAGCTCATCGAAATCGATGTGGTCGGGCAGTCCGCCGACATTGTGGTGGCTCTTGATGACCGCCGCGTCGCCCACGCCGCTCTCGATAACATCGGGATATATTGTGCCCTGAACGAAGAAATTCATTCTGCCGAGCCTCTTGCTCTCGTCTTCAAAGACGCGGATAAACTCCTCGCCGATAATTTTTCTCTTCTTCTCCGGCTCGGTCACGCCTGCGAGCTTGGTGAGGAAACGCTCCTGGGCGTTGACTCTGACGAGCTTCATATCAAAGCGCTCGCGGAAGATGTGCTCGACCTCGTCGCCCTCGTTCTTTCTGAGCAGGCCGTGGTCAACGAAAACGCAGGTCAGCTGCTTGCCGACCGCTCTGTGCAGAAGCACGGCGGCAACGGAGCTGTCGACTCCGCCGGACATGGCGCAAAGCACAGTCTTGTCGCCTATCTTCTCGCGCAGGTGCTTTACCTGCTCTTCGACGAAGCTTGACATGACCCAGTCGCCCTTACAGCCACAGATATCAAAGAGGAATGTTTTGAATATCTCCTCGCCGTACTGCGTATGCATGACCTCGGGATGGAACTGAACGGCGTAAATTCTCTTCTCGTCGTTCTCCATCGCCGCGCAGGGGCAGTCGCGCGTGACGGCAGTTACTTTATAGCCCTTGGGCGGGTTGCTGATATAGTCCGTGTGGCTCATCCAGCAGACGCTCGTATCCTCGGGGATATTTTTGAGCAGTCGGCTGTCCTTGCTGCGGGTCATATCTATCTTGCCGTATTCGCTCTTCGAGCCGCTCGTTTTGACAACGCCGCCCGCCATATATGCAATAAGCTGAGCGCCGTAGCAGATGCCGAGCACGGGGATGCCCGCATCGAGTATCTCAGGCGAATAGTGGGGCGAGCTCTCGTCATAGACGCTGTTGGGACCGCCCGTGAATATTATTCCGACATAGCCCGCCGCCTTTATCTCGTCGACGGTTATGCGGCTGTACGGTTTTATCTCGGCGTAGACATTGTGCTCTCTGACGCGGCGCGCGATGAGCTGATTGTACTGGCCGCCGAAGTCCAGCACGAGAACCTTCTCATGATTGTCCTGCATGATATCCACCCTTTTTTATCTGACTATAATCTCTTCTCTTCTCGGTCCGTTGGAAACGAGCTTTATCGGCACGCCGATCTCCTTCTCGATGAAGAGGACATAGTCCTGAGCCTCCTTGGGAAGCTTGTCAAACTCTCTTATGCCGCGGATGTCGCACTTGAAGCCGGGCATGGTGACATAGACGGGCTTTGCCTTTTTCAGGCGCGAGGTGACAGGGAAGTCCTTTGTGACTTCGCCGTCTATCTCATAGCCGACGCAGAGCTTTATCTCGTCGAGATACGACAGGCAGTCGAGCGCGGTGAGCGCGACCTGAGTTGCGCCCTGAGCCTCGCAGCCGTAGCGGGTCGCGACGCAGTCAAACCAGCCCATGCGGCGCGGTCTGCCGGTCGTTGCGCCGTATTCGCCGGCGTCGCCGCCGTGGTTTCTCATCTTGTCCGCCTCTTCGCCGAATATCTCGCTGACGAATTCGCCCGCTCCGACGGCGCTCGAATAAGCCTTGGTGACGGTGACTATCTCCTTTATCTCATAGGGCGCGATACCTGCGCCGACGGCGCCGAAGCCCGCGAGGGTCGACGACGATGTGACCATGGGATAGATACCGAAATCGGGATCCTTGAGCGAGCCGAGCTGACCCTCAAGAAGAATGTTCTTGCCGTCCTTGACAGCCTGGCGGATGATCTTGCCGGTGTCCGCGACATAGGGTCTGACCATCTCGCGAAGCTTCATCATGTGGTCGAACAGCTCGTCCACATCGAGAGTCGGCTTGTGATAGACATGCTCGAGCAGCAGATTCTTCACTTCGCAGACTCTTTCGAGCTTTTCTCTGAGATATTCCTCATCGAACAGCTCACAGACCTGGAAGCCGATCTTCGCATACTTGTCCGAATAGAACGGAGCGATACCGCTCTTTGTCGAGCCGAATTTTTTATCCTTGAGGCGCTCCTCCTCATAGGTGTCGAGCATAACATGATAGGGCATCATGATCTGCGCGCGCTCGGAAACGAGGATATTGGGCTGCGGCACGCCTGCCGAAGTGACATGCTCGATCTCCTTGACGAGCTTCTCGATATCGAGAGCCACGCCGTTGCCGATGATGTTGACCGTGCCGGGCTGGCACACGCCTGACGGCAGAAGATGGAGCGCGAACTTGCCGTAGTCGTTGATTATCGTATGTCCTGCATTGGCACCGCCCTGAAAACGAATGACCATGTCCGCCTGGGAGGCAAACATATCGGTAATCTTACCTTTGCCCTCATCGCCCCAGTTGGCACCCACAATTGCTCTGACCATACTTAAAACGCACCTCCGAAAAATCAAATACACTTAATTATATATTATCGCCCGCGCGGTGTCAATGAGCCGAAGGGCTCAAAGAGTCGAATTTTGCGGGTTCTCAATTGATTTTATTGGTTATTGTGGTATAATATAAAATGGTATAATTCAAAATCAAAATGTTTTCGCACCCGATATTAAAATCGCCTTTTTCGGCACACAATAATCACGAATATCTGTGAAAGGACTGTGTTAAATGAAGAGACGAAGATTTTTAAGCCTCGCACTCGCGCTGATGCTCATTATCTCACTGTGCGCGTGCAAAACGAAAGTCGTTGACGACAGCACGGACGCCACCCACGGCAACGCGCCGGTGACGGGTCAGAAGCGAGACGAGACAACGACTGCGCCGCAGACCACAAAAGCTCCGCAGACGACAAAAGCACCCGAGAACACAACTTTGGCTCAGCGCAAAACGGAGAAAGGCAAGCTCGACCCGAACACCGGAACGTACACCGGGCTCTCCCCGCTGCCGAAGATAAAGCTGACCGCAGCCGACCCGCAGAACACGCGTGGGCTTTCAACAGCGACGGTCGGATACAGCTACGGCGTATCCAAAAACGGCGTTCCGCATCATAACTCGACAAACGCGCAGAAATATTTCGACGAGAAGGGCTTCAACGCCGTCTCGATAGACACGAAGACGAAAGAAAAGGCTCTCTATCTCACCTTTGACTGCGGCTGGGAGAACGGATACACAACGACCGTTCTCGACATTCTCAAGCAGAAAAATGTGCCCGCCGCATTTTTCTGCACACTCTCGAATATTAAGGCAGAACCCGGACTTATCGCAAGAATGATAAACGAAGGGCACATCGTCGGCAATCATTCGACAACCCACCCCGATTTCTCGAAGATAAGCCGCGAGAAGATGGCGACGGAAATCGAGACCTGCGACAACTACCTGCGCGAAAAGTTCGGCTATTCCTCGCCGTATTTCCGCTTCCCGATGGGGTCATATTCCGCCTCGGCACTCGACCTCGTTTCCTCGCTCGGATATAAATCCGTGTTCTGGTCAGTAGCCTACGCCGACTGGGATGTCAACGACACAAAAGGCAAGCAGTATGCATTCGACACCGTGACTTCGCGCCTGCATCCGGGCGCGGTTATCCTGCTCCACTCCGTCTCGCCCGACAACGCCGCCGCCCTCGGCGATATCATCGACTGGGCGCGCAAACAGGGCTACGAGTTTCGCTCGCTCGAACAGCTGCCGAATTGAATATTTACAAAGCACAGCCCCGCCTCGGGATATCCCGGAGGCGGGGTTATTTATTCTATTTAAAATATGCCGTCGCGCTATACAAGTACAGATTTTGCGGGCGGATGATATCCGCCTCTACGGTCGAAAAAATGGACATTCTCAAAATTTTGTGCCGCTGTCTCGGCATAGGCACCTATGTTTTCATAAAGCCATAGGCAACAGCCGGATTCGCGCAAAATCACAGCTGTATTTTCTTCGCCATCATCGCGCCGGCAAACACCGCGACAACGAGCTCTGTCACGGGCATCGCCCACCAGATCATATCCGCGCCGAGGGTGACGGGGATAATGAGTATCAGCGCGCCGCTGATGAGTATTCCGCGCGCTACGGACACGAACATCGAGGTTTTCGCGCGCATCGTCGCCTGGAAATAATAGGTTGAATAGACATTGAACGACAGCAGCAGGAACGACGAGCCGTATATTCGGATTATCGCCGGGGCTATTGCGAGCACCGAGGCGGTCGGGGTCATAAACAGGCGGATAAGCCCGTTGGGTACCGCGAATGTTATCGCCGCCCACACCGCGCCGAATATCGCGGCGGTTATTATATTATATCTCAGCATCTTCTTTATCCTGCCGACATTGCCCGCGCCGTAGTTCTGCGAGATTATCGGCTGAGACGCCTGACCTATGCCGTAGGAGCAGCACTGGACGAGCGTGCTGACGGAGACTATGACCCCGTAGACCGCGAGCGCGTCCGTGCCGAGATATTTCATTATCTGGCGGTTGAAGAGCATCGTGAGCACTCCCATCGCCACGTCTATAATAAACGACGAGAAGCCGTTGACGGTTATCCTGCCGAAGAGGCGGAATATTTCTTTTGAAAATTGCAGGCGCAGAGTGTTGCTCTTCTTGAAAAAGTGGGTGAGCATAACAAGCGTTGATATGCCCGCGCCCATCGCTGTAGCGATTCCCGCGCCGCGTATACCCATATCGAGCGTGAATACGCAGAAATAATCGCCGAATATATTGAACACGCCGCCCGCTATGACCGACTTTGTCGCAAGCCCCGGGTCGGAGTCGTTGCGCAAAAACGACGAGAACAGGTTTATGCAGACATATATCGGCACGGTGAATTTCGGGGCTATCATATACTCCTTGCAGAGCGGCATAAGTTTTTCATTTGCGCCGAAGAGCAGGAGCAGTTTATCCTCGAACACGAGGATAATCACCCAGAGCACCGCGGATATTATCGCGCTGAACACGACCGCCGAGGTAAAATACAGATTCGCTTTTTTGCTTCCCTTGCCCTTTGAAACTCCGTAGAGCACCGAGCCGCCGATACCGGTCAGCAGACCGAAGCTGTAAATTATATTCCACACCGGCGCAATGACCGACATTGCCGCTGCGCCGTCCGGGCCGTGATACTGCCCGACGACTATCATATCGACGAGGCCGTAGATGCTCGCTATGAGCGCGCTGCCGAACGAGGCGATGAGAAATTTTCTGTAAAGTTTTCCGAGATCGTCTTTTAAAAGATCCATGACTTCCTCCTGAATAACTGTGGTGGATGATATCCGCCTCTACAATCTATAGAATAAACCTTTGCGGTGATTTCATGCCGCCGTCGCCGCACCCTACAAGGTGCTTACTAATAATTCCCGCGCACCTTGAAAATTAAACAGAGCCTAAAGCAAAAACCGGACAAGAGAAACAGGCGTTTCAGCCTGTACCCTTATCCGGCGTATCATTTCTGTCGAACAATCTGCCCTCCGAGCAACGGAGCTTATTCTACTATATGTTGCTTTTAAAGTCAAGCGTTTTTGTTTTCCGTCTCCTGCGCTTCGTTGTGCGCCTTTATCGCGGCGGCTATCTCCTTGTCGTTATAGAAGATATAGACAACGACCGAAATCGCGACGAAAATCATAGCGACAAGCGCCGTGTTGCGCACTCCCGCGCTCGTTGCGGCGCCCGTGCCGTCCGCGCCCTTGCCGAGCAGGAGCGAGCACGCGATAACAACTATCGCCTGGCACATCTTGTTGGCAAAGTTGCGCGCGGCGAAGAACATACCCGCTCTGTTCTGTCCGGTCTTTATCGAGTCGTACTGCGCGAGATCCGCGAAGATGGATGAGGGGATTATGTTCGTTATCGCTATGGGCATGGCTATAACAAGTCCGATGAGTATCGCGAACGGCTTCGCGCCGATGGCGTCGATAACAAGGTTGTAGTTAAAAATAGCGCAGTAGAGCAGGACATATGTTATGCACGCGCCGAGAAGCAGCGGCTTCTTGCCGACCTTGCGCGCCAAGATATTGACGAGCGGATAGGTCATTATGCCGACGCCTATTGATATAACCGAGACATATGTCACCCACTCGTCGCCGAGGTTCAAAAGATTTGTTATGTAATAGACCTCAGCGGTGTTAAAGAAGGTGAACGCTATCCACATGATAAGATAACCCACGGTGATTATCGCGAAGTTCGGATAAGAGACGGTAGCCTTGAGCGCATCCCATATGGACTGGTGATATTCTTTCGGCTCAACGTAGTCCTTCTCTTTGATGGCAAACGCCGGGATGAGCGCGGCTATTCCGCCGAGCACGCAGAACACGATAAACGGAATGCGCAGAGCCCATATCTCCTCGATGCCGTTTTTCATCAGTATGCTCTTTATCATAGATGTGCAGAACACCATCGCCGACGAGACAACATAGAGCAAGCTGACTACAGAATAGAGGAACACTCTCTTGCGCGGCTCGGCGACGACCTCCGCCTGGAGCGCGCTGTAGGGAATGTTATAGAGCGTCGAGAACAGGTAATAGAGCGCGAGCATCACGCCGACCCATATGGCGTTTATAACGCTCGAACCCGCCATGGGCGGGAAAAAGATGAGCAGGCAGAACAGCCCGTAAGGGACAGCTGACCAGCGCATAAAAGAGATGCGCCTGCCGCTCTTTGCCTTGCTGTTATCTGAGAGGCTCGCGACCCACGGGTCTGTAACAGCGTCGATAACCGTGCCGATTCCGCGAATTATCGCCATAGTCAGCGCAGCTTTCATAAAAAACTGCGGCAGTGTTGTGTTCGAGTTCGTGGGGATGAAGAAGGTCAGCAGGTATGTTGTAATAATACCGTTGATAAGTCCCCTTGCAAAATCTCCGAGGCACAGGGCGAAGATCTTGCCGTTTGTTATTTTTTTCATTGTTTCTCTCTCCTCCCGCCGTCTCCGGCTATTTTGAGAAATTTTTCGCGAAGATGTTTTCTGAACAGCTCGGGCTCTTCGCTCAACGGGCGGTGAGCCGAGTTTTCAAACCAAATTAAATCTTTGTCCGGCGCTTCTATCGAATCATAGTAATTCTGAATCAGCGCCGCCGGGGTGTTTTCGTCGCGCCGCCCCTGGAATATATAATAGGGCATCTCAAATGTGTGGAGCTGGGTGGTAAAATCATAATTGACGAGCGTCGGCCACATCTGCGTCAGGCAGAGCTTATAGCCTTTCGCCGCGCCGTATTTGTCTTTTATGCTGAGCTCCGTCGAAAGCAGCATCGGCAGGACGGTGCCTTTGAAGTAGCTCTCTTTTTTGACTGTGTGTCCGCCGTATTTTCCGAGTATGCGCCGCTGGGTCATGAGCCCCTCGAACACCGGCTTATACTGCCCGTTGACGGGCGGCCCGACCTGTTTGAGCTTTGCTATGCTCTCCGAGTCGTTCGCCTCTTTCGCCTTTCTCATCGCAAAGGCATAGGACAGATTCTCGTTTTCGACTCCGTTGACGACCTGGCCGTAGCCGATATATCCGGCTATCTTATCCGGCACGCGGGCGCAGGCGAATGTGCCGAGCTCGGTGCCCCAGCTGCCGCCGACGATAAATATTTTCTCCTTGCCGAGCGTTTTGCAGAGCCATGAAATAAGCTCGGCGCAGTCGGATATCAGCTGTTCGAGTGTCAGGCTCTCGGGGTCGCAGCCGAAATACGAGCCGCCCGTTCCGCGCTGATCCCACGCGACGACAGTGAAGTCGTCCGTCAGCCCGAAGCCGTCTTTAGCCATGTCGTGGCGGTTGGGCACGCCCGGTCCGCCGTGAAGAAACAGAATGACCGGATTTTCATTTTTCGTTCCCCAAATGTGAATCGTCTGTCCAAGCCCGCCGAGCGTCACGCGCTCCTTGCGGTCTATCGGATATCTGCCCACAGAAAACACCTCACTTGTATCAATAATTTAATTGTAGCACCTTTCGGCGCGCAAACCAATAAAAAAATTATAAAGAATGGAGCCGCCCGAACGGGCAGCCCCAAAATATAATTTAATTTGATATATATTTGCTGTTTACCGCAGGCACATCGAACTCGCCATAGCATTTGAATCCGGCGGCAGGCGAGCGGTCAAGCTCAACATAGAATCTGTAATACGGCGCGAAATACGCGTCCATAGGGTCTATTGAATAGACGAGCTCGACTTTTTTTATCTTCTCGCGCGTAACCACGCCGTTTTCTATTCCGTCCGCCGAGCCGGAGATATATTCGCCGCCGAGCAGCAGCTTTTCGGCTTCTTTATATGATATTATCGGATAATCACCGAGCTTCTTTGCGCCGTCGACGGAACTGATTCTTATCGATTCAAGCCCGCCGTTTTCGTTTATATCAAAAAACACGCTCCCGAAATTATAGCTTTTTACTCTTTTCAAATCGCCGCCCGAGCCGTCATAGACGCGGTATTCCGCACTCTCCCCGCCGTTTATATCATAGTCGGAAGTAACGCAGAGCACGGGATTTTTGAAGCCGATTACAGAAGAATACTTTTCAATGAAGTACCCTGCGGCATCGCGCCCCGTGCCGTTTCCCGCAACAGGCTCGGAAAAGTTTATACTTACCCCGCCCGTCGCAAACGCCGATATCAAGCCGATGTCCGTCTCGGCTCTGACGGCGTAGAGCGAATTTTCGCTGACTACCCACTCGCATTCCGGGAGATTCTCCTGCGTCACCGACTTTATCTGCGCGCCTGATTTTTCGGCAGTTTTGCGCACGGTCGAGAGCAGCTCATCATAGCTTAGCGACTGCGTGTTTTTGTAGACAGGCAGCCGCTTCAGCTTCATCTCCGCGCTCCACGGGTTTCCCGTCGTGTATTCGCTTATGTCGCGCACAACAGGCGTGTGAGCGCCGGCTCCCTCGCCGGAAAAGCCCACTGTGCCGAGTGATATCTTTTGCAGTCTGGCGGGGCTTATCAGCCAATAGCCGAAGAACACCGCCGCGACTATGCAGAGGCACGCTGCCGCCGTCATCAAGCGCATGGGATAGCGCGGCGCTCTGTTCTTAAAATTTATTTTTTTCGGCGCGGCCTCGGCTATAAACCTGTCGTCAGCGCCGCCTACGGCCTTCAATAAATCTTCTTTTTTCATACCGTAAAGCCCTCCTTTTCGAGAAAAATCTTTAAGCTGTCCCTTGTTCGCTTGAGCGACATTTTTACCGCGCCCTCGGTCATTCCGCGCTCGGCGGCTATCTCCGATATGCCGAGCATATACCAGTAGCGCTGAATAAAAACTATTCGCCTCTCCCGCTCGAGAGAGTCTAAAAATCCGTTCACCGCCTCGCGTAGCAGAACGGTGTCCGCCTGCTGCTCGGTATTCTCGGCACTCGGTATACACTCCGACAGCTCATCGAGAGCGAGGGCAACATTCTTTTCGCCGCGCTTTTTCGCCCGGCGGACTTTCAACAAATTCAGCGCGGAATTTCTCGCTATCCTGCCGAGATATGCGCCGAGATTTTCCGGTCTGTTCGGCGGAATGGAGTTCCACGCACCGAGCATGGCGTCACTGACGCACTCCTGCGCGTCCTCGCGGCAGCGCACAACGGCATAGGCCACGGTATAACAGTATCCCGAATATTTTTCCTCGAGCCGCGCCACGCTCCTCTCGTCGCGGGCGAACAAGCCGTCAATAAGCAGTTTGTCCTCCATAATTACCTCCTCTCCAACGACATCCGCTCACTCTTAAAGACAACAAAAAGGTGCTTTAGGTAACGCATGGGCTTGCCTTTATTTTTATATTATCATATATTTTGCGTTTTGAAAAGAAAAACGCCCCGAAGAAAAACTTCGGAGCGTCATATAAATTATATTTTATCAGCCGCCGAGATAGGCTTTGACTATCTCTTCGTTGTTGAGCAGATCCTGCGCGGTGCCCTCTGCGGTTATTGCGCCGGTTTCGAGGACATAGGCGCGGTCGGAGATGGAGAGCGCCTTTTTCGCGTTCTGCTCGACGAGCAGGATGGTCGTGCCGGACTTGTGATAGTCCTTGATTATCTCGAACACCTGATCGACAAACAGCGGGGAGAGACCCATCGACGGCTCATCGAGCATGAGCAGCTTCGGGTGGCTCATCATAGCTCTGCCCATTGCGAGCATCTGCTGCTCGCCGCCGGAAAGAGTGCCCGCTATCTGCGACTTTCTCTCGCCGAGGCGGGGGAAGCGGGTGCAGATCTCGTCGATATCCTCTTTTATCTTCTTTTTGTCCTTTTGCGTATATGCGCCGAGGAGCAGGTTTTCATAGACGGTCAGCTCCTGGAACACGCGGCGACCCTCGGGCACCTGGCTCATTCCCATGCCGACCAGCTTATGACCGGGAATCTTGTTTATCTCGTTTCCGTCATAGACGACGGAGCCGCTCTTTATCGGAATGAGGCGCATGATGCTCTGCATCGTGGTGGTCTTGCCCGCTCCGTTTGCGCCGATGAGCGAGACTATCTCGCCCTGATCGACATGGAAGCTGATGCCCTTGAGCGCTCTTATAACGCCGTAATAGACCTGAAGGTCCTTGACTTCTAACAATGCCATGACTTTTCCCCCTTATTCACCGATATACGCCTTTATGACCTCGGGGTCACTCAGCGCTTCCTCTGTCTTGCCCTGCGCGAGCACTGTGCCGAAGTTGAGCACGGTTATCTCATCGCAAAGACCCGACACGAACTTCATGTCGTGCTCGATAAGAAGTATGGTCATGTCAAACTCGTCTCTTATGCGCCTGACTATGTCCATCAGATCCTCGGTCTCGTGGGGGTTCATGCCCGCTGCCGGCTCGTCGAGGAGCAGCAGGCACGGATTGGTCGCGAGAGCGCGGGCTATCTCAAGCTTTCTCTGCTTGCCGTAAGGCAGGTTGCAGGCGAGGTTGTTTCGCTCGTCATAGAGATCGAAGATGCGGAGTATCTCCTTTGCCTTGTCGCGCATCGCCTTCTCCGTCTTGTAGTGCTTCGGGAGGCGGAAGATGCTCGAGAAGATATCGCACTTGAACTCGGGCTGGTTGTGCAGACCGACGAGGACGTTTCTTATCACGCTCATGTTGTTGAACAGACGGATGTTCTGGAATGTTCTCGCGATGCCCTTGTGGTTTATCTGCTCCTGGCTCTTGCCGCGGAGCTCTTCGCCGTTTAGGTAGAAAGTTCCGGTTGTGGGCTGATAGACGCCGGTGAGCATATTGAAGACCGTTGTCTTGCCCGCTCCGTTGGGTCCTACGAGACCGTAGAGCTGCTTTTTCTTTATTTTCAGATCGACATTCTCGACCGCTTTCAGTCCGCCGAAGGAAATGCCGAGATCCTTTGTTTCAAGAACATATTCAGCCATTTTTCTTTCCTCCCTTTTGCGGCTTGTCGGGGACATATTCCTTGCCCTGCTGCATATCGACAGAGAGGATTTCGTCCATGGAGATCTTTGTGGGAACGTTGCTCCACTCGCCCTTGTCGTCGCTGATATCCTCGGGCTTGCGCTTCTTGTCCGCGATGCGCGCCATGATGAAGCGCGGAGCGAGCTTCTCTTTTATGCGGGTGAACGCGGGAGCGTTGTTGAAGATAACGAGGCAGATAAGAATAAGTGCATAGATAAGGTACTTGAGCGCCGCGAGGTCGCCGGAGAGCTTGCTCTGGAGCTCGAAGTTGATTATCGTGATGAGCGCGGCGGAGACTATCGAACCGTTGATGCTTGCCATGCCGCCGAGGACGACCATGACGAGGATTTCGATAGAGTAGTTATACGAGAACACCGAATACTGGACGGGCGTGATGTAATGCGCATAGATAACGCCTGCGACGCCCGCGAAGAATGCGGAGAAAACAAACACAAAGAGCTTGTAGAAAGTCACGTTTATGCCCATTGCCTTTGCCGCTATCTCGTTGTCGCGTATAGCGGTTATCGCTCTGCCGTGCTTTGAGCGGATAAGATTGTTTATCATGAACAGGACGATGAGCACGACGACGAAAGCGACGATATAGAGCGAGGTATCGTTCCTCGTATCGTACTTTATCGTGTTCGTGCGAAGACCCATTGCCTTGCCGAAAACATCGAGGTTCTTGAATATTGTTCTGACTATCTCGCCGAAAGCGAGGGTCACTATCGCGAGGTAGTCTCCTTTGAGTCTGAGTGCCGGAAGTCCGACGATGAGACCGAATATTGCGGCTATCACGCCGCCGGCGAGCATGCTGATGATGAGCACCAGAAGCTTGCTGCCGATAACATCAGAGAGCTGAATGGCTATGTATCCGCCGAGATATGCGCCGACGCACATGAAGCCTGCGTGACCGAGCGACAGCTCGCCGAGGAAACCGACGACGAGGTTCAGGGAAACGGCGAGGATGATGCTGTAAGCTATCTGGACGAGCAGGGTCGACGCCGAGCGCTGGAGGTTGCCGGTCAGCTGGAGAATGACCGACACGCCGAGGACGGCGATGACCATTATATAGCTGATGTAATTTTTGAGCTTGAATTTGCTTTCTGTCTTTGTTTTACTCATCAATTACACCTTCTCTCTTCTCTTCTTGCCGAGCAGACCGATGGGTCTTACAAGAAGGATCAAAATCAAAAGACTGAATTCAACGGCAGTGGTATAGGGTGCGAGGACGGGGACGGCAAGGCATATCTTCTCGATAACGCCGAGGAGCACGCCGCCGATCATCGCGCCGGGGATGGAGCCGATGCCGCCGATAACCGCCGCGGTGAACGCCTTGATGCCGGGCATCGAGCCGAGGGTCGGCTCCGCAGTCGGTATCTGGAAGAGATAGAACACGCTCGCGAACGCGGCGAGAGCCGAGCCGATTGCAAAGGTGACGGTAATTATCTTGTTGACATTTATACCCATGAGCTGAGCCGCGCCCCTGTCTTCGGAGACGGCAAGCATGGCGCGTCCGGTCCTGGTCTTTTTGATGAACAGGGTCAGGGCAATCATTATAACCGCGCTTATGCCCATGGTGAGGATCGAGCTGACGCTGACATTGGTGCCCGCAATGCTCACCGCGCCGAGCGAGGGCAGAGACACGCTCTGCGCCTTTGCGCCGAAGATGAGCTGTGCGATACTCTGAAGCAGGTAGCTGACGCCGATAGCGGTTATCAGAACCGCGATGGGGGTAACGCCTCTCAGGGGTCTGTAGGCAACCTTTTCGATAATAATACCCATCAGCGTGCAGACTATAACAGATGCCAGAACGCCGATAGCGAGATTTCCGCCCGCCGCCAGCGTTGTGAAAACGGCATATGCGCCGACCATGATGATATCGCCGTGGGCAAAGTTGAGCATCTTCGCGATGCCGTAAACCATCGTGTAGCCCAGTGCTATGAGGGCGTAGATGGCGCCGAGGCTGAGTCCGTCAAATATAACACTCATAATAAACCTAACGCTCCTTTAGAATGGGAGAAACTTGAACTGCCGAAAGAAAAACAGAAAACGGCAGGAGAATACACTTCCCCTGCCGTTCAAAAACCAATAAATATAAATTTTAGAAATTAATAGTTATCAGCCAAGCTCAACAATAACGGGGACCTTGTTGCAGGCGCCGCTGGCTTCCCAGGTCATCTTGCCGGTAACTCCGTCATAGGAGAAGTCGGAGGCGGTGATAGCCTTTGCCATAGCAGTACCGAGAGCCGTGGGATCGACCTTGACGTTGTTAACGCCGGTCTTCTTCATAGCGTTGAAGACTGCATAGACTGCATCGTAAGCGTCAGCCGCGAACTGGTCGGGGAGAGCGTTGTACTTTGCCTTGTAGGAATTTACGAACTTCGAAACTTTCTCTTCCTTGCTGTTAACATCGAAGGGGGTGATGTACTTGATCTGGTTCTTAACGGAGGAGTCGATCTGGCTGGCTACGCCGTCAAGTCCGTCGCATCCGAAGAGAACCGCGTTGCAGCCCTTGGAAGCGCAGGTCTTTGCAATAAGTCCCGCCTCGGTGTAGTAGATGGGAAGGAAGATAACGTCGCAATCTTTAAGAGCGGCAACCTGAGTGGAGAAGTCTCTCTTGTTCTCCTTGTCGAAGGTCTGCTCGATGTAGGAGACGCCGAGCTCGTTCATCTTTGCCTTGAATGCATCGTAGATGCCCTGCGAATAAGTGTCGGAGGTATCGTAGATAGCGCCGATCTTCTTATACTTCGAGGTAAGCTCCTGAGCGGCAAGTGTGCCCTGGTCGGGATCGCCGAAGCAGACGCGGAAAGCGGTGTCGCCGGTCTCGATAACAGAAGCTGCGGAAGCGGAGGGAGTCATGAAGAAGATGCCGTACTCAGCAGCTGCAGTGCCGAAAGCCTCGCAGGATGCGGAGGTAACGGCGCCGAGGGAGACCTGCATGCCGCCCTCAAGCAGGGAGGTGAAGCCCTGACCTGCCTCAACGGCGCCGGCCTTGTCGTCCTTCATGTCGAACTTGAAGTTTACTCCGTTGAGACCGCCTGCGGCGTTAATCTCGTCAACGGCTAGCTGAGCACCGTTGCGCACGGAGTTTCCGTATGATGAAGCGTCGCCGGTCAGAGGGCCGGTTGCGCCGATAACATATTCGGTGTTGTTAGCTGTGTACTCGCCAACCTTGGTAAGATCGGCGTCTGTCTTGGTATCGCTGCCGCCGTTTTTGCCTGAGCATGCGGTGAAGCCGCACATCACGAGAGCAAGAGCGAGGACTAATGCAAATACTTTTTTCATAAAAATCCTCTTTTCTTTCCTGTTTTTTATTTTATTCTCGGCACCGCCCGACAACTGCGGCGCAAAAAATCGGATATAATGAGGGCAATTGTGAATTACCTTCAATTTTTATTGATTATACTTTCGTATGAGCCTATTGTCAATACTCATAAAAATTTTCGCTTTTTTTAATAAAAATGACGAAAATCAGGAAAATCGCTTTATCACTTTTAACAACTGAAATGTTACGTCAAAACAAATTGATTGTCAGAGTCCCGTCAGCGGATTATTTTGCCTTTCCCATAGCCTTGACGCGGTCGAACTCGTCGGTTATCTCCTTGGAGGGAGCCTTGGTGCAGAGGCTGACTATAACCATCAAGACAAGACCGACAAGGAACGCGGGGAGCAGCTCATATATGCCGAACACGCCGCCGATGGGTTTGATGAGATATTTCCAGATAAAGACCATCGCGCCGCCCGACGCCATGCCGGCGATCGCTCCGGGGAGCGTGGTGCGCTTCCAGAACAGGGAGCAGATAACAAGCGGACCGAAAGCCGCGCCGAAGCCCGCCCATGCGAACGAGACTATGCCGAACACCGAACTGTCGGGGTTGCGGGCGATTATTATACCCAGGATAGCTATGCCGATAACGGTAAGACGCGCTGCGAGCATACTCTTCTTCTCGGATATCTTGAGGTGGAACGCCTCACGCAGTATGTTCTCGGACACGCTCGAAGCGGCGGCGAGAAGCTGGGAGTCGGCGGTGGACATCGTGCTCGCAAGGATGCCCGCGAGGATAAGACCCGCCATGATAGCCGGGAACGCGCCGTAGGTCGAGAGCAGGTGCGCGACGCGGACTATAATAGTCTCGGTGTCGTTGCCGTGGAGCTGATCGACAAGACCGGTGTTGCTCAGCGCTCTGCCGACGATGCCGATAAGAACAGCCATCGCCATGGCGATAACGACCCATACCGAAGCCACGCGGCGGGAAAGCCTGAGCTTCTTCTCGTCCTCGATAGCCATGAAGCGAAGCAGGATATGCGGCATACCGAAATAGCCGAGTCCCCACGAGAGCGTGGTGATTATGTGCAGAAGATTATAGGGCTCGCTCTTGCCGGTATCTTCTATATATGATGCGGTGAGCGAGAGATAGCCGGGGAGCGCCTTTGCGTTCTCGACAACAGCGTCAACGCCGCCCGCCGATATCGTTGAGAAAACAAGAACGAAGACTATCGCCACGGTCATGATAATGCTCTGGACGAAGTCGGTCGCCGAAGCGGCGAAGAATCCGCCCGCCGTGGTGTAAGCGACTATGACGACTGCGGAGATTATCATCGCGGTCATGTAGTTCATACCGAACAGCGAGGAGAACAGCTTGCCGCAGGCGGCGAAGCCGGACGCAGTATAAGGAATGAAGAAAATAATAATTATAACCGCCGCAAGCACCGCAAGGATATTTTTGTCATCCCTGAAGCGGCGGGAGAAGAACTGCGGAATAGTGAACGAGCCGGTCTCCTGGGTATATCTGCGCAGTCTGAGCGCGGTGAACAGCCAGTTGAGATATGTTCCGACTGCGAGACCTATTGCGGTCCAGCCGACATCGGCAACGCCGGAAAGATACGCGAGCCCGGGCAGGCCCATAAGCAGGTAGCTCGACATGTCGCTCGCCTCAGCGCTCATTGCGGTAACGAGCGGACCGAGCTTTCTGCCGCCGAGGTAGAAATCGGCGGACGATTCGTTCTTCCTCGCGCAGCGGAAGCCGATTATCAGCATTCCGACGAGGTAGACGGCGATCGTCCCCAGGATACAGATGTTTGATACGGTCATTTGAAAAACTCCTCATGGGCTGCATACGAGCCCCTCATTTTGGCGGCGAAAATGAAAAAGAACCGCCAGTCTCAGCTGAGCGGCTCTCCATCGTACCGTCATTGATGTCTGCTATTGTAACACATAAAATCGCACATTTCAACGCTTTACCGTGAAAAACAGCAAAATTTTTATTTTTCTTCGCATTCTCCGCCCTCGACCATGCGCCTTTTTATCTCGCGCATTCTCTGTGGAATATCTTCTTTTGCCATCTGCTCATGAATTTTGCAGGTGCCGGCCGCCTTCGCGGTCTCGTAGTACCAGTGCTTATAATCGAGCGTGTCGAGCGTTTTTTCGAGCTGAGCCATCTGCTCATGCACCCGCTCGCGCTGGCGGTCGATAAGTTCGAGGCGCTTGTCTATAGTCGAATCACCCTCGATGCACCAGTCGATAAACTGCTTTATCTCTTTTATGGGCATACCCGTCTTTTTCAGGCACTCTATAATAGAAAGCCACTCGATATCCTCGCCTTTGAACATTCTTATTCCACCGCCCGAGCGCTCGACAAACGGCAGAAGCCCCTCTTTGTCATAATATCTGAGCGTCGAGGGCGCGACGCCCATCTTTTTTGCCATCTCTCCTATTGTATAGAACATCTTACCGCTCCGTTCATAAAAAGTTTTTATTTTAGGTCTTGACTTGAAGTTAGCTTTAAGTTGTAGAATGTAAACGAACTTGCAGAATGATTTTAACATTGTGTAAAAGATTTGTCAATCGGGAGGTATTTTGAATGATTCTCAATGAAACCTACACTCTTTCAAACTCCGTAAAAATACCGAAGCTCGGGCTCGGCACATGGATGCTGACGGACAGCGAAGCCGCGCAGGCGGTCAGGGACGCCGTTGCCATGGGCTACCGCCATATCGACACCGCGCAAGCCTACGGCAACGAAGCCGGAGTCGGCGAGGGGGTTCGCGCCTGCGGTGTGGCACGCGACGAGCTGTTTGTGACGAGCAAAGTCGCCGCCGAGAACAAGAGCTATGATTCCGCGGCGCAGTCGATAGACGAGACGCTTCGAAAAGCCGGACTCGATTACATCGACATGATGATAATCCACAGCCCGCAGCCGTGGGCGGAGTTTCGCGGCGAAAAGCGATATTTTGAAGAGAACCGCGAGGTATGGCGCGCGCTCGAAGATGCGTACAAAGCCGGAAAAGTCCGCGCGATAGGCGTATCAAATTTCTTAAAAGACGACCTTGAGAATATTCTTAATTCGTGCGGGATAAAGCCCATGGTCAACCAGATTTTGGCGCACATCAGCAACACCCCGCTTTCGCTCATTGACTTCTGCAATAAAAACGGAATTCAGACCGAGGCATATTCGCCGATAGCTCACGGCGAGGCGCTGAAAAACAAAGCCATTGCAGACATCGCCACGAAATACTCCGTCACCCCGGCTCAGCTGTGTGTGCGCTATGTGCTCGACCTCGGCATGGTAGCCCTGCCCAAGACCGCGAACCCGGAGCACATGAAAGCGAACGCGGATGTTGATTTTAATATTTACGGCGAAGACTTGAACACGCTCAAAAATTTTGAAAAAATAAAAGACTACGGAGAGTACAGCTTCTTCCCCGTATTCAGCGGAAAGTGAGGAATATATCATGACAGAGAAAGAATTTGAACAGCAGAATGTATTCGGAAAAGGCGGCGAAAACTCCGCATACGCGCAGTATTTCATCGACAAATCGTTTCTCAATCCCCTGACCGACCCAAAATGCGGTCTGTTCCTTGCGAACGTGACCTTTGAGCCGGGCTGCCGTAAACTGGATTATGTAGCATAAGAGTGTATAGCGTGTCTGTAGTCTGATTTTTGCCATAAATAAGTACAGGATACACAGAGAATAGAAAAGAATGTGTATTCAGTTAAATAAGAAATAGATAGCTGGTATGAGAGAACAAGGAGTCTTTCATACCAGTTTTTTTGTGGGAAAAGGGATAGGTTGCACAGGATCTGCCAGGAGATTTCAGTAGGTTTGATGAATAGCTTTCTTCCAGAAGTGTGGTATAGTCTTGTGCTTGGAACAGGAAAACTACACAGAAGGGAGACACCGATATGACAACACAGCCAGATATTATCTGGAATGAGCAGTGCCTGGGGATACGGATAGGAGAACAGGTATGCACCTATCTGAAAAAGCATGATGCGGAATACCAGAGACTGCAAAAGAAAATACTGGAACTTACAGAGAAGTATCCAGTGATAGAAACATTTATGGAGACGAATCAGTCAATCAGCCTAACGGAAGAAGAGCATAAGGCAGTACATCGATATTTCCAACTGGAGAGCGAAAAGGAAATGATAGAAGAAGAGTACCATTTTTATATGGGACAGGCTCAAATGATTTCTTATGGAGCTATGCTGGGGAAAATAAAAAAAGCAATACTGGGAAAGGATGACGGTGACACACAGAAACTGCTGGAATTGCTGCTGGATACCTGGATTGATGAGGTCGAAGAACAGCTGAAAGAAAATATAGCGTACCAGGGAATGCTGGAAAAAATATCAAAATATGAAGAACAGGTTCAGACAATGGGATTAGCAAAAGAAAAGCGAAAAACGATAGACGCATATGTTACTGAAGTCAGTGAAAGATGGATATTATATGCGGAATCTTTATATCAGGCCGGTATGCAGAAAATCTTAGAACTACTGAATCTGTAATAAGGACGGATAAAATGGGGAAGCACGATTGAACTTCCCCATTTGTCACTTCTATTCGTCTTTGCCATCAATGAGAAATATGTATGAAACCTGAAAGATTTCAGCAATGGCTTTTAATTCAAGATCAGTGACATAACGCTTGTTTGTTTCGATTCTGGTGATTACATTTTTATCCATATCGTAACCAGCTAACTGGAGTTTATAGGCAAGATCACGCTGAGACATATTGTGAGTCCTGCGAAGCTCAATCAACCGTTGGCTGATCAGATTCTTCTCACCAGACTGTGTCCTTGGCTTTGGCATTTTAAATCTTTTCCTCTCTGGTAAAAGGATGGCTTGTCTCACTTTTTGCACCATCTGTATTGATTTTAACGATTGGACAAGGTAGAATCGGTTGTAAAAGTGAGACAAAATAGAAGAGAAGGGAGAAATATATGGAGCAGGCAAAGATAGAACAGCTTGCATTTTTATATCTATGCAGCGAGCATGATAAAAGGTTATTGCTGAAAAAAGAAAAAATGCCGTTAGCTGATTTTGACAGGTTGACCTACTTGATTTACCATTTTGGTTTTAAGGAATACCATATAAAAGTGTGGATGGAATTTGCAGGAGAGTTCAAAAAGGAATGGGATTGTCTGGAAGCACTTCAGGAAATGGGGGGCTGTGTTGGAAACATAGGAAATACAGAATCAGAAATTAGCTTGCATAAAATGTGGATGCAGAATTTTTGTAAAAATGCACCCAAAGAAAGCAGAGAATGGATTCAAAAATTGAATTAAAATATGCAGTAGAACATTTTTGTGATATCATTATCAATAGAGCAGATTTGTATTTTATGAATTTGTAAAAGAATAATGAAGCGAAAAGGTGTGAAGCTAATTATGAGTGAATATGCAGATATAGTAATTGGAAATTTATCATTACATTGGTTTAGAAACTATTTGGATAGCAAAATCGTTAGTCTGTTTTTTTCAAAAAATGACCTTATTGTAGTAAATAATTGTAATATAGACGATGATGATAAAGATGCCGGAACATACACTAAATATATGTATAGGACGACTGTTCGGCGTGCAAAAGAACGCTTAGATGCACAGGGATTTGGACTTAATAATTTTGAAAAAATATTTAATGATGAAATGGTTCAAGCAGTAGACTACTCATCTTTTTTGTATCATTTACAGGGAGATTATGATGAAGAGGACAAGAATAATGAAATTCGGATTAAGAAAAATGTTTCATTAAAAAAATGGAAAAATGCAATGAAAAAAATTGTTTCTTATGAACTTGCAAATGGAAACATACAATTTGGAGGAACACTTTCAGAGGTCAATATTACAACAGAGTGTGACAAAGTTATATTTTATTCTTTGAAAGATGAGGATAGCGAATCATTTTATGCTTTAAATCCTGAAATAATCAATTATAAATATGTATACCTGTCTCTTATACACATCTGACGCTGCCGACGATCTACTCTGTGTAGA